>JRYC01002999.1_pt1 | contig 17357 bp, 13 predicted proteins | sample 235301 | NCBI WGS metagenome assembly JRYC01 (sample SAMN03074211, study PRJNA261470) | activated sludge metagenome | biome: Common Effluent Treatment Plant; feature: Wastewater; material: Activated sludge; isolation source: activated biomass of a common effluent treatment plant treating...
GGCGGGCGCAGGCGGCGGCGACGTCATCGCCCAGATCGAGCGGCTGGCGCAGCTGCGCGACCGTGGCGTGCTGTCGCCGGAGGAGTTCGCCGGCGCCAAGGCGGAACTGCTGAAGCGCCTGTAGCCGACGGCGGACATCGTCGGATTCGCCGGCCGGAGAGGCGATCGCGCACGGGGCGGGCGCGCACGGAAAAGGACCGACCGGTCGGGCGCCCCGCGTTCCGGATGATCCCGGCCGGGAACAGCGCCCCTCCCCGCCTGCGGGATCTCTTCCCCGCCCGGGCCGTCCCAAAAGGGTGCCGGCGCACTATCTTGCAGGGTCATGCTCGGGAGGGGAGGGCATGGCATTGTCGGGCCTGCAACGTCGTTCCGTCCTGGCCTCGGCGGCGGCCGCGGCGATCCTCGCCGCCGGACGGGTCGATGCCGAGATCCCGGTGCCGGCGACGAAGCCGATCCCCGCCACCGGCGAGGACCTGCCGGTCGTCGGGCTCGGCAGCTGGATCACCTTCAACGTCGGGCTCGATCCGGTCGGCCGCGACGCCTGTGCCGAGGTGATGCGGGCCTTCTTCGCCGGCGGCGGGCGGATGATCGATTCCTCGCCGATGTACGGCTCGTCCGAGGCGGTCATCGGCTACGGCCTCGACAGGCTGGGCGCGCCGCCGGATCTGTTCGCCGCCACCAAGGTCTGGACGACGGGCCGCGAGGCCGGGCCGCCGCAGATCGCCCAATCCCTCCGGCTGTGGCGGGTGCCGCGGTTCGACCTCGTCCAGGTGCACAACCTCGTTTCCTGGGAGGAGCATCTCGACACCCTGCAGGCCATGAAGTCGGTCGGCAGGCTGCGCTATGTCGGCATCACCACCTCGCACGGCCGGCGGCACGACGAGGTCGAGCGCATCATCCGCAGCCGGCCGGTCGACTTCGTCCAGGTGACCTACAATCCGATCGACCGCGAGGTGGAGGAGCGCATCCTGCCGCTGGCGCTGGAGCGCGGCATCGCCGTGATCGCCAACCGGCCGTTCCGCGGCGGGCCGCTGGCGCGGCAGCTCGAAGGCGAGCCGGTGCCGGGCTGGGCCGGCGAGATCGGCTGCTCGAGCTGGCCGCAGCTCATCCTCAAGTTCATCGTCTCGCACCCGGCCGTGACCTGCGCCATCCCCGCCACCACGCGGGTCGACCACGTCCGGGAGAACATGGCGGCAGCCTCGGCACCGATGCCCGACGCCGCCATGCGCCGGCGCATCCCGGCCGCACTCGCCGACATCTGATGTCGGTCTGGCTCACCTACTCGCTCAGCGATTTCCTGCTGTTCTCGCCGCAGACCTATTTCCGCCTGCTCGAGCTCTACAACCGGGCGGTCTGGCCGGCGCAGCTCGTCGCGGTGGCGCTGGGCATGGCGGTCCTCGCCCTGCTCCGCCGGCCGGACCTCGGCAGCGGACGGGCCATCTGCGCCATCCTCGCCGCCTGCTGGTCGTGGGTGGCCTGGGCCTATCTCCACCGTCGATACGCCACGATCAACTGGGCGGCCGACCATGCGGCGATCGGCTTCGCGCTGCAGGCGGCGATGCTGCTGGCAGTGGCGGCGCTCGGCCGGCCGCGGTTCCGCGTCGGCGCCGATCTCGGCGGCCTCGCCGGCCTGGCGCTGCTGCTCACCGGCCTCGTGCTGCTGCCGCTGCTCGGCCCGGCGCTCGGGCGACCGTGGACGCAGGTCCAGCTGTTCGGCCTGGCACCGGATCCGACCGCCGTCGCCACGCTGGGCGTGGTGCTGCTGGCGGCACGACGGCGCCACCTCGTGCTCCTGGCGGTGCCGCTGCTCTGGACGGGAATCGGCGCCCTGACCTTGTGGGCGATGCAGGCGGCGGAGACCTGGGCGATGATCGTCGCCGGCGCGGTGGCGCTCGCCGTTCTGCCCTGGCGGCTCGCCGGCAGGCAGGTCCGAGCCGAGGTCTAGCGGCCTTCGTCGGGGGGAACATTCGAGGCGGGCCCGGCGGGCTTCACCGCCACCAGCGTGCAGCCGATCCGCGGCAGCACCTCCTCGGCGGTGTTGCGCATCACCAGGCCGCCCAGGCCGCCCTCGGTGACCGAACCCATCACCAGCAGGCCGGCACCCAGCGCCTCGACCTGCTGCGGGACGACGATGTCCGCCTGGCCCTTCTCGAGATGCAGCGCGGGCGCCGCCGGACCACGGCCGTACGGCTCCAGCAGCGCCTCGATCGCCGCGGCATGGCGGGCGCGCTCGGCTTCCGCCAGGGCGTCGATCTCGGCCTCCGCCGCCTGAGTCAGGGCCTGGCCGCGCATCGCCGATTCGCCTTCGAGCTCCCAGCCGTGGACGACATGCAGCTCGGCCTGCTCGATCGCGGCGAGCCACGACGCCATGTCCAGCACCGCGGCGGCGAGGCCCGGCGGCTGCGGATCGATCGCCGCCAGGATGCGGCCCCGGCGCCCCGCCTGCCGATCCAGCCAGACCGGGCACGGACAGTCGCGCAGCAACTGCTCGTCCAGCGTGAGCTGCAGCTGCGGCAGCAGCCCCTCCGAGGCGGCGGTCTTCATCACCAGGTCGTGCCCCTCGCGCCGGACGATGCCGACGATCTCGTCGCCGCTCCCCCTGTCCAGCGTGCGCAGCGCAGCACCGGGTGCCGCGGCGCCGAGGCTCTGCAGCCAGCTGTCGATCGGCGAGACCGCATCGCCCTCGTCCGGAAGGCAGGCGAGCGTCAATCCGGCGCCCGTCCTGCGCGAAAGCTCGACGGCGCGCGCCACCAGCACGCCGGCCGACGGCCGGTCGAGGATGACAAGGACGTGGACGAAAGTCTGCATGGTCCTGCCACAGCGGCGCGGCCGGCCCGGTCCGAGCCCAGCCATTTCGACGCATCGCCATTGAAAGACCGCCACGACCCCCCACGTCAACCGCCGCTTCGGACTCGCCGCGCCGCGCCCCGTGCGAGGCGTCTATTCCTGGGAAGTGCCCTCTCCAGGCCCTCCCCATCGCGGAACTGTAGCCTCGCTGCAACGCAGCGGCCAATCATGGAGAAAATGTCATTCGGGCAACGGGCCGGCTCTAGGACCGTGGCCCGCCCTATGCAAGGATGCCGCGCCCTCGCCTGCGACCTTCGCAGTATCCCGAGAACAACAAAACTTCATGCAAGTAGCTTGAACGAAATGCTGCCGTTCGGACGTACCGACCTCGAGCGCCTGTTCCCCGAATCGATCTGGAAGAAGGCCGAGCATCTCGTAGCCGATGGTGCCGTGGTCGAGGCCGTCGTCGAGCGTGACGGCAAGTCGGTCACCGGCCGGATCCGCGGCGAGCGCAGAACGCCCTTTCTCACCCGCGTGCGCATCGCCAATGGCCGCGGCGGGCGGGTGCGGATCTCCTCGACCTGCACCTGCCTGGTCTACAGCGAGTGCGAGCATGCGGCGGCGACGCTGCTGGGGGTGCTCGACCAGACTGCGGCGGCCGATCCCGAGGAGGCCAACGTCGCCATCGATCCCGAGGTCGAGGCCTGGATCGGCGCCATCAACGGCGCCATCCGCACCGCCCCACACGAGGAGCATGCCGACGGCACCGACGTCGTGCTCTACATCCTCGATCCGACCCAGCGCTCCTGGCGCGATTCCTCGGTGGCCCAGCCGATCGCGGTCAACGTCGTGCGCGCCCGGCGGCTCAAGGGCGGGGTCTTCGGCCGCGAGCATCCGCTCGCCGTCTCCAACCTGCTGAGCGACGACCCGCCGCGCTACGTCACGCTGAAAGACCATCTGATCGGCCGGCTGCTGGGCACCACCACCGGCAACACCAAGCGCCTGTCGGGGGCCGCCGATTCCGAGGCGCTGCTCACCATGCTGGAGACCGGGCGCTGCCACTGGCGCAACGCCCAGAACCGTGCGCTGTCGATCGGCGACCCGCGGCCGGGCAAGTTCGGCTGGCGGTTCGACGGCGAGGGGCAGCAGCACGTCGTCTGCTCGGTCGACGATGCCGGCGAGGACGTGGTCGTGGTGGCGCTGGGCCAGCCCTGGTATCTCGATCTCGCCGCCATGGCCTGCGGCCGGATCGACACCGGCGTTCCGGACCGCATCGCCCGCTACATGCTGCAGGCGCCGCCGATACCGGCGGCCGCCGCCAGCCTGGCCCGCCAGCGTCTCGTGCCCAGCGGGGCCGTGGTGCCCCTGCCCGAGCCGCTGCGCCGGCGCGAGCGCCTGGAGGTCAAGCCCACCCCGATCCTGCACCTGCACTGTCCGCGGGTGACGACCAGCCGCGGCCAGGGCTGGAAGCGCGAGGAGGAGGACGTCGAGCTGCCACTGGCGCGGGTGGCGTTCGACTACAGCGGCGCCGAGGTCGGCTGGCAGGAGAGCCGCACCGAGCTGAACCATGTCGCCGACAACAAGCTCCTGGTCCTGCCGCGCGACGCGCTGCAGGAGGTGCAGGCGATCGAGCGGCTGAACCGGCTGGGGCTGCAGCCGCTGGGCCCGACCGGCCTCGGCCGCTTCGCCCCCGAGCAGTGCCGCCAGGACTTCACCTTCGAGGAGGACGAGGACGACGACGTCTCGATGCGCTGGGTGGAGTTCAACCACACCGCCCTGCCGCAGCTCGACCGCGAGGGCTGGCGCATCACCTTCTCCGACGACTATCCCTACCGCGTCGTCCACAAGGCCTCGCCCTGGTCGGTGGACGTCACCGAGACCGGCGTCGACTGGTTCGACCTCGACCTCGGCATCGAGGTCGACGGCAGCCGCGTGCCGCTGCTGCCGCTGCTGCTCGACCTGTTCAAGCGCGCCCCCGACGAGATGACGCCGGCCGCCCTCGAGGCCTTCGGCGACGAGCCGGTCTACGGCAACCTGCCCGACGGCCGGCTGCTGCCGATCCCGGCCTCGCGGCTGAAGGCGATGCTGGAGGCGCTCTACGACCTGTTCGCCGGCGGGCGCGTCGACGGCGAGGGGCCGCTGCGGCTCGGCCGCGCCGAGGCGCTGCGGCTGGCCAATCTCGAGCAGGCGCTGCCCAACGGATCGTTGCACTGGAGTGGCGGCGAGCGGCTGCGCGACATGGCGCGCCGCCTGGCCTCGACCCAGGATCTGCCGGCGCTGAGTCCGCCCAGGGGGCTCAAGGCGACCTTGCGGCCCTACCAGCTCCAGGGCATGCGCTGGCTGCAGTTCCTGTCCGAGGTCGGGCTGTCGGGCGTGCTGGCCGACGACATGGGGCTCGGCAAGACGCTGCAGACCCTGGCCCACATCATGACCGAGAAGGAGTCGGGCCGCCTGAAGCGGCCCTGTCTCGTCGTGGCCCCGACCAGTCTCATTCCCACCTGGCGCAACGAGGCCCGCAAGTTCGCCCCCGGCCTGCGGCTCCTGGTGCTGCACGGCAACGACCGGCACGACTACTTTGCCGGCGTCGACGTCCAGGACGTGGTGCTGACCAGCTACGCGCTGCTGCTGCGCGACACCGACGAGCTGCTGGCCCGCGAGTGGCACATGGTCGTGCTCGACGAGGCCCAGGCGATCAAGAACCCCTCGACCAAGCTCGCCCGCACCGCCATGCAGCTGCGCGCCGGCCGCAAGGTGGCGCTGAGCGGCACGCCCATGGAGAACCACCTGGGCGAGCTGTGGTCGGTGTTCAACTTCCTGATGCCGGGCTTCCTCGGCGACCGCGAGACCTTCCGCCGCGTCTTCCGCAACCAGATCGAGAAGGAGGGCGACGAGGACCGCCAGGCGCTGCTGGCCCAGCGGGTCCGGCCGTTCATGCTGCGGCGGACCAAGGAGCAGGTGGCCTCGGAGCTGCCGCCCAAGACCGAGGTGCTGCGCGAGATCGAGCTCAGCGACGCCCAGCGCGACCTCTACGAGAGCGTGCGCATCGCCATGCATGCCCGGGTCAGGGAGGAGATCGAGAGCCGCGGCCTCGCCCGCAGCAACATCGCCATCCTCGAGGCCCTGCTCAAGCTGCGCCAGGTCTGCTGCGATCCGCGCCTGCTGAAGAACAACGACGGTGCGGCCGACACCGCATCGGCCAAGTTCGAGCTGCTGATGGAGATGCTGCCGGCCATGGTCGAGACCGGCCGGCGGATCATCATCTTCTCGCAGTTCGTCGAGATGCTGGATCTCATCGAGAGCCAGCTCACCGCCGACGGCCTCGGCTTCGTCAAGCTGACCGGCCAGACCCGCGACCGCGAGACGCCGGTCAAGCGGTTCCAGGACGGCGAGGTGCCGATCTTCCTGATCAGCCTGAAGGCCGGCGGCGTCGGCATCACGCTGACCCGCGCCGATACGGTGATCCACTACGATCCGTGGTGGAACCCGGCCGTCGAGGCCCAGGCCACCGACCGCGCCCACCGCATCGGCCAGGACAAGACGGTGTTCGTCTACAAGCTGATCGCCAGCGGCACCGTCGAGGAGAAGATGGTCGAGCTGCAGGCCCGCAAGAAGGCCCTGGTCGAAGGCGTGCTGTCGGGCTCCGGCACCGGCCTTGCCTTCAGCGAGGACGACATCGAGGCCCTGTTCGCGCCGCTGCCGAAGGCCTGAGCGAGGCAGCGATCGAGGGCCTGGGCGGAACAGCGGTCCGCGACGAAGGCGCGCTCGCCTCCCGCGCGCAGACGTGGAAATATCGTCTGCACCAACGGTTCATGGCGAGGGTTCGATGCGTGCTCGATTGATGGCCGTGCTGCGGCCCGTCGGCCTGGCTGTCCTGCTTTGCGCCGCATCCTCCGCGCTCGATCACGCCCACGCGGCCGACCCCAACGGCATCGTCGTCTACGAGACCGATTTCGGCCTCAAGGACGGTGCGGTCTCGGCGATGCGCGGCGTGGCGCGGGGTGTCGACAGGGGGCTGATCCTCGAGGACCTCACCCACGAGATCCCGGCCTACAACATCTGGGAAGGGGCCTATCGGCTGAACCAGGCCGCACCCTACTGGCCCGCCGGGACGGTGTTCGTCGGCGTCGTCGACCCCGGCGTCGGCACCGAGCGCAAGAACATCGTGCTGGAGACCAAGTCCGGCCACTTCTTCGTCGCCCCCGACAACGGGCTGTTGACGCTGGTCGGCGAATCGCTGGGCGTCGAGGCGATCCGCGAGATCGACATCGAGAAGAACCGGCTGCCCGGCTCCGAGAAGTCCTACACCTTCTTCGGCCGCGACCTGTTCTCCCACACCGGCGCCCGCCTCGCCGCCGGCAAGGTGGCGTTCGCCGACGTCGGGCCCGAGCTGGAGCGGATGGAGACGATCGCCTACCAGCGGCCCGAATTCGCCGACGGCAAGCTCGTCGGCACGATCCCGGTCCTCGACGTCCAGTACGGCAACATATGGACCAACATCGACCGCGCCACCTTCGAGCAGCTGGGGGTGAAGCACGGCGAGACCGCGGTCATCCACATCTTCGACGACCAGGAGCCGGTCTGGGACGGCGAGGTGCCCTACGTCGACACCTTCGGCGACGTGGCGGAGGGCGATCCCCTGCTCTACTTCAACAGCCTCGACAACGTCTCGCTGGCGATCAACTACGGCGACTTCGCCAGCACCTACGGCATCTCCTCCGGGCCCGAATGGCGCATCGAGATCACTCGCTGACGACCACCGCCGGCGAAGGCCGCGGGCGCCGCAGCCGCTGGGCCAGCGAGCCCGCCGGCTCCGGCGGAGCCAGGTGGAAGCCCTGGAGCTCGTCGCAACCCAGCAGCCGCAGGATCTCGGCCTGCTGGGCGGTCTCGACGCCGGCGCCGACGACCCGCAGACCCATGCCGTGCGCCAGGCGGACCATGCCCTCGTAGAGGGCGGCGCCGCGCGGCAGATGCACGTCGGCCGCCAACGAGCCGGCGAGCTTGATGCCGTCGACCGGCAGCACGCGCAGCGCGCCGATGCTCGAATGGCCGGTGCCGAAGTGGTCGAGCAGGATGCGCACGCCGCGCTGGCGCAGCGCCTCGAGCCGCGCCGTCATCGCCGGCTCGATCGCCGCCACGGCACTCTCCGGCAGCTCGATCTCCAGATCCGCCGGCGTCAGTCCGGAGCGCGCCAGCACCCGCTCGACACGGGCCGGCAGGTCGTCGCGGAGCAGCTGGGCGCCGGCGATGTTGACCGCGACCCGCGGCCGGCCGGCGCCGCCGTTGCCGCGCCACACATCGCTCTGACGGCATGCCGTCTCAAGCACCCAGGCGCCAAGCGCCACGATCAGGGCGCTGTCCGCCACCATCGGCAGGAAATCGCCCGGCGGCACCAGGCCACGGGCCGGATCGGCCCAGCGCAGCAGCGCCTCGACGGCGACGGGCCGGCCATCGGCGGCGAAACGGATCTGGTGCAGGAGGGCAAGCTGATCCCGCTCCACGGCTCCTTCGAGATCGGCCAGGAGCTGCCGCCGCTCCCGCTCGTCGCGATCCATGTCGGCGACATAGAAGGTGTGGCGGTCGCGTCCGTCGCTCTTGGCGCGATAGAGGGCCACGTCGGCGTGGCGCAGCAACGTGTCCGCATCGTCGCCGTCGCCGGGACTGAGCGCCGTTCCGATGCTGGCGGTCAGCTGCAGCACCGCGCCGCCGATGTCGAGGGGCTTCCTGATCGCCGCGTTGAGGCGCTCCGTCAGCGCCGACACGTCGCCGGGTTCCTCGATGTCGAGCTGCAGGATCGCGAACTCGTCGCCGCCGAGCCGGGCCAGGGTGTCGGCGGCGCGCAGGCAGGCCAGCATGCGCTGGGCCATCGCCCGCAGCAGCGCGTCGCCCCCCGCGTGGCCGTGGCAGTCGTTGACCTCCTTGAAGCGGTCGAGGTCGATCAGGTGCAGGGCCAGCCGCCCGCCCCGCCGCCTGGTGACGGCCAGCGCGTGATCAAGGCGGTCCTGGAATAGCCGCCGGTTGGGAAGGCCGGTCAATGCGTCGTGGTTCGCCAGCTCCGCGGCGAGCCGCTCGGCGATGGCCGCCTCCTTCAGCAAGCGCTGGGTACGCAGGATTTCGCGGAACAGCAGGGCCACGAGCATGGCGAGGCCGATCAGGATGCTGACCAGCGCCACCCAATGGCTCTCGCTCAGCCGCTCGATGCCCTTCTGTATCTCGGTGTGCACGGCGCTCGAGGCATGGAGTACCTCCAGCACCATCCCGTGGACCGGGTCGACCAGCGGCTCCAGGTGGGCGTCGATCGCCGCCCCCAGGGCCGGGCCGGGAGGCTGGCTCATCAGCAGGCGCTCGACCTCGGCGAGCTGTCGCTCGAGCTCCTGCACCAGCTCCTCGACGCCCGTGGCCTGGCGCACCAGGCGGCTGTCGTCGCCCTCGAGCAGCGGCGGCAGGCGGCTGCGCAGCAGATCGACACGCTCGAGAACCGATTCGCGGCTGACCTGCTCGATGCCGAACGCATAGCGCCCGGCGGCGAGGCGCAGCCTCGCCAGCTCCAGCTCGGTCTGGAACGCCATCCACTGCGCCTCGTTGTTGGCGCTCAGCAGACGATCGTTGGCCGTGCGCAGGCGCTGCGAAAAGTAGATGTATCCGGCGCACAGGACCGCCAGCGCCAGCACGATCGGGCCGTAGCGCTTGAATGCGCCCCAACGGCCGTCGCTCATGAGACCGAGAGTCGGTAGAGCTGCCATATCGACTTCTGCCGCGTCACCCGGTTGTCGAGCTCCGGGTGCTGGGACCACGGGTAGATCACCCACAACGGCCCCTTGTCGCGCAGCTGCAGCCGCCTGCCGTCCATGTGGGTGGCGAGCAGCACCCCCCAGTCCCGGAAGTCCGAAAGCGGTATCTCGACGAAATAGTCATTGCGGGCGAGCGCCACGGCGCGCTGGCCCCGTGCATGCACGGCGTCGAGCACGCTGCTTCCCAACACGCCGTCGAAGTCCAACTCGCCCTCGGTGAAGGGCGTCCTCGTCCGCAGCGAGGTGCGGCCGAGACCCAGCAGCGCCTCGATGTCGAACTGGACGGGCGGCGCGGAATCGCCGATACCGATGGTGCCGTCGACGGTGAGAATTACTTCGGAGCGTGGCTGCGGTACCGCGGCGAGCGGGGTGCGGCTGCGAGGTATGGCGGCAACACCCGTGCCGAGGACAAGAAAGCCGCGGCGTGTTGCTCGTAGCAAGATGCTGCGCTCCTCAAATCGGCCGGCATGAATGCGCGATATGCGCCGGCGCGATTCTGCATGCAGCCGCCTCGGCTCGGCAAGCGGGAACAGCGGGGGCGTCAACCCTCGCCTTGCGCGAATTCCTCCAGCATACCGCAATCGGCGGCGATGTCGAGGATGCCGAAGCGGTCGCGCAGCTCGCGTGCATGCAAGACCGCCTCGCGATAGAATCCGGGATCGAGGCCGAGCGCCGCCCCGGTCATCGGCAGGTCGGCGGCGCGCATGGCCCGCTCGAGCCTGGGGATCGGCAGCATCGCCGCGCGCAGCTTGGCGCGCAGCCGCGGCCAGTCGCTGGCGAGCCTGCTGTTGAGCCGGTCGCAGGCCGCCTGGTCGAGCGCCTTGCGCTTCAGCGAGCGGATGCAGTCGTCGGCCACGGGACCGTAGCGCTGGCGCATCGGCTCCTCGTCGATCCAGGTCGGCGCCAGCACCGGCGACGCGGCGGCGCCGATGATCTGCGCCTGCAGCCGCGCCAGACTCCAGCTCGCCACCGCCACCTGCTCGCCATGCAGGCTGCGCGGATGCGGCATCGCCAGCATGTCGACATAGTGGCTGACCAGATGCTCGCCCATCGACGCCGGATGGCTGGAGCCCACCAGCGCCATGCCGAGCCCGGAGAGCAGCAGCATGCGCACCAGGGTCTCGACCGCGGCGGCGCCGCCGGCCGCCGCGTCGGCGCAGCGGTCCAGCAATACAGGCTCGTCGTCGGCCTGCACCGCGAACGGAGTCTCGCTGTAGGCGCTGCCGGTGAGCATGTGCGCCAGCAGCCAGTCGGTCTGGGCGGTGGTGCGTGCCAGGCAGTCGCCGATGCCGGAGCGGATCAGCCGCGCCGGTGCCGCCGCCAGCACGCCGAGATCGAAGAAGGCGGCCGCCGGCGGCCGGGCGGCCAGGCTGAGCTTCAGGCCCTTGACCGTGATCGAGGCCGTGCCGGTGACGTAGCCGTTCATCGAGGGAGCGGTCGCGAACACGGCGTAGCGGCGCTTGTCCTTCTCGGCGGCGGCCTTGCACAGGTCGTTGATGGTGCCCGAGCCCACCGCCACCAGGGCGTCGGCGCCCGAAGTCTGGCGGCGCAGCTCCTCCACTGTCTCGGCGTCGGGATGGGGGTCCGGCAGCACCACCTCGCGATGGGGGTGGACGGCGGCCGCGACCCGCCGCCCCAGCGCCTCCCAGGTGTTCTCGTCGGCCACCACCGCCAGCCGCCGCCCGAGGCCGGCGACGAGATCCTTTTCCCGGCCGTCGAGGGTCGGCGCCACCACCACCCTGCCGACCGGACAGGCGAACAGGCTGCCCGTCTCCGGATCGACGAACCGCCCGGCGAGCATGCGTGCCAAGGGATCTTCGGAGTCTGCCACTGGCCCCCCGCTCTTCGGACCATGGTGTAGCGGAAGGCGGTGCCTCGGGGGAAGCACGGCCGAGACGGCCGGCGGCAGAAACCCAGCCTCGCCGGGCGGCGCACCCGCCGTTCCGGCTCCGTCGCGATTGTTTCGAAGATCTAGCGTCGGCTTTGCGAAATCTCACAGTCCGGCCCGAACCGCCGTCCTAGCGTACCCCCATACCAGCGCGTCGATCATGGCCTTCATTGCTGGCAGCCACGGCAACGGTATCCGCAGCGGTGGCGACATGGTCGGGGCAATTTCGGGACGGCGGTGAAGACAGCTCGCTCGGGGGCACGGATTTGCCCGGTTCCCGGGCGGTGGCGGCAGCGAGGTCCTGCGTGCGCGATCGCCACGAGCATGCCCGCCGGCGCCGTCGATGACAGGCTCGTCGACGGCGCCGGCGTGCAGCGCCCCCGCCTTACACGCCCAGCGCCCGCTGCATCGCCCTGGCGAAGTGCAGCTCCAGCGCCGCCACGGCGGCGTCGGGATCGCGGGCCAGGCAGGCGCGGACGACGGCCAGATGTTCCTGCATGGTCCGGGCGATCGCCGAAGCGGAGAGCATGTAGAGCTGGTCGAGGCGGATCAGCCTGATGCAATCGAAGGCCTGCTCGTGGGCCCGCTGCAGCAGCGGGTTGCTGAGGAACCTCACGGCGTCGAAGTGGAAGGCCTGGTCGAAGGCGGAGACCGTCTCGGCGACCTCGGAGGTCACTTCCAGGCCGGCGCTCCTGTCGAGCAGCTCCTGGTGCCGGGCCTCGATCGCCTGCAGCGCGTCGCGCGGCATGGTGCCGGCCATGTGGCGGAAGGCCGGTACCTCCAGCACCTCGCGGAGCTGGAAGGCGTTGCGCAGAAGCGCGAGGTCGGGCTTGACGATGAGGATGCCCGAGCGCGGCTGGATGCGGATCAGCCCCTCGGACTGCAGCACCTGCATCGCCTCGCGCAAGGGGCTGATCGGCACGCCGGTGATCGCCACCAGGTCGGCCTGCGACACGATGGAGCCGGCCTGGATGCGACGGGCGAACAGCGCCTCCTTGAAGCGGCGATAGGCCAGCTCGCTCAGCTTCGGCGCCTGTTCCTCGATAGGCCTTTCCAGCACCCTCACCCTTGCGTCGGCTCCCGGCACGATCTATGAGATTGCCGATCTGATATATCAACCATGCGTCACAGAGCAACCACGCCGGTGTCGCACCAGGGAGCCGAGGCGCACCGCAGATGCGGCTGACCGACTTCACCATCACCCGGTTCCAGTTCGCCCGCGACCGGGTGATCGGCGACTCGCAGGTGCGGGTCACCCATTGCCACACCGGCTTTCTGGAGCTGCACAGCAGCGACGGGCTCACCGGCACCGGCTTCTTCTTCAGCCTGTTCCATCCGCTGCCGGCGCAGGCCGAGCTGGAGCGGGTGTTCCGCCGCGAGGCCTGGCCGGGGCTGGAGGGCCAGCATCCCGTCCCTCTCCTGAACCGGATCGGCAGGCCCCGCGGCGGCAACATCCGCGGCATGGCGATCGCCTACGAGCAGGCGATCAACCAGGCCTTGTGGGATCTGCAGGCCAAGGCGGCGGGGCTGCCGTTGTGGAAGCTGCTCGGCGGCCGCGATCCCAAGGTGCGCGCCTATGCCAGCGGCCTCGACTTCCATCTGAGCGACGAGCACTACACCGCACTGTTCGCCCAGGCCCACGCGCAGGGCTACCGCGCCTTCAAGATCAAGGTCGGCCATCCCGACGTCGCCTGGGACCTGCACCGGCTGGCACTGGTGAAGCAGGCGACCAAGGGCTCGGGGCCGATCATGGTCGACTCCAACGAGGCCTGGTCGCCAAAGGAGGCGATCCGCCGGCTGAAGATCTATCTGCGCCAGGGCTACGACATCCTCTGGGCCGAGGATCCCTGCCTGCGCGACGATTTCGAGGGCCTGCGCGAGATCAGGCTGGCGGTGCCCGAGGTCATGGTCAATTCGGGCGAGTATCTCGACCTGCACGGCAAGCGGAAGCTGATCGAGGCGCGCGCCGTCGACCTGCTGAACGTCCACGGCCACATCAGCGACACGATGAAGGCCGGCTGGCTCGCCGCCGAGCACGGTATCGAGGTCACGCTCGGCAACACGCCCTTCGAGCTGGGCGTGCACATGGCGGCGGCTCTCCCCGAGTGCAACTGGATCGAGTACTCGTTCCAGAACTACGCGCATCTGGTCGAGAAGCCGGTCGAGATCAGGGACGGCTTCGCCTTGGCGCCCGATGCGCCGGGGCACGGCTTCACCATGTCCGAACGGGCGCGCCGCGAGCTGGCGGTGCCCGACGTCAGGGACGAGAGCGAGCTTCCGCCGGCACCCTCGGGTCCGGTACGATTGGCCGCGGCCTGAGCCGCGAACGAAACGGAACGGGGAGGTCCAACGGTATGCAGCTCGATCGACGCCGCCTTCTGACCGCAGCCGCGGCCACGCCGCTCGTGGCGGGCCTGCCGCGGCTGGCCTGGGCCGCCACCGACATCAACTACTGGCACCACTTCACCAGCGCCACCGAGTTCAAGGGACTCGAGCGAGTGATGGCGCTGTTCAAGGAGCGCTATCCCGACATCAACCTGACCCAGGAGAACATCCCCAACGCCGAGTGGATGTCGAAGGTGACGGCGGCGTCGGTGTCGGGCAGCAAGCCGGCCACGGCGATGATCACTGCCGACAGGGCGCCCGACATGGTGAACATGGGCGGACCGATCGACCTGACCGACAAGATCAAGGGCTGGGACAAGTTCGGCCTCTACGCCCCCAGCACCTGGGAAGGCATCACGGTCAACGGCAAGCTGTACGGCCTGCCGCTCTTCATCTTCGTCGACTGGATGTACTATCGGAAGGACTGGTTCGACGAGGCCGGGCTCAAGGCGCCCACGAACTTCGTCGAGATGACCGAGGCGGCGGTCAAGCTCACCGATCCCTCGAAGAACCGCTTCGGCTTCGGCCTGCGCGGCGCCTCGGGCGGCCAGAGCCTGATCATGGACGTGTTCCATGCCTATGGGCTGGAGATCGTCAAGGACGGCAAGCCGGCCATGGACAAGGCCAAGCTGGTCGAGGCGCTGGACTGGTATTCCGGCCTCTACACCAAGCTGAAGGTGGCGCCGCCCAGCGCCCCCAACGACAGCTACCGCCAGATCATGGAGGGCTTCAAGACCGGCCAGACGGCGATGATCTGGCACCACACCGGCTCGCTGACCGAGCTGCAGCAGGCGATGCCGGCCACCTCGTTCATGACGGCGACCCGGCCGGCAGGCCCGGCCCGGCACTATGCGCGCGTCACCTACCAGTTCAACGGCATCATGGATCCGTCGAAGCTGGATGCCGGCTGGGACTGGCTGACCTTCTGGTCCGAGGCCGACCCCGGCATCGCCTTCCTGGAGGAGACCGGCTACTTCCCGTCCAATCCCGAGATCGCCAAGGACGACCGGATCCAGAAGAACCCGATCTATGCCGCGGCGGTCGAGACCACCAGGTTCGGCGTGCTGCCGACCCGCTTCCCCGGCAGCCCGGGCTGGGAGGAGACGGTGGTGCTGCCGGAGTTCCAGCGCATCCTGGTCGGCCAGACCACGGTCGAGGCCGCGGCCGACGCCATCCTCACCGGCCTGGAATCGACGCTGAACTGACCTGTCCCGCGGGCCGGCGCCACGGCCGGCCCGCTTTCCTCTCGGGAGGCCAACCATGCCCAAGGCCCTGAGCGAGGCGCAGGTCGCCGAGTACCGCGAGCGCGGCATCCTGTTCCCGATCCCGGTGCTGAGCCGGGAGGAGGTGGCCGAGTGCCTCGCCGCCCTGAAGCGGATCGAGGCGCTGCCGGAGCCGACCCGCGGCCGTGTGCTGAAGAACAAGAGCCATCTGGTCTCGGCGCCGCTGGCCAGGCTGATCCGCCATCCGAAGATCGTCGACGCGGTCGAGGACGTGATCGGGCCGGACGTCCTGGTCTGGGGCGGCAGCTTCTTCAACAAGGCCGGCGGCACGCCCGACTTCGTGAGCTGGCACCAGGACGCGACCTATTGGGGCCTCGAGCCCATGGACATCGTCACCGCCTGGGTGGCGCTGACCCCCAGCACGGTCGAGAGCGGCTGCATGCGGGTGGTGCCGGGATCGCACAAGGGCGAGATCCTGCCGCACACCGAGACCTATGGCGCCAACAACCTGCTGAGCCGCGGCCAGGAGATCGCCGTCGAGGTCAAGGACGAGGACGCGGTCGACGTGGTGCTGCAGCCGGGGCAGATGTCGCTGCACCATGTGCTGATCGCCCACGGCTCCGAGCCCAACCGCGCCGACCATCCGCGCATCGGCTTCGCCATCCGCTATATCGGCGGCCATGTCCGCCAGGCCAAGGCGAGCAAGGATTCCGCGACGCTGGTCCGCGGCCGCAACCTCAGCGGCACCTTCGCGCTGGAACCGGCGCCCAAGGGCGATCTGGTTCCAGAGGACATCGCCTATCACGACGCCCTCTACGACGCGGCCCCGCACCTGCCCAAGGCCGCGGCCACTTCCATGTAATCCCTGGATCTCCCATGCGCATCACCGACATTCGCTGCTGGATCGTCGAAGGCCGGCACCCACGCTGGCCCTATCGCTGGCGCAAGGGCCTCACCGGCTCGGGCGATGGCACGCCGGCCGACAAGAAGCCGCTCGACGCCATCGTCCGCATCGACACCGACGAGGGCATCTACGGCGCCATGCGGGTGCCACAGGGGCCTTCGGTGATGAGCCTGGTCGAGCGCCGGCTGAAGCGGCTGATCGGCGAGAATCCGCTGCTGACCGAACGTCTGTGGTGGCTGGTCTGGGAGATCGACCGGCTCGAGGAGATCCCGGTCAGGCATCTGGGGATCCTCGACTGCATCCTGTGGGACATCAAGAGCAAGAAGTCCGGGATGCCGATCTACCAGATGCTGGGCGGCAACGACCGCGTGGTGCCGGCCTATGCCTCCACCGTGACCTGGGACACGATGGAAGAGTACGAGCGGCACATCAAGCACTGCATCGACGTCGGCTTCAAGGCGTTCAAGCTGCACGCCTGGGGCGACGCCAAGGAAGACGCCAGGCTCTGCCGCAACCTGCGCAAATGGTGCGGCCCCGATGCCGACCTGATGTTCGACGGCTCGGCCGGCTGGGACTATGTCACCTCGATGTGGTTCGGCCGCCAGCTCGAGGACTGCGGCTTCCTGTGGTACGAGGAGCCGATGCGCGAGTTCGAGCTCGGCTCCTACAAGAAGCTGTGCGAGGCGCTCGACATCCCGGTGCTGGCCGCCGAGACGCCGGACGGCTGCCACTGGAACATGGCGACCTGGATCCAGCTGGGTGCGCTCGACATGACCCGCACCAGCTGGTTCTTCAAGGGCGGCATCACCGGTGCGATGAAGGTGGCGCACCTGTCGGACTCGTTCGGCATGCGGTGCCAAGTGCACGGCATGGGGCTGCCCAATGCGCAGATCTGTGCGGCCATCCGCACCAACGACTATTACGAGCAGCTGGTGATGGGCACCGAGCAGATCGACGATCTGGTCAACCTCGGGCCGCTCGCCATCGAGGACGGCAACCTCACCGTCTCCGACGCGCCCGGACTGGGCGAGGACTTCGATTGGGACCATGTCGAGCGCAGCGCCGTCGCGAAGGTCTGAAGAGGTCGCGACCGGGCTGGTTCACGGCCTGAACCGCCGCCTGCTCGCCGTCACCGAGGGCCGCTACTGGGCCTACCTCCTGCTCGTCCCGAGCCTGGTGCTGATCGTCGCCGTGGTGGTCTACCCCACCTTCTGGGGCATGGGGCTGAGCTTCCGCGAGATGCGGCTGAACCGGCCCGACCTCGGCACCGGCTTCGTCGGCCTCAAGCACTACTACACACTGATCAACGATCCGATCTTCTGGCTGTCGCTGCGCAACACCTCGGTCTGGGTGACGGGTGCGGTGGCCGGCGAGCTGACCCT
>JRYC01003212.1_pt1 | contig 17177 bp, 11 predicted proteins | sample 235301 | NCBI WGS metagenome assembly JRYC01 (sample SAMN03074211, study PRJNA261470) | activated sludge metagenome | biome: Common Effluent Treatment Plant; feature: Wastewater; material: Activated sludge; isolation source: activated biomass of a common effluent treatment plant treating...
GACGGACGCCGCACTCGCCAGAGGAGAGCCGCGCCAAAGACGATCAGAAAAGGGACGACCGGCTGCGTATAGCGCAGAAATTTCACGTAGAAGCCACCGGTCAGGATTACGTACGGCAATACCCATAACAATACGATAACGGCGGGTTGGCTCAGCAAGCGACGTAGTGCATCATTAACGCCTGTCACGCCGCGCAAGGATCGGCCGACATCCCATATGGCCCATACCAAACCGGCCAGAGCCACCAACCCAAGTAGCGGGCCTAATCCCCAACGGATGAGCATCTCGCCGAAATACAAATAGGGCGTCGTTCCGGCATATTGGCGGGTAAACCCCAAATCGGCCCGGCCGCTCACCATAGCATTCTGGGTCAGAATGTTTTGAACATAGCAAGAATTCGACAAGATAGTGAAGAGCGAGTTTCCTCCGCCGTGGACTTCCGGCGGAACACAGGTCCAATCCAGCACGGCAAAGGGATTGGTCAGCGCAAAAGTAAGGCCAACGAGAGCAATCCCAAGAAACGCCAAAACCCGGCGCTTGCCTGATGCGGCAACGGCCGCCGCCGTCCACAACAACGGCAGACCCAGCAGAACGGCCGTGAATTTTGAGCCGACGGCCAACCCCACCATGATCGCCGCCAGGACGAAATATCCCTTTCGCCGCCTCTCTTGAGTCGGCCCAATCACCCCACCTCCATGCGCGGCGACCATGAAATAGATGGCGGCCACCACAAAGAACGTGAGGTAGGGATCACTGGTGAAGAAATGGGCCAACTGAATATGCAAAACGGCCACGGACAGCAAGGCCGCGGCCAGCAAACCTGTCGCAACGCCGTACAGTCGTCGCCCCAACAGGAATGTGAACAAGACGGTGCCGGTGTCGATCAGCGCAGTCAGGAAGCGCCCGACGGCCGCCTGGTGATGATATTCGATCTGTCCCACCCCATTCAGCACGTCGGCCGTCAGGTTCCAGCCCGCGGGCAATATGGGCAACAGCGCCGGGGCCAGCCATTCCGCCAGCCGCGTCGCCGCCACACCCAGATACAGAGGCACATGGCCATAGGCAAAATCGCGCGGTTGCCCCTGTAAAACAACAATCCCTTCGCTACCGGCCTCAGGAGGCCAGTGGAAGGGATTGAATGTCGATGTTTCGGGCCGCCATTGCGCGGCCTTGATCAGTTGTCCGATTGAGGGAAGCTCAATCGTCGTGGCGACCCACGTGATGTATCTTTCGTCCGGATGGTGGTGTTGAAACCCGTCCCAATCCAGACCCGTCAAACGCAATATGACAGCCGACAGCAGGATAACGACCAGTGCGATTCGCTGCAATCGGGTCACGGCGAAAGCAGACTAGAAGTCCTCGTCTTCCTTCTTGCCTCTGGCGATGACTTCAACATCCTCAGCCATGTCGCCTTCGCCCAAATCTTCATCACCCGTCGCGACATATTCGAAGCGAGCAATTACCGTATCCGGATCATCAAGAATCTCGACACCCTTCGGCGCTACCAAATCCTTGACATAGACTACATCATCCGGTGTGGCGATGAGCGCCATGTTGAATTCGATTTCGGATACGAGATCTTCGGGCAAGCACTCGATTTCGACGGAATGGGTCAGGATAGTGACATCACCCAGGCCCGCAGCCTCGGGCGCGGCCTCACCAGTGCCGACCACCACGGCCGAAGCGCGCAACTTCACCTTCATATCGACTTCCAGGAAATCGACATGAACGATGTCGCCACGTGTAGCGTGCTGCTGGATCTCGCGAACCAGCACCGTGTGGGTCTTGCCATTCAACGACACGTCAGCCAAATGGGCAGTCCCTACCACGCGCAAGGCGCGACGCAGAGCTTTTTGCTCCATCTGGACGCTCGCTTGCGTCTTGCGCCCGTAAATGACGCCGGGAATCCAGCCGTCGCGCCGCAGCTTATTCGTCTGCTTGCCGATAACCTCGCGCGGTTCTGCTTCAATAACGATTCTCTCACTCATGCTCTGTCTACCTTTGCCTGCAGCGGGCTGGAATAATTCGGCGTAGACACCAACGGTGGACACCCACGCATACTCAACTAACGTGGTTGACTCATTTGATCGCCACTTCCGCTGCGGATATATTCCTTATTAAACGTCTTGTCGGCTATAATCTGTGAATACCAGATCGAATATAGAAGTATAGCGACAAAATATTCCAAGTCAATCCAGGTAAGTGATTTTTATGAGTAATCCGGCAACCGCAATCGATCTTGATAGTTTCTACCAGTCCATGATGCAGGCGGGGAACCTGCGTACCCCCAAGCACGCATCCCGCCTCACATTCGCCGTGCTCCACACGCTCGGGTTTAATCTGAGCGGCAGCGTGAAGCGCGATTTGGCTAAAGCTCTGCCCGAAGACCTGGCCAAGTCCCTCACGCGCGGCTGGCGGTTGATCAACATTCGCCACAAGAATTTGTCGCTCCATGACTTTGCCAAGGACGTGGCTCGTCACAGCGGCAACACAGACCCGGCCGTCGCCAAGATCGGAACACAACTCGTCTTTCACCAGATAAAGAAGTTGCTCAATAGCAAGTTGATCAACGAAGTAGGCCGCGACCTAAGCCCTGAAGTCCGTGAATTGTGGCTCGCGGCCTAGGAAGCGCGATTATCTTGCGGCGATCTGCGCTCTTCAATCTGCTGGATGGGCGGACAGGCCTGCTGTTCATTTTTGCGGCCTGTCTGCTTTACTTATCCTCATGCGCGGCCCCTGATGCAGAGACCCATTTGCCGGCTACTATCCCGCCGCCAACCAACTCGCTGGAAGTGCGCGTCGATGGCGAAACACGACAACTGACCACCACGGCCTCGACAGTGGGTGAGGCGCTCGAGCAGGCGGGTATCGACCTGAATCCAATTGATGAGATCGATCCGCCGTTATCAAGCGTACTCCCGTCAGTCAATGTTGATTCGCCAATAGGCGTCACGATCGTACGCGTGACGGAGACCCTCGAGATTATCCCGGAAAGCATCCCCTATGGTCGCCGTATCGTGCGCAGTGCCGAAATATCACCCACCGACGCGCCCCGGATATTGCAAACGGGTACGCCCGGCCTCCAGGAAGTCAGCGTGCGCATCGTGTTCCGCGACGGGTTGGAAGCCGAGCGCTGGCCCACATCCGTTCAGGTCATCGAACCGGCCGTTGACGAGATAGTCATGATCGGGGTCGGCCAAGAACGTGACGCCATGACCATCACCGGGGAACTCGCTTATCTCAGCAATGGGCGGGCCATTTTCCTCGACGGTTCCACCAACGCGCCCCGACAATTGGAGATCGCCGGAACAATCGACGGTCGGGTCTTCGAGCTGTCGCCGGACGGACGGTACCTGCTTTATACACTCGATAGTGAAGATACCAATGAGGAAACGTTCGGCAACGAACTCTGGGTCATCGCCACGCAACCGGGCGCCGTGGGGCGAGCGCTGCAAATCGAGAACGTCCTGTGGGCGGGGTGGGATCCGTCGGCCGGGGAACCGCCACGGATCGCCTACACGACGGCCCGTTCCGTCTCCCTGCCGCCGGGTTGGGAGGCGCTCAATGATTTATGGTTGCTGCCCCTCCCGACTGAGGGGGAGCAAGCCGCGCCTATCAGGATCGTTGAGTCCGCTCCAGCGACGTTTGGCTGGTGGGGCGGCAATTATGCCTGGGCACCGGGTGGTGACAGAATCGCCTACGCCTTCGCCGACGAGATCGGCACCCTCGCCATCCCTCCCGTGGGTTCGGCGAGCGAAGGAGCATCACTCCCTCCAACCACCCCGATTCGCTCCGTCCTGCACGATTTCACGGCCTATGAGACCGGCGCGGATTGGGCTTGGCTGCCCAACCTGGCTTGGTCGGCCGATGGGCGCTATCTGAGCTACACCGCTTACTCCATCGAAAACGAGCGCTTCGATCTGTGGTTGGTTGACACGACGACGACCAACGCCGTTCAACTCGCGGAGAACGTCGGCATGTGGGCCGCGGCGGACTGGTCGCCCACGGCCGCCCTGCCCCAATTGAACGTTGCCTACTTGCAAGCAGTCGATCCGGCCGCGGGCGAAGAGAGTAGTTACGCCTTATGGCTGGCCGAGAGCGACGGCAGCAACAAGTCCCGGGTCTTTCCGCCAGAAGGAGAAACAGGCTTCTTCGATCGAACTCGCCACTCCCTGACGTGGGGACCAAACCCTGACTTGATTGCTTTTATTCTCGACGAGAAACTTCACATACTTGATCTGGTTTCCAACGACCTGTTCCGCACCGGCACAGACGACACCGTGAACAGCCATCCAACGTGGGCACCATACGGGCCTGCGACACAACCGTAATCGATCATACAAACGTGTCCCGCACGAACCCCAACCTCTCCCCTACTCAGTGGCGGATCATCACGATTGTTCTGCTGCCCCTGGCCGCGCTGTCGACGCTGATAGTAGGCTCATTGTCGGCGCGCGACGCATTTCTGATGCGCGGTCTCCCTGCCGGGCTACCGGAGCCGATTCAAGGCGGCGGCGCGCACCTGGGGATCAACGTCGAACTGGAGCGCTCCGGCGAAGATATGGGCGAAGCTTTATCGGCCATTGAAGCGTTAGGGATCGAGTACGTCAAACAGCCGTTTTACTACAGCGAGGATTATCAATGGGAAACGGCGGATCAGATGATCAACGCGATCGACGCCCAGGGCCTGACGCCTGTTCCCCTGCTCGACGGCAACCCGGCTGATGGTTTCGCTCCGCCCGAAGATGTAGGCTCATACGCAGACTGGGCCGGCGAGTTTGCCCGACGCTATGGGGAATCCGTCACCCATTACATCATCTGGGATGAGCCGAACCTGACCAGTCATTGGGGCAGCCAACCGGTTAACCCAAACCATTATGCCGCCCTGTTGACGGCTACCGCCGAGAGGATTCGGGCCGAAGACCCCGATGCCGTTATCGTCACCGCGCCGCTTGCGCCCACCACTGAAACCGGGCCGGACAACCTGTCGGAAACGCTTTTCCTGCAGGCGCTCTATGAGGCAGGTGCGGCCGATGCCTTCGACATCGTCGCGGCCAAACCCTACGGCTTTGATACTGGCCCCGATGACCGTACCGTTAAACCGTCGCTTCTCAATTTCAGCCGCCCGATCATGCTGCGCGAGTTGATGATGGCGCAAGGGGATGGTCACAAGGCGATCTGGGCGGGGAACTGGGGCTGGAACAGCCTGCCCGAAGGCTGGGCGGGGCGACCATCGATTTGGGGGCAAACCAGCGAGACGGAACAGGCTGCCCGCACCGTGGCCGCCTTCGACCGCGCCCGCCGCGAATGGCCCTGGATGGGCGTGATGTTCCTGGAAAACTGGGAGCCGAACGCGCCCGTGGATGATCCTCGTTGGGGGTTTAGCATCGCCAATCGCCCCACGGCCGCCGCCCTGGCCGACTATCTGACCATGCAACCGTCCGGGTTAGCAATGCCGGGCTTCCACCTCGCCCGGCCGGATGATCCGGCTCAGGAATTCCACGGCGATTGGAAATTCTCGCCTGAATTCGGCGCCGACATCGGGCAAACCGGCGACACCGCCCGCTTCACTTTTTGGGGCACCGATGTCGGGCTGCGTGTGCGGCGGGCCGATTTTCGCGCACGCCTATATGTCACTGTCGACGGACAACCGGCGAATGCCTTGCCCCGGGACGAGAACGGGGCGATGCTCATCCTCACTTCGCCCGACCCGGCTCAGGATTTTATCAGCACGGAGTGGGTGGCGCGCGATCTGCCGCCCGGTCCGCACACGCTGGAAATCACCGCCGCGCGCGGTTGGGATCAGTGGGCCTTGAACGGATTTAGCGTGGGGTACACGCTAACCGGCGTGACCAGTCCGTGGACTCGAGTGGCGCTGGTAGGAAGCGCCCTTGTCGCGCTCAGTCTCGCCTTCTATAGCGCTCGCCGCGCCGAATGGGGCGTTGTGGGCCGTGCCGCCGCCGGCGCTTTTGATCGCCTGTCCGACCGGACGCAATTGCTGATGACAGCCGGCGCGGCCGCGCTGGTGGCGCTTACCGGATGGCTGACCTGGGGTTCGGATGCCCTCGGCATTTACCGACGCTTGGGGGACACGGGGCAGTTGGCCGCCACGGCCGCGGCCGCGGCCGTGTTCTACGTCACCCCGTCTTTTGTCCTGTTCGCGCTGGCGCTGGGAGCGCTCTTCATCTTGCTGGTACTCCGCCCGGCCTGGGGCGTCGCCCTAATCGCTCTGACAATGCCGTTTTATGTGCCGCCCCTGCCTAAACCCATACTGGGGTATAGCTTTTCTCCAGTCGAGGTTTTTACCCTCGTCGCCACAGGCGCGTGGTTTATGCGGCTGATTTTGGATAAAGGGATGGCCGCACGACAGGGGGTGGCGCGCTTTTCGTGGCCGAAGCTTGCGCGGCCGGACTGGGCGGTTGCGGCGTTCCTCGCCGTGGCAACGCTTTCCCTTTCCGTCGCTGAATTTCGGGGTGTGGCCCTGAACGAATGGCGCGTCGTCATCGTCGAACCCGTCCTGTTTTATATGTTGCTGCGCGGGACAAAGCTGCGCGACAAAGAACTCTGGATTGTGCTCGACGCTTTCGTGATGAGCGGACTGATCGTTGCCCTCTATGGTCTGTGGCAATATGCCACCGGCCAGGACCTCATCACGGCCGAAGGCGGCTTGATGCGCCTTCGGTCAATCTACGGCTCGCCGAACAACGTCGCCCTCTATCTCGATCGGCTACTACCTTTACTGGCTGCCGTCTTGCTCCTCGGCACGCGCGCGACCCACGGCACTCGCCGATTGCTCTATGGCGTCGCGCTTGTACCGATCGCGCTCGCCCTGTTGCTCACGTTCAGCAAGGGCGCGCTTTTTCTGGGCATCCCGGCATCGCTCCTCGTGGTGTTCTGGGTTTGGCAGAAGCGGGCCGGTCGGCGCACCTGGCCCTGGCTTGTCGCAGGTCTGGCCCTGGGTATGGGCGCACTCCTGCTGGCCAGTCGCGTGCCCGCCCTGGCCGCACGACTCGACCTTTTCGGCGCGACCGGTGTGTTTCGCATCCACCTCTGGCGCTCCGCGGTTAACATGTTCGTCGACCATCCCTGGCTGGGAGTCGGCCTTGATAATTTTCTATACCTCTACCGCGGCCGCTATATCCTCGATGCTGCCTGGCAGGAACCAAACCTGAACCACCCCCATAATATCGTCCTCGACTTCGCCACCCGGCTCGGCTTTCTGGGGTTGCTCGCCGGCGGATGGCTTATATGGGAAGCGGCCGGCGCCTTGCGCCGGGGGATAGCATGGGCAGACGCGCAATGGCTGCCGGTGGCCGCCGGATTCGCGGGTTCGCTGGCGGCCATGCTGGCCCATGGCCTGGTTGATCACAGCTTCTTCCTGATCGACCTTAGCTTCATCTTCTTCCTGATCCTGGGCACAGCGGTCTGGATACAGAATAAATCAGACATCACTGCCGGCGATCAGCGCCCGGACTAACTGAGGGAGTTGCACTTTGCAGGATAGCCATCAGCCACGCGAAGAGCCATGCATCGGCGTTAGAATATGCTGAACTATCCCCTGCCCAGCTTCCACCACCTCGGACAATACGTTACAATCCTCTCCGGTTGGGTCACTTGGCTTTGGCCCGGATGAATTCATGCGAAGAAACCGGCTCCTCCTGCTCCTCGCCCTCGTCATGGCGGGAATTATAGCGATAGGCATTATGCCATCGATGATGCGCAAGCTCCCGACGCGTTACGCCATGCGTTTGCCGGAACCGCTGCAAGCGTTGGCCTTGCCGGTCGATCCGATCCCTATCCTGCCGACCGTTGCCGCGCCGGACACGGCCGCCGATCTCATCGCTCGCGACATACCCCCGCCGGCAATAGTTACCTCCACGCTGCCAACCATTCCGACGCCACAACCCGTCACCGCGGATGCAGACTCGGCCCCGGCTACCGCGCTTGCTGTGCCCAGCCCGACGGCCACACCGCCGCCAACGGCCACCCCCTGGCCCGTCCCCGCCGCGGCACGGATGACCGGTTTCACCCATGTATACCAGGAGTGGAACAATTGCGGGCCGGCGACAATGGTCATGGCTCTGACACACTTTGGGCGCGTCCATAGCCAGCGCGACACGGCGCGAGTACTGCGGCCGAACCCGGAAGACCGCAACGTCACGCCGTCTGAAATGGCTCAATTCGTCAACGCCCAGGAAAACCTGCGCGGCATGGCCAGAGTCAACGGTGATCTGAATCTCCTCAAGCGCTTCCTGGCTAACGACATTCCCGTCATCATCGAGATCGGGCTTGACCCGCCCGGCGAATACCGCTGGCTGGGTTGGTATGGGCATTATTTGCTGCCTATTGCCTATGATGATGCCACCAGCCAGATCTGGGTCTACGACTCATGGCTGGGCACCAGTGAAGTGCCGCAAACCAATGCCGATCCAAATGGGCGCGTTCTGTCCTACGACGAACTGGAGTCCGACTGGGCACAATTCAACCGCTCCTTTATCGTGTTATATGGAACCGAGCAGGAAAGCCTGGTTCACGACCTGCTGGGCGAGGTCACAGACGACGGAATCATGTGGCAGCGTAGCCTGGAGCGCGCCCAGGCCGACGCCAGACGCGAGGCTGGTAACGCTTTCTACTGGTTCAACCTGGGAACCAGCTATAACGCACTGGGGCAATTTGAAGAAGCAGCCATCGCCTTCGATCAGGCGCGGGCCATAGGTCTGCCCTGGCGCATGTTGTGGTATCAGTTTGGCCCCTATGAGGCCTATTACCAGACCGGGCGCTATGAAGATATCGTCCTCCTGGCCAATACCACCCTCCAGGACCGCCCCTATTTCGAAGAATCATTCTACTACCTGGGTCTGGCGCAAGCTGCCCTGGGTGACGATACATCCGCGCGCGCCAATCTGGAGAAAGCCGTGGCTTTTAATCCAAGTTTCACTCCAGCCTCGGATGCCCTGGCCGGCCTTTCGGACGGCGGCTGACGAGTAACGCGCCGGAAGATGGAGAACTGCAATTACTATGCGCAAACGCACTAAATCGATTATCCTGCTTGTTGCCGTGGGGCAGATGTTGCTAATCCTTGGGCTGCTGGCTCTGCCGGCTGCCGTACAGGCAATTCCCGGCCGCTACCGGGTATGGTTGCAAGAGAACTATCCGACGATGGGCAAAATCTCTGAGGACGTGATCGCTCAGGTAGCCCCGGTGGCTACCGCGCTGCCGGCCGCACAACAAGCCCCGGAAACCCAAATCGACATCTCATCGCTCATCGCCGAGCAGCCGGTATCCACGCTGGCTGTCGACGCCGCGGAAGCCGTCGAATTGCCGCAAGCCGCCGCGCCCACTACCGCGGCCGCCGAAGCAACCGCCGAAGCGACCGAAGCAGTCGCCTCGCCTACGCCCGCGCCGACGAACACGCCCGCCCCGACGCCGACCCCCATGCCGTTGCCCGGTCGGGTGGTTCTCGAAGACATGGGCGTGGTCAAACAGTCCTTCAACAATTGTGGCCCGGCCAACCTGACCCAGGTGTTGAACTGGTACGGCTCCGACATCACCCAGGAAGATGTCGCCTCATATCTGAAGCCGAACCCCGAAGATCGTAACGTCAGCCCGTGGCAAATATCCGATTATGTCAATGAGCGGATGCCCGGATTCAAAGCCATCACCCGCAGCGGCGGTGACCTCGAAATGATCAAGCGTTTCGTGGCGGCCGGCTTCCCGGTGGTAATCGAAAAGGGGTACGAATTACCGGAATCCGGCTGGTGGGGGCATTACCTGACCATTTACGGTTACGATGACGAGCTGCAGGAACTTTATAGCCAGGACACCTATCTCGGCCCGTTCGACGGCAGCGGCCGCATCGATTCCTATCGCGACTTCTTGCCCTTCTGGCAGCAGTTCAACAACACCTTCTACGTCGTCTATCGGCCTGAGCAGGAAGAGACTGTCAAATCGCTGATGGGCGAAGAGATGTTCGACGACATCAAGATGTGGCAGAAGGTGGCGGCGATGGCCGAACAGGAGACGACCGAACGCCCTGATGATGTCTTCTCCTGGTTCAACCTCGGCACGGCCCTGACTCGAATCGGCGGCCTGACCGGCGAAGCCAAGTATTATCAGGGCGGCACACAAGCCTTCGACAGAGCGCGAGAGATTGGTCTGCCGCCGCGCATGTTGTGGTACCAGTTCGAGCCTTATCTGGCCTATCTGAGGACAGATCGTTTTCAGGACATCATCGACCTGGCCGATGCCACGCTGGCGACCCAGGGCGGCCGCAACGTCGAGGAAACCTTCTGGTACAAGGGCCATGCCCTGGCCTATCTGGGAGACGTAAGCGCTGCTATCACCGCCTACCGAACAGCGTTGTCGGTCAACGAAAACTTCTACCCGGCACAGATCTCCCTTGATTCGCTCGGTGGGTGATTCCCGTCGAATTCAAATGGATAAACCAAAACCGCCGGGCCATAAGTGTGTGCTGCACACCTATGGCCCGGCGGTTTTTTCTGTTCCCGTACCTCAATTCGACGCCCTGGACTCACGGTGTCACTGTTGGCAGATCTCACCCGATTCGCGCTATAATACACGTAGGCGGATAATCTGACCCGGCCGTATCACAGGCCGATTGCCTGTTCATTTCCACCCTGTCCCACATAACTATTTCCAAGGAGATATAATGACCCAGGAACGCAGATTCAAGGTTACTTATTCGACGCTGGCCAGCCCCGATCCCGAGCTGCACGAACGCTACGACCAAGCCGTGGCCGACTTTCGGGCCGACATGGGCCATACTTACCCCATGTTCATCAACGGTGAGGAACGTTTTACCGACAAGACTTTCGCCAAGAACAGCCCGACCGATACCAGCATGGTTATGGGCTACTTTCAGATGGGCACGGCCGAGGATGCCAACGACGCCATAGCCGCGGCCAAGGCCGCCTTCCCCGCCTGGCGCGACACGCCGTGGCAGGAGCGAGTGGACATTCTGCGGCGCGCGGCCGATCTGATCAGCGATCGCCTGTTCAAGATGGGCGCGATCATGAGCCTCGAAGTCGGCAAGAACCGACTGGAAGCGCTCGGCGACGTGGAGGAGACGGCCGACCTGATCCGCTATAATTGCGACGCGATGGAAGCCAACAACGGCTTCAGCAAACCCCTGAAGAATGAGAGCGACAAGCACCACAACCGCAGCGTGCTCAAGCCCTACGGCGTGTGGGTGGTTATCTCCCCCTTCAACTTCCCCGGCGCGCTGGCGGGCGGCCCCAGCAGCGCGGCCATGGTAGCCGGCAACACCGTGGTCTTTAAGCCCGCGACGGACACAGCCTTCACCGGTTGGCTGTTGACCGAAGCCTTCCGCGATGCGGGCGTCCCGGCGGGCGTCTTCAACTTCGTCACCGGCGGCGGTCGCAGCGTCGGCCAGACGCTGGTCGATCACCCCGATGTGGCCGGCATCACCTTCACCGGCAGCTATGATGTCGGCATGAACATCATCCGCACTTTCGCCGGCGGCAAGTTCCCGCGGCCGTGCGTGGCCGAAATGGGCGGCAAGAATCCGACCATCATCAGCAACAAGGCCGATCTGGACAAGGCCGCCCAGGGCGCTATGCGCTCGGCGTTCGGGCTGCAAGGCCAGAAATGCTCGGCACTCTCCCGCATCTACGTCCACAAAGACGTTAAGGATGAGTTCATGAAGAAGCTGGTGGAGCAAACGGCCAAGATCAACGTCGGCGACCCGACCGACCTGAACAACTGGATGGGCCCGGTCATCAACGAGAGCGCCTATAAGGACTATCAAGGCTTCGTCGAAGACCTGCGGCAGCACGGCGATATCGTCTTCGGCGGGAAGACATTGGACGACAAGGGCTACTACGTTGCCCCGACCATCGCCGATAACGTGCCCGAAGATCATGCGCTCTGGAAGCAGGAAATGTTCCTGCCCATCGTCATGGTCGAGGCGTTCGACGACTTCGACGCGGCCATGAAGAAGGCCAACGACGTGGAATATGGCCTGACGGCAGGCTTCTTCAGCGAGGACGAAGACGAGATTCAATGGTTCCTCGATAACATCGAGGCCGGCGTGCTCTACGTCAATCGGGGCAGCGGCGCAACTACCGGCGCATGGCCCGGCTACCAGTCCTTCGGCGGCTGGAAGGGTAGCGGCTCCACCGGCAAGGCCGCGGGCAGCTTCTACTACGTCCAGCAGTATATGAAGGAACAGAGCCAGACGGTTGTAGATTAAGTCCTATCCGCTCAGCAGGTCAGTAACCAGTAGATCAGTATTCGGTGGGTCAGTGCCGCCAAGAAAACGCGCACTGACCCACTGAGCTACCGATCCACTGATTTACTGACCTACTGGCCTACTGATCCCCATGTCTACGAACAGCAAAGTCATATCCATGCGCGAAGCAGTCGCCGACTACGTGGCGGACGGCTGCACGATCGCCATCGAGGGCTTCACCGCGTTCATTTGCTTCGCGGCCGCCCACGAAATTATCCGCCAGCACAAGCGCGATCTCGTGCTTTGCCGCATGACCCCCGATTTGATCTACGACCAGATGATTGCCGCAGGAGTCGCCTCGAAGCTGGTCTTCAGCTATTTGGGCAACCCGGGCGTAGGCAGCTTGCACTGCATCCGGCGTGCGGTGGAGCAGGACATCCCCCGACCGCTGGCCATTGAAGAGTACTCCCATTTCGGTATGGTCGGCCGCTACATCGCGGGGGCATCCAATTTGCCCTTCTTCCCGCTACGCAGTTACATCGGCAGCGACATGCCGGCTGCCAACGACCAAATTCGATTTGTCGACAGCCCCTACGGTGATGGACCAATCGCCGTCGTGCCCCCACTGAAACCGGATGTGACCTTCGTCCATGCCCAGCGAGCTGATATTCACGGCAATACGCATCTTTGGGGCCTGTTGGGGATGCAGAAGGAAGTCGCCTTCGCCTCGGATAAGGTCATCGTCGTGGTTGAAGAGATCGTCGATGAGGACGTCATCCGCCGCGACCCGAACCGCACGCTCATCCCCGGCCTGATCGTCGATGCCGTCGTCCACGAACCCTACGGCGCGCATCCCAGCTACGTGCAGGGCTACTATGATCGTGATAACGACTTCTATCTAAAGTGGGACGAGTCGTCACGCAACCAGGATACAACCGAAGCCTGGCTGCAGGAATGGGTCTACAACTTGCCCGACCGCGCCTCTTATCTCGAGAAGCTCGGCCGCGAAACGCTCGAACGTCTCGGCCCCGGAGAATATCTGGCCGAACCGATCAATTACGGCCGTTACAGTTGATTGGAGCCATCGAATGCCGAATCTCGATTCATTTAGCGTGGATTACCTGCGTCTTGTGCTGGAGATCCACGCCCATCACATTGACGGCTATGTCGATGCATATTATGGACCAGAAACGCTGAAGGCCGAGGTTGAAGCATCGCCCACCAAATCGCCGGTAGAGATTCTGGATGCAATCGCCGATCTGCAATCGCGCATCCCGACGACAGACCCGACACGGCAGGCGTATCTCACAGCCGGTTTGCGTGGCATAGAGTGCACGACGCGCATGCTTAACGGAGAAACGGTCGACTATCTCGATGAGGTCTACCGGATATACGACATCCGACCGGAGATCGTCGATGAGGCACGGTTCATTGAAGCCCACAAGGCGTTGGACAGCGCCCTGCCTGCGGGTCAACAGAACAGTTTGCCCGGTCGCATCGAAGCATGGCGCAAGACCTTTGAGATCGAAACCGACAAAGCGCTCTCTCTGCTGGATTTGGCTCGGGCCGAGACCCGCCGCCGCACGCTTGCCATCGTCGACCTGCCGGATGATGAGTCGGTCGAGGTTAGTCTGGTGAAGGGGCAGCCGTGGAGCGCCTATAACTGGTATCTGGGCAACGGCCGCTCGCTCATCGAATTCAACGCCGACATGCCACTCCAGGCGACGTCGCTCATCAGCACCTTCGCGCATGAAGGCTATCCCGGCCACCATACCGAACACATGCTCAAGGAGAAAGCCCTCTACCGCGAGAAGGGGTATGCCGAGCAGGCGGCCATGCTGCTACATTCGCCGGCGGCCGTGATCGCCGAAGGCATTGCCACCGCGGCGCTGGGGATGATCTTCCCCAACGATGACCATCACGAATGGAACGTAGAGGTCTTGCTTCCCGCCGCCAAAATTGCCACGCCGTCGGGACTGGCGGAACAACTGCGCCGCATCTCCAAAGCGAGCGCCGATCTGCGCTACGTCACCGGCAACGCGGCCATCCTTTACCACACCGGCAAGCTGGATCGCGAGCAGACGATCGACTACATCCGCACCTACGGCCTGGTTACGCCTGAGCGCGCCGCCAAGAGCTTCAGCTTTCTGAGCCACCCGCTCTATCGCGCCTACATCTTCACCTATTCCGTTGGCTATGACCTGATCAAGGCCACAGACAACCCGCAACAAACATTTCGCCGGTTGCTGACCCAACAACTCTTGCCCTCGCAACTGGCCACCAGCTAACAGGAACCATTCATGGACGAAACCACCAAAATATCCCCGTCCGAGTTGATGATAGTCGCTGCCTCGCGCGCGCTGGAAGGCAACCGAACCGTCTTTGTCGGCGTCGGTCTGCCAAACATCGCCTGCAATCTCGCCCGGCGTACCCATTCATCCGATATCGAACTCGTTTACGAGAGCGGCGTGTTCGGCGCGCAGCCGGCTCGGCTCCCTCTGTCCATCGGCGATCCGACGCTGGTCAGCGGAGCCACGTCCGTCGTCAGCATGGCCGACCTGTTCATGCTTTATCTGCAGGGCGGGCTGATCGACGTCGCCCTGCTCGGCGGCGCGCAGATCGACCGCTTCGGCAACCTCAACACGACGGTCATCGGCGACTACCAAAACCCCAAGACACGACTGCCCGGCTCCGGCGGCGCGTGCGAGATCGCCATCAACGCCAGGCGCATCTTCATGATCATGCGCCTCTCCAAGCGGGCCTTCGTACCCAAGATCGACTTCCTGACCAGCCCCGGCCACCTGGATGGCGGTGATGCGCGCCGCAAGCTGGGCCTGCCCGGATACGGGCCGGACAAGGTCATCACCGACAAGGCGCTCTTCACCTTCGATAATCCTGAACGAGAGATGATGCTGGTCGAACTGGCTCCGGGCGAGACGGTCGAGAGCGTGCAGGCTGTGGTCGGCTGGCCCATTCGCGTCGCGGACGAGTTGCGCGAGATGATGCCGCCGACGGCTGCGGAACTGACTGTCGTGCGCGATCAGCTGGATCCGCAAGGGCTTTATCGCTAACCGGGGAAATAGTCAGCCAACGCCAAAACACCAGAAAACAGAGGCCTGAACCATCGGGCCGGAGTGTGTGCCATGTATTATTCCCACCCCCACGGCAACGTATTCTACCGCACCATGAACCACCCGCGGCCGATGATCGCCCGCGGCGAGGGCATCTATCTGTATGACGAGAGCGGCAAGCGCTACATCGACGGCAGCGGCGGCCCACTGGTCGTCAATGTCGGCCACGGCCGCGCGGAGATCGTCGAGGCGATGACGAAACAGGCCCAGGCGGCCGCCTACGTCCACGCCATCATGTTCACCAACGAACCGCTGGAGCAATACGCCGCCGAACTGGCCGCCGTCGTGCCCCTGCCCAACCCGCGCTTCTATTTCCTCAGCAGCGGCTCCGAGGTCGTCGAAGGCGCCATCAAGCTGGCTCGTCAGATTCAGATGGCCCGCGGCGAAGAGAAACGCAATATCGTGCTCAGCCGCTGGCAGAGCTACCACGGCATGACGCTGGGCGCGCTGGCCGTCAGCGGCCGAGCCGGGCTGCGTGCGCCTTATCTGGACATGTTCCACGATATGCCCCATATCCCCACGCCGTACACCTATCGCCACCCGATTAGCGGAACCGATCTGGCCAACCGGCTGGAGGAAACCATTCTGGCCTATGGCGCGGAGAACGTAGCCGGGTTCATCGCCGAGCCGATCAGCGGCGCGTCGCTGGGCGCGGCCGTACCGCCCGATGACTACTGGCCGCGCATCCGCGAGATCTGCGACCGCTACGGCGTGCTCCTCATCGCCGACGAGGTGCTGGTAGGACTGGGGCGCACCGGCAGCTGGTGGGCGCTCGATCACTGGGGCGTCGTGCCCGACATCCTGGTCACTTCAAAAGGCACGGCCGGGGGCTACTTCCCGCTGGGTTTCATCGCCGCCAAGGGCGAAGACGTGGAACAAATCCGGCAAAAGCTGGGCGACTTCAACCACGGCGGCACGTTCAGCCACCACGCCGTGGGCGCGGCGGCCGGTCTGGCCACGCTCAACATCCTCCAGCGCGAAAACCTGATTGAGCACTCGGCCGCGATGGGGGCGAAATTGGGCAATATGTTGCGCGAGCAGATCGGCGCGCATCCCAATGTGGGCGACATTCGCGGCCGCGGCCTGTTTTGGGGTATCGAACTGGTTCAGGATCGATCGACGAAACAACCCTTCCCTCTAAAGGACGGGCTGGCCCGCCGCCTGTGGAATCGCGCGTTTGATATGGGACTGGTGATCTATTACTCGACGGGCTGCGCCGACGGCAAAGCCGGGGACGTGATCATGCTGGGGCCGCCGCTGATCATCAATGAAGCGCAAACCGAGGAAATGGTGGGGATTCTGCGGGCCGCCCTTTATGCCGAGTTAAGCGTCTAATTCGGCCGCAACAGCACCTTGCGCACGCCCGGTCGGGCGGCATGGTCGAACGCGGCCAAGCCGTCCCGCAGAGCATACTCCGCTTCCACGAGCGGCCGCACCTGAACGCCGGCTCCGGCCGTCAGGTTGCCGGCCGCTCGCGCGCTTGTCTCCAACAGGCGCAGCGCCGGCCCGAACGGGCCGCAGCGTGAACCGACGACATTGACCTCCCCCACCACGAGCTTGGTCAGGTTGATGTCGGCATTGCCGTGGAACGTGCTCTTGAGGACGAGCGTGCCGCGCGGCCGCACCAGACGCAAGGAATGAGCAAAACCGGCGTCATTGCCCGTCGTTTCAATAACCAGATCAAAATGATTGTCCGCAAATTCATCGACCAGGCCAACCGTTAAGCCCAGGCTTCTAGGCATCTCCAGTGATTCCGGGCGGCGACCCAGCAGGACGACATCCCCGCCGGCCAGCGCCAGCACCTGAGCCACTAAAAGACCCAGACGCCCCGGCCC
>JRYC01001819.1_pt1 | contig 16963 bp, 15 predicted proteins | sample 235301 | NCBI WGS metagenome assembly JRYC01 (sample SAMN03074211, study PRJNA261470) | activated sludge metagenome | biome: Common Effluent Treatment Plant; feature: Wastewater; material: Activated sludge; isolation source: activated biomass of a common effluent treatment plant treating...
GAGTATTTCGCCCACATGGGGCAGCTTTAACACATTCGGAGATGTTATCAGCATTGTGCTAAAAAATGCTCTTGTTTTGGCTGGTATTATCACTCTCCTATTATTGATTTTAGGCGGATTTAACGTTATAGTAAGCGCTGGAGACGCAAAAAAAGCAGAACAAGGACGCGGAGCAATCACAGGTGCCCTTATCGGTCTTTTGCTTGTTATCGGCTCCTTTTGGATAATCCAGATTATCAATAGACTGACCGGGCTTTCATTATTGCAATAATTGTATGGCAGCAGAAAATTTTATCGGCTCTGTCACTAATCCCCTCCCTCCGGTTTATCAAAATGTCACCGGCTCTCAAGGAGGACTTGTTTTACTTCTTACCAACATTCTGCGGCTTGTATTCGTAGCAGGAGGTGTGTTTGCCTTCTTAAACATCATTGTTTCCGGGTTTGAGTTTATGAACGCGGGCGGCGACAGCAAAAAGATTGAAAACGCCTGGAACAGAATCTGGCAGTCGCTTATTGGCCTTGTGCTAATTGTCGGCTCTTTTGCCCTCGCCGCACTGTTTGGCTATCTCATTTTTGGAGATGCAGGATTTATCCTCAGTCCCAAAATATACGGGCCGGAGGCTCAATAATAATGAAAGAAACCGAACTCGGCACAATAGGTGGAGAAGGACTAGGGCCATTTAGTAATTTAGGGGGTGTAGGTCAGGGCGGCGGAGTCGCAGGTTTAACGGCCGTTGCCTCAACCATCTCAGGCATCATCGGCCTTATGACCATTGCCGCAGGCATATGGTTTATCTTTCAGTTTCTTATCGGTGCCCTCGGGTGGCTTTCTTCAGGCGGCGATAAGTCCAAGCTCGAACAGGCACGGGAACGGATCACAAACGCATTTATTGGCCTCGTCATTGTTGTAGCCGGCTGGTCCATTATGGCAATCGCCGGACAGTTCTTCGGATTTGATCTTCTGCTTAATAATCCAGCAAAACTTATTCAACAACTCGCTTTATGATGGCTCTTCTTGCACAAATTCGAAACCCCGTACTTCCCTCCTCCTTGGGAGGCGAGGGCGCATCCAGCGCTCAGGCCGGCAGGTCTCTGGGGACTATTATAAGCAACATGGCCGGTGCTCTTTTTATCTTTGGACTTCTGGCAACGTTTCTTCTTCTTCTGACCGGCGGCATTTCATGGCTTACCTCAGGCGGCGATAAGTCCAAACTCGAACAGGCACGGGAAAAAATTATCAATGCTATTATCGGCCTTATCATCCTTGCAGCCTCATGGGCAGTTATTTCCGTCGTCGGACATCTGGTGGGCATTGATATTAAAAATATCACCATTCCGACCATCGGCACCCCTTGACAAGGGTCGGAATGTTGCTCCACAATACAAATTAAGGTATAATCAACACGTTCGGTTAAAAAGGAAGGAATTATTTTATGAAACTTGAAATTGCGCAGCCGGGAAATATTAAGATCACTGAGCTTGGACAGCTTATCAGCGCAGGAGTCGGCACACTGCTTATCGTTGCCGCTCTTCTTGCCTTCCTCTACCTCATCTTGGGAGGCATCCAATGGATTACCTCCGGCGGTGATAAAGCCGGTATGGAGGCTGCACGCAACAAAATCACCCACGCAATCGTCGGACTCATCATTGTGGGCGCCGCATGGGCAATTATGACGCTGGTTCAGAACTTTTTGGGAATCACGGTTATCGGCGGAGCCGTTAATCTCCCCAAGCCCTACTAACTGACCGCACATTTTTGTATACTGTTCTCATGAAGAGATTCTCCTCTGTATATAGTATCGCCGTATTTGCAGCTGTTGATTGGGGTGATACCCTCGTTGCAACCAAAGCAGGAACACCGAAGGACATTGCCACCATAGGCTCAATCGTCCCTTTGTTCACAAACATCGTTCAGGCTGTGATGGCTCTCTCAGGCGTTGCGCTTTTGGTCATGCTTCTAGTGGGAGGGTTTAATTTTCTATTTTCCGGGGGAGACCCCAAGAAAGTTCAGGCTGCTTCTGGAACGCTGGGGAGCGCTTTTCTGGGACTTGTTGTTATTGTTGTTGCCTACTTCATTATTAGTACTATTGGTAAGTTTACTGGCGTTGAAAACATAACAAATTTTGGCATCACCATANNGCCGCAGGCACACTGGGAAGTGCGTTTTTAGGACTCGTTGTCATTGTCATTGCCTACCTTATTCTCAGCACCATTGGGAAGTTTACAGGCGTTGAGAATATAACAAAATTCGGCATCACGGTGCCCAACTAATAAATACCTGATATACTTACGACATGAAGCGCGCAGTATTGTTTGTTTTTTCCCTCTTACTGCTCTTTGCGGTATGTATTCCCAAAGCTTCCGCCGGCTGGGTAGATGACGATTACGCCACGTGTGTTGAAAGTGCGGAAGATGGCAGTGTTTGTTCCGGCGCCTACGCGTCCCACTCACAGACCAGTATTCTTTCCGATTGGGTCAGGAGACTTATGGGTCCTGTGCCGGGCATCACTGTAACAGCTGACGCGTGGCAACGGAATCCGGAGTATGTAAGAAAGATGGCACAGGGAGCGGCAACAAGCCAAATGTCCGGCATGATTGGCATGCTATATTCCTCTCCTCCCGCCAACACCTATGCCTTTGTCCGCGATACTGCACAAAACCTGGGCTTTATTCCACGGCAGGCATACGCACAGGGAGTTGGTTTTTCAGGACTAGCTCCGCTTTTGCCTATCTGGAAAGCATTTAGGAATGTGGCATATCTGCTTCTTGCATTGGTTATGGTTGTTATCGGGTTTATGGTGATGCTTCGCAAGAAGATAGACCCAAAAACCGTGGTAACCGTCCAAAACGCCCTACCCCGGATCGTCGTAGCGCTTCTTTTGATTACTTTCTCTTACGCCATAGTGGGCATTATGGTTGATATGATGTACCTTGTCATTTTACTTGCCATGGGCATATTTAAGTCCGCCGGGGTTCTCCCTGCCATCACAGAAGCCGGAAAGGCTCTCGGAAACTCCACAGAACAATCCCTTTATACAGAAGGAGGGATTCTTGCCAATCTCTTTAATATTTTTGGCATTCCCGCCACAGATGGCACTATTACCCCCACTGACCTCGTGTGGAGAGCGCTGGGTCTTGATCCCGGCATTGCTAAGGGCGTAAGCACCGCGCTTGTGATCGGCGGTATTATCGTGGCTGCCCTGGCGCCCGCCACTGCCGGAGGATCTGGAGTAATAGGCCTAACCATGTCACTTCTCGGTCTTGCCGGACCGCTTTTAGGATTTCTTATAGGGCTGGCCCTTCTGTTTTTGACAATACGCCTTTTTATCTTTTTCCTCGGAAGCTATATCCAGATAATCCTTGCTCTTATTTTTGCCCCGCTTCAACTGGTTATGGAGGCGGTGCCGGGATCATCCACGTTCTCAGACTGGATCAAAAATCTTTTTGCTAACCTTATCGTTTTCCCCATCGGAGCAATTATCTTCATGCTTTCGGGGTATTTTGCCTCAATTGCCAATCAGGGCGGAGGCGGCATGTGGGCTCCTCCTTTTGTGCCCTTCGGCTCAAGTGCAAGCTCTATAAGCGCACTTATATCGATAGGCATTCTGTTTACTATTCCAACCCTGGCAGGACAAATTAAGGAATCACTTAAACCCAAGCCCTTTGTGGATGCCGGCGTAGGCGGATTGCTGGGGTCATTTAGCGCTCCTGCAAATATTCTTATGCAAGGATGGCACTTCTATACATCTCACCAGACCATGAAGTATATGCGCGGACAGCTTCCTCCCGGCATGAAAGGTGCGGACGAAAAACATTAGCAAACAATAAGGGGTATAAAAAGAAGATTAGTGGTGTGCTCCGCCCCCGCCACCCCCGCCGCCAGCTCTTTCTTTTCCTTCGTTAGCAGCCACCGTGGCAGTATAGGCAGCTACTAGGCCCGCAAAGAACAGGGGATACATAAATATCTTCATTCCCCGCACGCCGCTTGGGTGATATTCATCCAGCCATTGAACCATTGCATGGTGCATCTCATGTGGCATCACGTGCCCAAGCGCCTTAATTCCCCACATCTTACCCCATCTGGTTGTTCCCACAAACGCATTCATGGAATCAAAAAATCCCGCTGCTCCGTGGTGATTGGTGTGGATTTTCCCGATATGACGCTCGACCATGTGTGTAAGGTGCATATTCTCATCAGGCGACTTTGAGACAGAAAGCGCACCGTATCCGTACCGCTTAAAATCAGAAGAGTTGGCAAGATTTTCCAGAAGCGGTCCGTACTTCGGATAGACTGCGGCCGTCTTTTCCCACGCACCAAGAAGCTGTGTTACTGCTATTGCAGCAGCATCCCCACCCTGAACCGGCACGATGACTTCGAAAAGTTCCGCCAGGGCCTTTACCAGCTCCTCTTCATTTTCTTTAAACGCCTGCATTATAAGCGGCTTTCCTTTTTCAAGATGGGCCATGTCCCGATGATTACGGCGCATGCTTCCGCTTTGTTCATCCCACGTGCCTGAGCTTAATATGTCGCTCAGACGACGCGCCGCGATAATGTTTCCATTTGCGTCGCGTCTCCCGAGGCGCTCAGAAAATTCCAGAATATCGGTTGATACGTCGTCATTCCAATACGGCAGCATAAACAAACTTCTGTACCGGATATTGGTAAGTCTATCAAGCGGACCTTTGGGATTATCATTTCTTAAATACACGGCCATCTCCTGCATGGTCTGAAAATACTTATTTTTAGCCTCTTCCCCGCCTAGGGTGTCTCGAAACATTTTATTAATAAGGCCTCTTTGCCCTGAATTCTCCGTACCGGTAAGCCCGGCTAGCCCTTGCGAAAAATCGATGACAGACTCATCAGATCGAACCAGATGCCTGTTAAGAAGCGCTGTCGTTTCTGAAAGATCCATAATTTCCTGCCACGTTTGCGCTCTTGAGCCAAATCTCTGAGAAAGCCAGGCAATAGTTTCCGTATCTTCTTTTTCAAACATGGCTTTTACCAGCTGCTCAGGCCTTAACGCGGCTATCTCAGAGAGTTCGTCCATAAACTTGGATCTTGCACTCTCCGGATCCCCGGAGTACTTTTTAGGGAAGTATTCATGAGCCGCGCCGATCAATCGACCTGATACAAAAATCTTTTTTGTATTTTCGGAACCGAATATCTGACTGAACTGCTTTGAAAACTCATCTCTTCTCCATGAACTGGAGATATTCAGGTAAGGGAAGAGAAGGTGGCTTTCTGCTATTTCAAGCCCGTGCTGGATCATAAATTCTTCAATAAGCGGATCTTTTCTTACAAACAAACCGCCTATGTTAAACTCAGGACCCTTGAACTTAAGAAGTTTTAGGGCAAATTCGGGAAGTTCCCCTTCAGACGGACCACCCACGTGGTCAAGATTGTAGAAAAACAAAGCGCGCACCTCTCCCAGTAAGCGCTTATCTTGTGCAGATAGATTTTCATATTTTGTACTCTTAAGGCGACGCTCAGCCTCAGTAATTCTCTCTCGCAACTGTGTGGCGCTTTCAGCTGCCCACTTCTGTATATCCGGCGTAGCCGATGCCATAAGCTTTCCTAAATTACGCAATGCCACTGCTTCTGCCGCTGGTCTTCCCTGGATATTTCCCCAAATTTCCGGGTGAAAACTGATAAAACGCACAATGGATTCAAACGGGCGCTTTTGACGAAAAGCAGTGGGCGCCTCTTTACCATATATTCTAAAAGCGAGTTGCGGAGAAAGACCGCGGACGTTCAAGGCTGTTTGATCAAACCACATTTCCATTTTGATAGACGCCAGCTCAATAATATGATCCACCGCCTCTTCATATGTTTGGGTAATGCCGCTTTCCTGAGCGCTTTTTATCTGATCCATCGTGTACAGTGAAGTTTCTCCATCTTTTTGAAGATATTCCCCCCGCAAGTATGCCTCATATTTAGGCTCGTAAAGCCCTTTCCGCTTCATCATCTCCGCTTTTGCATCCTGCATGGCATTCAGCCACTCCTCAGAACTCAGATAGCTTGCCTGGCCATCCGCGTTGCGCAGATAGCGCTCGTACTTCTTAGTAAGAAGTTCTGCTCCTTCACCAACCAATCCACCATACATTGCATCAAAGGCAAAAAAATCCCGCTCCGTAAGCCTGTTGACTATGTCCTGCAAATTTTTATCCCCTACTTCTGCCGCATTTCGCTTGGCCAAATGAAACTGTGTTCCGTGTAACTTCGCACTGTAGCTTTCGAAATATTTCTCTCTTTGAGAGCCGATTGATTTTCTTATTTCCTGTACGACATCTACCTGTTTTTGCCCGCCCGGCTCACCCTCAATGACAACGGGAATCTGGCTGTCCTCAAAGTGCGGAGACAGGAAGTAAGAAATTTTAAGACGCAGTCTGTTTAAATTTTCCTGTGTAATTTCACTTGATGGGTCAATCATATACTGATGCATCATGTCTGCGACCCACTTGTCCATTGCGCCAATAGCGTGCCGCTGGAGCGAACGTAGCTCAGCCCATGTTATCGTAATGGAATTGGGAATTTGATCTAATTCATTCTGCCGACCCATCTCTCCGTTCAGCCTTGAAAGAAGCTCGTACATCTTATTCTGATTATCGGGACTACGTGTCAGGCTCTTTCTCTCTCTTTTCATTATGTCTTCTATTTCACGGACAGCACCACGCAATACTTGTCTATCCAGATCTGTTCCCCACTGTTTCGGGTCATTTAAAAATGCCCTTCTGCTGTCTATCACACCTCGGGACTCTTGAGGCAGGAAGCTATAATCAATGTTTTCAAAAATATCTTTTCTACGAGACCCGATTCCCACGATTGATGAACCGTCGGCCCCTCTTTTCTTTCCGTTATCTTCATCTCCATCTTCCTGCTCACCCGCAGCAGTTGCAGAGGGCGGCTCGCCACCCTCTCCGCCTTCGCCGCCTGCCACAAGCAGTTCTTTTGCAAACTTTTCTTTATCCTGAACGCCGGTAATAAACTCCTGATGTTGCGGATTGTTTTCAGCCAAAGCCCATGCCCGGTCAAGCGTTTTATTGATAATATCCTGCGTCTGCTTGCGCATCTCAGGTGTTATGCTGGCCCAATCGGTAGACAAGGCGAGCCTATGTGCCTCCCGGGTCAACACGTAGGGATCTTCCTGAAGCTCCCGGGGGAGAAGCGCTATGCGCGCAGCAAATTCAGAAGCCCGGGCATTTCCCTTAAACTCATCCAAATTTTCCACGAGCCACGTAGGGGCTTCGCCGTGAATCTGTGAATCTCTCAGCTCGTATGCTTTATGCGCGGCTGCGTGGGCCTCTTTTGAGGTAATTTTGGATGTGTATTTTTTGGAGGCAAGTTCTGCATCTGCTTTTTGTGCCTCATCACCGCCGCCTACAAATTTTTCAAACCAACTTTTCGCATTCTCCTTGTCTTGCTTTATATTTTCCGGACCCGCAAGCTCCTTAAGCATCTTTCTCGCCCGTGCAGCGCTTCCGCCCTCCTGCTGTGTTTTCTTTAAAGGTTTTTTTTCTGCTTTTAAAGAAGCTGCGACAACGCGGGCAACTCTTTCTGCAATAACCGCCTTGGAAGTCTCCTTGCTTTCTACCATACTGTCTTAATCATATTTTATCCCCTCCTGTAGCCCAAAAACAAGAGTCGGCTAGGTATATAGTCCATGAACACGGATATACGCTGCAACTTGAGGTGAAACGAACCCGTCAATTGAGAGGCCTGCGGCAACACGGGAACGGATTTTTGTGGAAGAAATGTCTGTCGTTATAAGAAGCTCATGGCCCAGCACATTCATATTTTTTACCAACGGTGACACGGGGTGACCCAATCTGGGGAATACCAAAAACTCCATGGTTTCCACCAGCTCTTCCCAGCGATCCCACTGAACAAAGGCGGGCAACTGATCTGATCCGATGATAAATGTATAGGTGTGCTCTTTGGGGAGATGGGGCAATAGGTTGATGGTATTCCCGTCAAGCCGGTGGTCGATTTCAAGCGTTGATACACGGGTTTTTGGAAGCTCAAGAAGTTTTGTCATAGCAAGCCGGTGCTCTACCAACGCCACACCCTCCTTGGGCGGTTGCTGCCCGTAATTGGGCATGAACCACACCTCGTCCACACCGGCAAAATCCAAAACCTGCTGTGCAATGAGCAGATGGCCAATGTGGGGCGGGTTAAATACACCACCGAAAAGTGCGATGTTCATGATTATGGCGATAGCGGCTTCGTATACCGTTCGCGTGAAGACCGGACAACTTTTTCTCTGTTTTCGTTTTTGCTGCGCGGCAGGGGGAGTGTCGTTGCAGAAAACGGCAACGATGTGTGATTGTCGATCGACAGCTTTAATACAATCTGATAATTACCCAGAGCCACAAGCTCTTCTTCTTTATATTTCAGCCCAAACTCCCGCGCAAGAAGTCGCGCATCAGACGCACCGACGCCGAATGAAACAAGTGAGCCAGCGTTGCCAAAAATAGCCTTCTGCACATCCTCATCAATCTGTCCGACATATTGATTTGCAAGCGTCAGGTCCAGCCGGTACTTGCGCGCTTCCGAAAGAATCTTGATAAATGAGTTGGTCGCAAAATTCTGAAACTCGTCAACATACAGGTAAAAATCCCGACGTTCATCTTCGCTAAGATACACCCTGTTCATAGCAGCAAGCTGCATTTTCGTAATAATCATGGCTCCTAAAAGGGCGCTGGAGTCCTCACCCAGCTTCCCTTGCGACAAATTAACCAGGACGATCTTCCCTTCATTCATCATCGTCTCCAAATCCACCGTTGAGGTGGGGCTTCCCACGATATTTCTAATCGTCTTTGAGGAAAGAAATTGTCCCACTTTGTTTAAAATCGGCGAAACAGCTTCGCTGCGCATTTGGGGACTCATTTTGGCAAACTCATTCGTCCAGAAATTTTTTAATACCTGGTCCTCAAGTTTGGAAACGACTTTTTCCCGATATTTTTCGTTCGTCAAAAGCTCCGGCACCTGCAAAAGCGTAGAATTGGGCACATGAAGCAGGGTTAAAATAGTGTTTCGTAAAATATATTCAAGCCGCGGTCCCCAGCTATGGGCATATAATTTGTAAAAAATAGAAACAATTCCCGACGCGACAAGCTCACGAAATGCAGGATTTTTTACCTCAAGCGGATTTAAATGAAACGGGTGCGCGGTATCCGCAGGATCCAGATACGCGACATCATTAATACGAAACGACGGCACAAAATCCATAAGGATGTCACACAGGTCACCGTGCGGATCAATAACAGCAACTCCCTCACCGTTTCGCATGTCATTAATCGCCATATTGGCGATCATGGTGGATTTCCCAGTGCCTGTTTTCCCCACGATATATAGGTGCTTTCGTCTATCGTCTTTTTTAATACCAAAGGTGGCTGCTTTATTTTTGTGCTCAGTTCTGGCAAAAAAATTTATCCTCTTTTTTTCCTCTTCACTATCAGTCGAGACAGGCAAATTTTCCGGGGCCTCACCCGTAAGCTGTGCGCCCCATGAAATATTTTTGACCATCGACAGCGCCAAGCCGGGAGGATGCCACAAAGAAGCAAGCTCGGAAGCCCCAAAAATCTGGNNCAAAAGAGCGCTCCAGTTGCTTTTTTTGAAACATCCCCGGCAGCGAAAGGTGCAGACTGTTCCCCCCGCCCAATGTATACACTCCGAAGGTACCCGCAACCGACTGTAGAAGATTTTTTGCTTTCTGCTCATCCCCAGCCACAGCGATAAGCCGGACAGCCGCCACAAAACCCACCTGGCTAATTTTTGTATCTATCATCCGTGCTCCCGGATGAGCTTTGGTGCGTCCCGGCGTACCACTGGGATCAGGAATCCCTGCCGCCACAATTCGGGCAGCCGCATGCTGCCAGCCGTGCCCCGCAGGGGCGATTCGTACCTGTATCCCGACAGCCTCAGAAGGAGAAAGTTTTGCAAGCTGACCTAAGATGCTTGCCAGAATATCCAGATCCTTAATGTCTTTATATGTTTTTAAGGGATAATAATAGCTATTCCCGAACACCAGCTGACCTGCGGCATGAGGGAGTGTCAGAAAATGCGGAGCCCAATCAGCCGCCTTTGCCAAAGAAATTTTCGGATACTGAGCAACCAGCTGGCTTTCCACATATGTACGAAGCGACGGAGGGGATCCGACAAAAAAGTGTATTCTGCTGTTCACGGAGACTGTTTCAAAGCTGAAAAAATGAGGGGCGTGCCCGCCTCCAAATAAACGCGCGAAAAACCCTTGTTGCGTGTGGGTGCCCAGTGCAGCAAACACCTGCTCCATCGCCGCAGGAGTTTCTTCCGAATCCCTGGCATTTCTCATCTCCCACAACTCAAAAGAAGAATCCATGGCCTTAATAATAGCAGATCTGGGCGCCAAGCTTGAGCTGGCTTATTTCGTGAAAACTCAAATCACGAGTTTTCACGGTCCTGATGCGCTTCTTTATAGTTGCACAGGTGCGTTTCTGCCCCTACAATATCCATACTGTCTCACGGCAGATTATTTCCATGGAACAACATCCTGTCCCACAAAACGTCACAACGTTTCAATTTCGCCTCATAGGCGACATGACCTTAAAGCAATTCGGGTATCTTGCCGCAGGCGCAATCCTTGCCTACATTTCTTATAAGCTCCCCCTGCCCTTTATTTTTACCTGGCCTCTGGCGGCGCTTTTTGCAATCGGCGGATTTGGATTTGCCTTTGTGCCGGTTGAAGAACGGCCCATGGACGTGTGGGTATTTTCATTTTTTAAAAGCATTTATAATCCGACACAATACATCTGGACCAGAAATTCACCACCGCCCGAAGAGCAAGCGGCTCCCCCTGCCCCTCCTCCCGCCGCAAACACACCTGCTCCCGCTGCTCAGCCGGAAGCTAAAAGTGTGGTAGCGCAAATCTTTACCCAGCGGGCTGACGCTATCGCACACGGCCCCNNACAAAATTATTAAAGCCTTCCCGGCCACATATTCCTCCTCCCACAGCTCCGCCGCAGCCGGCGCCCGCTCTCACGCCTGTTCCATCCGTGATCGGGACACACCTTGATATGCCTGCCGCCCCGCCGCAGCCGGAGCAGTTATCGTCTCAGCCTGTGGAAAAAGCGCCCGATGCCCAGCAGCTTGAAGAAAAAATTCAGGAACTGACCAGCGAACTGTCTACAAAAGAAGCAGGCGAAGCAAGAATCCTTGAGCTGCAAAAACAACTGACAGACGTACTGGCAGAAAAAAATAAGATGGAAAAAGAAATGATGGCGATGAAACAACGCATGAGCCGTCCGTCTTCACCATTTGCTCAAGCTCCATTCAGACAGGCATCTTCTGTTCCTAGGCCAACCCCTGCTCCGGCGGCTACGGCAGCACCCGCACAAAACACGCCGGCATCGACAGGGCCGGGCCAAAGCGGCCCGACTGTTAAGGTCATCACGCAGGACACCGCTATACGCTCAGGCCTGCCGAGGCTCACCAGCGTACCGAATGTTGTAAGCGGCATCACAAAGGATAATCAGGGTAATTTACTGCCGGGAGTTCTTGTAACCGTGCGGGACAAGGATGATGTCCCCCTTCGCGCGCTGAAAACCAATAAGCTTGGACAGTTTGCCGCCTCCACCCCGCTTCCCAACGGCACATACCTTGTGGAAGTAGAAGATCCGCGAAGCCAGTTTATCTTTGACCGCGCACAAGTAACGCTGACCGGCGCAGTGGCGCCCCCGCTGGAAATTACTGCAAAAAGCCAGAAGGAGCTGACGCGTGACAAGCTGGCACAGGAAATTTTTGGTAAGCCGAACATATAAGCTGCCCATATGAACCAGCCCATTGTTCCTATCAAATCATCAACGCAGGCGTTTACGGAAATTGCGGATGTCGATTATGACATCGTTCTGTTTGTAGACGGATCTGCGGCCATGGTCATCACCACCTCGGCGGTCAACTTCGGTCTTTTATCAGAAAAAGAACAGGACGCCATCATTTATGCCTACGCAGGGTTTCTTAATTCGTTGTCATTTCCCATCCAAATACTGGTTCAAACCCAACACAAAGATATTTCCGCCTACTTACGGCTTTTGGAAGAACAGCAAAAAAAACAAAAGAACCCAAAACTTGCATCCAGCATCGCGCACTACAAAGAGTTTATTGAGGCAACCGTAAAAGAAAAAGATGTGCTGGATAAAAAATTCTATATCGTTATTCCGTTTTCCAGCCTGGAGCTGGGAGTTGCTCCTTCCGTATTGTTTGGGAGCAAAAAACGCGGCTTGCCGTATGCGAAATCGTTTATTTTTGAACGTGCGCTTATGGTACTTGCTCCGAAGCGGGATCATGTTCTGCGCCTGCTTGCGCGCGTCGGCTTGCGGGCCACACAGCTGACCAATGAACAGTTAATTCAATTGTATTTTGGTATCTACAACCCCGGCACGCCTGCTCCGGAAATTGATGATATGGTCGCAGGCAAACACCATGAAAAAAAGACTTGATGTCCAAAAGTTGTTTAAGCAGCTTATTAATCCCATGCCGGAAACAAACACGCAGGGAGCTGCTGTTGACCCCCACAAGCTCGGGCCACTGGAGATTAAAGATGTTATTTCTCCCCCCGCTATTGAGGTTGATTTTGATCATCTGAAAATCGCTGATCGTTTTACGCGCACGCTGTTTGTTGCCGGATATCCGCGGTTTGTTTCCGCAAACTGGCTTGAGCCGCTTATTTCGTTTAATCACACCTTAAACATCAGCATGTATGTCTATCCCACAAAATCCGAGGAGGTACTGGAAAATCTCAAACGAAAAGTCGGAGAAATGGAAGCCACAATCCAATCCGATCTTAAGCGCGGAAGGGTCATTGAGCCTTCCGTGCAGGTGGCCCTCGAAGACGCACTGGCCCTCCAGCAGGAACTCGCAAAGGGCGCGCAGCGGTTCTTTCAGTTTGGCCTGTATGTGACTATTCCTGCAAAAACCCGGGAAGATCTTGATAAAACAACCAAACAAATTGAGGCCACGCTAGGCTCCCTTCTTATTGTCAGCAAGAAGGCCATCTTGCAAATGGAGGAGGGCTTCAAAACCACGCTTCCCACAGGACAGGACCGGCTTATGGTCACACGAAACATGGATACGACAAGCCTTGCCACCACATTCCCCTTTACGACCTCTGAGCTGTCTGCTAATGAAGGAATTTTATATGGCATTAATGAAGGAAATGAGAGCCTTATTGTCTTTGACCGATTTACCCTCGAAAACGCTAACTCTGTTGTATTTGGAAAATCCGGGTCAGGAAAATCTTACATGGTAAAGCTTGAGGTCATGCGCAGTCTCATGTTTGATACGGAGGTTATTATCATCGATCCGGAAAATGAATATGAGGCAATTACTCATGCGCTTGGCGGCGAATATATCCGGTTTAAATTCGGCACGACGACAAAAATAAATCCTTTTGATCTTGCCATTCTTTCCAAGCAGGGAGAAGAAGAAAGTGAACTTAACCAAAAGGTTCTCTCGCTTCACGGATTTTTCCGGGTCGTTATGGGCACACTCACCCCCACAGAAGATGCGCTTCTGGATAGAGCACTTATTTTAACGTACAAACAAAAGGGCATTACGCCCGACCCGGCAACACAGCGCAGGGAGCCTCCGCTGATGGAAGATTTGTATAAAACACTCATTGGTATGGAGGAACAGGTGGCAAAAGGCCTTGCAGATCGTATCGAAAAGTTTGTGCGCGGGAGCCTGGTTGGCATTTTTGATCAACAGACCAATGTAGAGATCAGAAATCAGCTCACTGTGTTTTCTATACGTGATCTTGAAGATGAACTGCGACCCATTGCTATGTATCTCATTTTGGACTTTATCTGGACAAAAATCCGGAAAAGCAAAAAGCGCCGGCTTTTGATTGTCGACGAGGCATGGTACATGATGAAGTATCCGGATTCCGCAAATTTTCTTAACTCTATTGCCAAGCGGGCACGCAAATATTATCTGGGGCTCACCACAATAACCCAGGATGTAGAAGACTTTCTGGCTGTAGATTTAGGAAAGTCTATTATCCAAAACAGCAGCATGCAAATACTGCTAAAACAGTCCACTGCGTCTATCGAAAAAATTGCTGAGGTCTTCTATCTTTCCGAGGGAGAAAAACACCTGCTTCTTTCTTCGGACATAGGAGAGGGATTATTCTTTGCAGGTCCTGCTCATGCTGCCATGCGCGTCATCGCAAGCCAGNNGCTGCCCAGGCGCCCCAAGCAGGCACCCCTGCGCCCACTCCTCCCCAGGGGCCTGCACCAAACCGTCCGATATTTACCGTAGAGCCCGTCGGCCCTCTCAACGATAAGCCTTCTGCATAGTATACTTAACTGATCCATGGCAGAAGATCTTCTTCCCACAACTCAACAGGATGCTCTTCGTGAGCTGTCAGACGGCCTTACTTCGGGGAGTATGTCTGCGTACGAGGTACAGGTCGCCATGCAGCACTATCCACACCTTGCAGAGGCCGCCCAAGAACACCGATCCGAACTTGCAGGGGCGGGCAGCGAGGAAGAACTGAAGCACGTTCTTGCGGCCATACTTGCAGAAACTGCCGCTCACTTTACAAAGTTGCCCGCAGTTGCACGGGTAAAATCAGAACCTGTCAGCGCAAAAGAGGTTGCGGCCCTAGCCCAAAGTAATCGCGCAGCTCACGAGGCAGCAACCTCGCTAAAAAAGAAGGCCGCCAAAGACATGCGGTCCCTGATTGAGCAGTCGGTAGCCCGATATGGAGCTACCGACTCTGAAGGCATCATGCGTCGGCTCACCGCGGCCGCTATGGCTGCCGCGGAGCAAAGCCAAACAGCCACCGAAGCACGGCTTCGTGTCCAAGGGGCGGTACTTCGAGAAGCTCCTGCCGGACCGATGTCTGCCGTCGTGGCGCGGGAAGTTGTAGAAAATGCTGACACATTTATCCCTGCATGGAAAACTGCACGGGCGGCTGCCATTTCTGAAGAGATTATTGTTGATAATCCGGCCGCCCCCCGCCTGGAACGCGCAGTGTCGGCAGTGGTAGACAGTGTGCAGGCCGGTGAAACAAATAAGGAAATAGTTCGGGAAGAAGCGTTAATGGATATCCGCCGGGCCCAGGTTATTGACTCTCCTGTTCAGCCCTCGGGCGGCTGGAAAACAATAACAAGCGCGGGAGGATTTTTTCAGTCTCTTCCCCGACAAAACATTGCACAAAAGGCTTTGGCTCCGGCTGTTGATGTCGCGCTTGCAGTCTTCCCCCCTGCGGTCCGCGAACAGATTGTTTCCGGCGTTTTAGCAAACTCTATTGAGCGGACAGTAGACAAGCTGACGCGTCAGGCCGGCGGGGCCGCATTCGGAGAAATGCGCTTTGCCTGGGGAAACAAAATGATGTCAGCAGATGATCAGCGGGCTTCCGCAACAGGAGCGCTTTCAGGTATTCAAAAACTCTTTGGCGACACTATAGGAGCAGTATTTAAAGCGCCCCTGGATGAAACCTCGCTTTCTTATTTGAATGCCATACGCAGTCGCGCACTCGGAGCTGCCTCCTGGCAGCAGCTGTACGCCTATCATGCATATCCCAATCACCCGGGAAAATTTCATTTGGAATTTTTAAGTGCCACCGGCGGCTGGGCAGTTCGACTGGGCGCACAAAAACTTATTGGTAGCGCTGTAGCAGGAGGGGCAAAATCCCTGGCTGGCGAGGGACTACGAAGGGGCGCTATAGGAGTCCTCGGCAAGCTGGGTCTTACCGCAGCGGGAGGGGTGGCAACGGGAGGAACGAGCCTTCTTGCGCAGGCGGCCCTTTGGGCGGGGGGGTCTTTATTGGGCCGCATAGGGCGGGGCATAAAATCCGTCTTTGCAGGACTTGCCGGTGTGGGAGGCACAAATCAAAGTCAGACAGACTGGACGATTGTCATTATTCTTGCCATCACAGTATTAATTCCTATGTTGTTTTTCTTCGGCGGCGATATTTCCAGAACGTCTTCCCTAGTAACCTCTGTCGGCGGTGAGTTAGACGAGGCTGGAGGATCTCAATTTATTCAGCTCTCTAAAACCGCGAACCCTTCTTCTATACCAAACAATAATCCCACCTCAATTACCTATACTATTCAGGTTGGACCCACAAATCCCAGCGACTCGTTCGCTATAACCAGCGTAACTGACAACTTTTCCGTATATGGAAAGTCTACAGCGACCCTTTCTTCTCCCAATATTACTCCCGGCGATCTTGCGGATGGGAGCTTTTCCTACACGGTGCCTCTCGGTGGACAATTTCAGGATTCTGTTATTACTAATACCCTTACTGTGGTTGCTGACGTGGGGGGTCGCAGCGGAGAAACTAAATATGTATCTACTTCGGTAATTATCGGCACCCCCCCCACGGGTTGTTTTACCTGGGGAGGCGGCGGCCGGCCGGATGCATATGGTCACACGTCTTCAGAGTGGGATGATAAATCCGGTGTGATTGCGGCAATCAGTCAGCTTGCCCGCTCTCCTCAATATATGGCAATGCTTTGTGGAGGTGGCCCTATTAGCCTTTCTCGTGTAAGGGCGTCGTTTGGTGGAGGATCCGTAAACTCTGCTGATAATATTTTCCTTTACAACGCTGGGGTGTCGGGAATAAGCGCTATTTATACTCTTGCTCATGAAACCGGTCATATCCTAGCACGCAGACGCGGAGATATATATGGCCAATTCCGGTCGGAGGGGCTCTATGTGCGTGAGGGGCCACTATGGACCTATCCAAATGCATTCAGTGAGGGAGAAGACTTCGCAGAAACCATCGGCGTCTATACAGTGTGGAGGTCATACAATTTTTCCCGAAGAACTAGGTCAGGACGTATAAATTACCCGCAGGAATACCCGGGGCATTATAGTTTTGCCCAGGGCTTATTTGGGATAGAATATTAATATGAAAGGCCGCCCACTTCTTATCATTGGTATCATTCTTGCGGTTCTTATCATCGCCTCTTTTCTGTC
>JRYC01002074.1_pt1 | contig 16864 bp, 21 predicted proteins | sample 235301 | NCBI WGS metagenome assembly JRYC01 (sample SAMN03074211, study PRJNA261470) | activated sludge metagenome | biome: Common Effluent Treatment Plant; feature: Wastewater; material: Activated sludge; isolation source: activated biomass of a common effluent treatment plant treating...
CGACGGTGGCGACGGCCGAGCGCACGCGGCCGTGGGCCAGATGCGGCGGGCTCATCACCGCCGGCGAGGCGTCGGCATTGGTGATGAGATTGGAGAGAGTGTTGACCACGCCCATGGGGCTATCTCCGAAGATGTGAGCCGTGAAGCGCGAAGGGCCGGGCGGCTATCCGCCGCCCGGCCCCGGCTCACGATTCGGTGCAGTAGACGCGGACGACCTTCTTCTCCTGGGTGCGCGTGGCGCCGAAGGTGCCCTTGGCGTAGATCTGCGTGGCGTTCGACTTGTCGGCGCGCTTGTCGATGCTGGTGTCGATCTCGTCCCAGATGCCCAGGTGCAGGCCGCTCTTGGCCCAGGCGATGCAGGTGCGCCGGCTGGAGGAGGCGAGCGCCAGGCGCTCGATCGGGATGAAGGAGAAGCCGAACAGGTGCGGCAGCTTGCCGGTGCTGATGGGCTTGCCGTCGATGAAGTCGGTCGAGGTGGCCGGTGTCTCGCCGAACATCTCCATGTACTGGCGCGAGCCGATCGCCATGAAGAGCGGGTCGTTGTCGACGTCGACCTCGGCCGCCAGCAGCAGCTCGAAGGCGCGGCGGATCTTGGCCATGTTGAGGCCGCTGGTGGCGCCGCCGACGTCGGTGCCGACGTCCTGCGCCGACGCCGGGAAGGTGGTGCTGGTGGTGCCGTTCTCGCCGGTCTTGGCGGTGCCGAAGGCCGCGGCGACGATCTCGTCGTCCATCGAGCGGCCGAGCGCGTTCACGGCATTGAGCGTGTACGGGCCCTGCGGGTCGATGATGGTGCGGATTTTGTCCTGGCTGTCGATCAGGTCGGCCCACTCGTAGTCCGAGGGGAACACCCACCTGGCATCGGCCGGGGTGCTGATCAGCGGCGTGTCGGCGTGGCGGCTGGTGCGCTTCTGCGCCGTCACCGCGCCCACCTGGTCGACCGCCTTGGCCGACTTGCCGACATAGCCGGCCTCGCCGACGGCGTGGCGCAGCTTCGAGCCGCGCTGCTGCAGCAGCAGCTCGACGTTGCCCTTGTACTGCACGGAAAAATGGGTCGGGATCTGCAGGCTCACGGCCTTCGCCCTCTGCTGGGGTGTGCAGAGGGGTTGCCGGCCACCCCAGGCGATCCCCGATCGCATGGGGACCCCGGGGGCTTTCCCGACCCGCTCCTGGCCTATGACGGTGGCCGGGCCGGCGGTCTGTCCCGCCGTCTCGGACCAGGGTCGGGGAGCCGCCGCGACGCGCCCACGTCGCGGCGGCCTGACCGATCGCCGGTTGCCCGATGGATTGAGCTTATATTCCTAAATGGCCGCCGAGGTCAAGAATCGAGGAGGGAACGATGGTCAAGCTGGCCGAGGTCGAGGACACGACCGTCGAGGTCCGGGTCTGCCCGTGCTGCGGCATCACCTACGGCGCGCCGGCGCGCTTCTTCGAGCAGCGGCGCGAGAAGGGCGGCGGCTGGTGGTGCCCCAACGGGCACACCCTCTCCTTCACCGAAACCGAGGTCGACAGGCTCAAGAAGCAGCTCGCCGATCAGACCAGGTACTGGAAGCGCCAGGCCGATCAGCACGAGGAGCAGCTTGCCCTCCAGCGCCGCCGCACCGCCGCCTACAAGGGCGAGGTGACCAAGCTGCGCAACCGCGTCGGCCGCGGCGTCTGCCCGTGCTGCGACCGGACCTTCGCCGACCTGGCGCAGCACATGCAGGCCGAGCACCCGGACTATCACGCCGACGACAGCGAGCCGGCTTACGCATAGGCGTCGGCCCGCCCCTATGCACGTCGCCGGCGATGCGCATAGAAGGGGCCGGGCCGGCGTGCGTCTTCATCACGCCGGCCTGTCGGTCCTAGCCGAGCGCCTTGTAGGCGGCCTCCATTTCGGCGATGGCCGCGGCGCGGATCTGCGGGTTCGGGCTGGTGTAGCGGGCCATGAACTGCGGGTCGCCGCGCAGGCGCTCGATCTTGGCCTGGGCCTGCTCCTTGACGGTGGCGCCGGGCAGGGCGTCGCCTGGCACCTTGTCCTCGCCCAGTCCCTGGCCGACGGCGAAGAACCGCTCGAGCATGGCGCGGGTGCCGATGACACCCTCGATGGCCGTCAGCTCGTCGCCGCTGAAACCGAACATGCGGGCGCCACGGCGCGCCGTCTCGAGGTTGGCGGGCGCCTGAGTACCCCACTCCGCCACCAGCGCGTCGTGCTCCTGCTGCGAGCGGGCGAGGCTGGCGGCGGCCTGCTGCTGCTGCAGCTGTGTCGCCTGGCCGTTCCACCACTCCGCCAGGGCGGCACCTTGCGTCTTGGTGAGCCCGAGCTCGTGGAACTTGCCGGCGGCGGTGGCGGCGAAGCTCTTGTCGCCTCCCTCGGGCACCGGGATCTCGTAGCCGCCGGCGTCCTTCGGCCGGCCGAGCCGGTCGTAGATCGCATCCCACGCCGCCTTGTCCTCGCCGTCCTTGGGCAGCGCGATGGTGCGGCCGGCGCGATCCTGGCCGAACAGCTTCTCCAGGCTGCCATAGCTGTCGATCGCGGCCGCCGGGTCTTTCCAGCCCTTGGCCTTGGCAAGGGCCTGGGCCTCGGGCGACAGGCCGGCGAGCCAGTCGCCGGGCTTGGATTCCGGTGACGGGGCGGCGGCCGGCACCGGCTGGGCCACAGGCGCCGGCTGTGTGTGGCTGCCGGCCGCCGGGGCGGTGGTGGCCGGCGGGGTCGTGGCGGTCAAGGCTGCCGTGGCAGCCGGGGCAGTCGTCATGGGTCCGATCTCCTGGGTGGGGGATCGGGCAACCGGGGCGGATCGGTCAGTCGAAAGAGGGGCAGTGCTCCAGCGGATCGATCCCGGCCTGGCGCAGGATCTCGACGAGCATCTGGCGGCGGCCCTCGATCACGGCGAGGCCGATGGCGTCGACGTGGCCGGGCGTGAGGCGGCTGCGTGCCATGAAGCCAGCGAACTCGGCCAGGTGCCGCAGCACCGGGCCGGCGTTGAGGTGCGGCCGGCCGGTGGCGGGGTCGGTGAAGGTGGAGCGGAAGGCCCGGGCCAGTCGCTGGGCATGTTCGTCGGCGCGGCGGTAGCGCGCCGCCGGGCTGTCGTCGGGCTCGTTCATCGGCGGACCCTGCTGCCGAGGGTGCCGCGCCGGTCGGCGCAGGCTCGCTCGAGCTGCATGAACGCCCGCTCGAAGTCGTCGCGGGCGTTCTCGATGTACCGTCTCATGCTGGGGTGAGCCTCCAGGGTTTCCGCAAGGTCGACCTCGAGCTCGGCCAGGAAATCGGCCATCGACCGCTCGAGCCCTTCGACCGTCCTGCGCAGATCCTCCAGGGTCGGCCGACTTATCGGAGCCCCTGCCGACAGTGCTCGCAATGTCGCCTCCCGCAAATGGTGCACTATGATGCGCCTCCACGTCTGCCGCCTTCCGCTGGTCTTCCGGCTGACGCTGATGCCAGATCCTTGATCGCGGCGGCAGCTTTGGGTGCCGCCTCGACCATGGCCGCCATCTGCTGTTGCTCGGCGGTCGCCTGGCGGATCTGGTCGACGGTGTCGCGGTCGCGGATCAGCGCCGCCGGCACGCCGAGCGAGCGGGCCAGCACGCGCACCGCCTCGGTGCTGTCGAGGGCCTGGGCGGCCTCGGGGTCGTGCTGGGCGATCAGCGGCAGGGTCTCATATAGGCGGGCGATCGCCGTGCCGTCCTCGGCCTGCAGGATGCGCGTCAACGGGCCGCTGTACTCGATGGCGACGTCGCCGCCGATCTCGGCCAGGGCATCGGGCATCTCGGGCAGGAGGCCGGCAGCGGCGGCGATGTCGAGCTCGCGGGCGATGATCGGGCCCAGCAGCTCGCCCTGCTGCCGGCCCATGGTGGGTGCGATCAGCGCACCCTTCTCCTGCTCGCGGAGGAGGGCTTCGGTGGCGGTCATCTGCGGCGGCTGCTCGGCCAGGACGGCGAACAGGCTCTCGTAGAAGGCGGCGCGCACGGCGGCGCGGCGCTCCTCGACCAGGCGCTCGGCGGTGAGCGGGTCGCCGCCGATCGGCAGCGGCTGCAGCAGCTGGCGGCCCTGCTCGTCGAGGAAGCCGGGGTTGACGGCGTTGGGGCGAAGGTCGGGCGGCGGCAGGTTGTCGTCGGTGCTGAGGTAGGTCGGCTCGGCGTCGCGGTTGGCGCGGATCACCACGGCGCGGGCGATCCTGTTGAGCAGCTTGATGCTGGGCAGCACCATCATGGCGGGGCTGCGGCCGTACAGCTCGCCCGGCTGGGTGAGGTGCCGCGACACCGCATAGGGCATGGAGCGGTAGCCGGCCTCGCGGACGATCGCCTGCTCCTCGACCCACAGGTGCCGGGAGGCCACCGCCATGCCGCGGTGATCGGCGCGGCGCGGCTCGCGCTCGGGGTTCGGGTAGCAGCAGTGGACGAAGTTGAGCACGCGCTGCGGCTGGTCCCGCGCGATCTCGGCGAGCTTGGCGTTGTCGGGGAAGGCGCCGGCGGCGGCGCGGGCGGTGAGCTGGTAGGCGCGATGCACCCGGTCGATCAGGCCGGCGGCGTCCTCGGACACGTAGATCTCGGCCAGCGGCACGGCGCGGTAGCGGATGCCCCTGCCCAGCAGATCGTCGGTGAAGATGCAGGCCGTGCCGAAGGCGCCGACGCTCAGATAGGCCTCGTGGCTGGCGGTGCCGAAGCCGGCGCCGGGGGCGTATCGCAGATCGAACAGCACGTCGCGCACGGCCTCGAGGTAGGCCTTGACGTCGCTGCGCTCGGCGATCCGACGGGCGGTCGGGCGCAGCGAATGCCACCGCTGGGTCCGCGGCGTGACCATGCTCTCCATGGCGGCCGCGAACCGCTCGAGGCTGACGGGTGCGGTGTCGTCGAAGATCTCGGCGGCATAGTCGGCCGGGGTGCGGCGGCCGTTGAACAGGGCCTGCCTGGGCAGGACGTAGCGCGCCGTCTCCTGCCAGAGGGACTCCCAGGTCTGGCGCTGCGTCACCAGCGCGGCATGTTCGCGGGTGAGGGAAAGCGGGTCCATGGTGCCGGCTCCTGTCGAGGGGCGGGCAACCGGCGATGGAGGTCAGGATGAGGAACGGCAGGGCGGCCGAGGTGATCGAAGGGGCGCAGCAGCTCCAGGCCGAGGCGCGCCGGCTAGGTCTCCAGCCGCCGGCCGAGCGTGCCGTCGGGCCGGGCGATGGCCTTCCTAGCCCACATGCAGCCCTCCTCGAGGGCGGTGCGGGCGAGCGCGGCCCAGCGGCCGGCGGCGGCGTCGCCGCTCTGGCGCGCGATCTTGTCGACCTCGTGCAGCAGGCCGCGCAGCGTCTCCTCATGCTCGGTGACGGCGTTCATCGCGTCGATCTCGGCCTGGGTCAGCTCACGGTAGCCGGTGATCTTGCGGTGCTGGTTGTCCATCTGAAACCTCGCGGGGAAGTGGAGGAGGAGAAGCCGCCGGCGCGCCATGCCCGTGCCCGGGCCCTGGCGAAGGCGGCGGCACCGGGCGAGCCGATCGAGCCGCCCGACGGCTGGATCAAGGCGAAGCGGGCGGCGGCCAGCAGCCGGCGCACAGCGCCAGCAGCAGGATCGCCAGCAGCGGCGCGAGCTCGCTCATTGGCCGAGCAGCGCACGGCTGCCGACGCGCAGCTCGCCGGCCTTGCCCTTCATGCCGGCGAGCCCCTGCTCGCTGGTGAGGATGTTGGCGGCGAGGCCGCGGCGCTTGCGGGCCTCGGCCATGTCGCTGTCGGCGGCCTTCTGCGCCGCCTCGGCGGCGGCGTCGGGGCCGGGCGGCGGGGTCGACGGCTGCTTGGGCCTAGAGGGACTGAAGACGGACACGGTGCTCGCTCCGGTGCTGAGGGTGAGGCCGGGCAGGGCGAAGCGGCAGCCGGAAGCGGGCGGCCACTGGCTCGGCTGCCCCGGGCCCTGGCGCTGGGCGGGGCGGCCGCCAGGGCGCGGGCTCGCGGCAGTCGTGGCAAAGCTCCTCGGTCCAGTCCTGCGAGCCCGTGAGCCGGACCGGGCCGCCGCATCGGCGGCAGTCGAGAGGGGCGAGGGTCATGCCGACGCCTTGGCCGGCTCGACGGCCCAGAAGGCGGGCTCCAGCTCCAGCTCGACCATGCCGTTGACGATGCCAGCGCGAAGGGTCACTCCGACCGGCAGGCCGGCGGGAAGCCGCAGCGTGTGCGTGGCGAGGTCGATGACGAGCTGCACGCGGGGCGTGTCGTCGTTGGCCGGGGTGGCGGCCTGGTCCGGGGTGGTCGTAGCCATGGGGGATCTCCTGTCGGTGGGACAGGCGACCGGCGGGCGCGGTCATCGCATGTGGTCCGAATCGCTGGGGACGATGGGGGCGCGGGAGCGGCCGAGGCCGCGGTCCCTGCGGGCGATGCGCACCGCGAAAGTCATGGTCAGCGCGTCGCCGCGGTCGGGGCTGGCGAGCCCGGCCTTCTGCATGTCCTCCTTCGAGGCGAGCAGCAGCGCGTCGGTCGACTTCTGGAAGCCGTAGATCTGCTGGGTGAGGTCGTCGGCCAGGCGCTGGTCGTCGGGGATGGCGCCGCCGGGCAGCCAGTCGCGGGTGTCGCACCAGGTCTCGGCGCGGCGGTTGGCGTAGTCCCGGTCGTTGCGGGCAGTGCCGGCACCCAGGAACTCGTGGATGCGGTAGCCCTTGCCGCGCAGGATGTCGATGACCGGGCCGCCGACGCCGGCGCCGTCGATCACCACGGCGTCCGGCTCGTACTTGTCGATGGCGTGGGCGATGTGCTGGGCGAGCACATCCGCCGGCATCTTGGCGAAGGTCTGCCAGGGGATGCTCCTGGCATCGCGGCCGCGGCGGAAGGCGATGACCGACTCGTTGAGGCCGAACCTCGCCACGTCGACCGCCATGATCAGCGGCGCGCCATCGTCCTGCTCGACCTCGCGCTTTCGCGCGGCCTCGACGATATCGGCGGCTATGAGCTGCTGGCTGGCGGCGCGCGGGAAGACGCCGCGCACCCGGACCCGGACGAAATCGCTGTCCTCGCCATAGTCCTCGACCCAGCGGGCCAGCTGGGCCTTGTCGGCCATCTTGGCGGTGCGGGCATCGATGTGACGGGTCGACCAGCGATGCCGCAGCTTGTGGAACGCCTCGTGGAACTTGCCGGCCCCGCGCGTCGGGTTGCCGAACAGCAGCCACATCGCGCCGGGCGTCGTCATCGCACCCTCGGCGGTCTCGTAGATCACGTCGGGGATGGCGCTGGCCTCGTCGAACAGCTGCAGCACGTGCTCGGCATGCAGACCGGCAAAGGCCTCGGGCCGGCGCTCGCTCCAGGGCACGGCGTCCAGCCCCCATGTCTTAGGGGCGCATCGATGGGCGAATCGGCTGGCGGTCCATTGCAGCGACTCGCGGATCGGGACCAGCGAGCGGCGGTGCCACAGGCTCAGCTCGCGCCAGGTCTTGCCCTGCAGCTGGGCCTGGGTGTTGGCGGTGACAGTGCCGGCGGCGTCCGGCCTCGTGCAGATGAACCAGTGCATCAGCCACGATGCCAGCGCCGACTTGCCCGGACCGTGGCCGGCCGACGTCGCCATGCGCACGGGCTCGCCGGCCTCGAGGATGTGGCCGAGCTCGACCAGGAAGTCGCGCTGCCAGGTGTCCGGACCGGTCTCGTTGGCGAGGTCGGTGCCGGGCACCTGCCAGGGCCAGCCGAACATCACGAAGCCAAGGGGATCGAAGGCGAACTCGCCGACGGCCGACCAGAAGGCCTCGGCCGCGGCCTGCTCGGGGAGGAGGGCGGCGGCGCCGGCATGCATGTTCATGCCGGGTCGCTCTCGATCAGCGGCGGCTTGCGCCGGCCGGCGGCGGCACGATCGAGGGCCAGGCGCAGCAGCACCCGCAGGTCGAAGGGCGGGCCGTCGCCGTTGTCGTTGGCCGGGGTCTGCTCGAGGAGGCCGAGATGCCGGCTCAGCAGCTCGAGCGCCTTGGGCTTGTCGTACCTCTTCAGGCTCAGGGTGGTCTGCTTCTCGGTCCTGGTCTCCTTGATCTCGGCGATGGTGGCCGCGGCATCGTCGCCAAGCTCCAGGCTGTCGATCAGGACCAGGCCGTCCGGTCCCCAGCTTGCCACGCTGCGCAGGTCGCCGAAGGCGATGCGGGCGATCTCCAGCAGCACGCGGTCGGCGGTGATCTCCAGGCGGCGCGAGCGGGCGGCCTGGGCTGCGCGCACGGCCGCGCGGACCTTGGCATAGGTTAGCAGGCGCGCCGCGGTGGGGGCGGCGCTGTGCGCGCTGTAGCCGGCACGGATCGCCGCCTGCGCGCCGACGCCGTCGACGAGATACTCCTCGACGAATCGGCGCTGCCGCTCGGTTAGGGGAAGGCTCGAATCACCATCGGATTCTGCACAATCTTCCCCCTGATCTTCTTGGGATAGTTGGGTGTCTGTGCGAGTCGATTGACTCGCGGCCGATATAACTTCCCCGACAGGATCACCGATCGTTTCGGGTGGGCTGGTGTCCTCGGCAGACACCGGGCGGCGTCGCCGCGTGCTCATGCCGCCTGCCTTTCCGGCTCGCCGGCGAGGGCCGGGCCGCTGATGGCGGCCTTTCCGGGATAGGCGCCCTCGCCGGCGAGGGCGCGGGCGGCATCGCGCAGCCAGTCCGGCTGGTGCTTGGCATAGACCCGCTCGGTGATCGCCGAGTTGGTGTGGCCGAGATATTGCGCGATCCTCTCGATGGCGACGCCGGCCTTGGCCAGCCAGGTCGCCGCGGTGTGCCGGAAGACGTGCGGGGTGACGCCGGCGAGGCCGGCCCGCCGGCAGGCGGCGGCCACACCCCTGGCGACGCTGCGCACCGGCCGTCCGCGCCACTGGATCACCAGCTCGTCGGTTGCGTCTCGCGACCGGCCCTTCGTGAGACACAACCGCTCTCGTGTCTCACGGGCGGAAAGCAACGCCGCGCGCAGCGTGTCGTTGATCGGCACGACCGCCCGGCCCTTGGCGGTTCGCCGGCCGGCAACGTTGAAGTCGATCAAGCCGGAATCGAGGTCGACCTGGCGCCAGCGCAGCCCCAGGATCGCACCGCAGCGGGCGGCGGTGTGCAGGGCGATCAGGATGAAGAGCCCGATGTGCGCCTCGATGGCGGCGGCGATCAGCCGATCGGCCTCGTCGCGGCTCAGCCAGCGGTCACGGGGCGGCGGCCGCTCGGGCATGGGCAGCATCGGCACATCGCGGATCAGCCCCTCGCCCTTGGCCAGGCGCAGCGCCGCGCGCAGCACGGCGAGCTCGCGGCCGATGGTGCCGTCGCCGATGCCCTCCGCACGCCTGGTCTTGGCGTAGCGCCGGCCGACGGCCGGGGTCAGCTCGGCCACCTTCAGCCGGCCGAGGAGCCGGCGCACCGGCTTGGCGCCGTGCTGCAGCCGGGCGAAGGCCGCGACCTCGCCCCTGCGGTCCTCGAGATAGTCGGCGAGGGCGGTGGCCACGGTGTAGCTGCGCGGCCGCGGCCGGCGGGCCTCGAGGAAGCGCTGCAGCTCGGCCTTGGCACCGGCCTCGTCCCGGCACCGGGTCGACCGCGAGTGCGTCACCCGGCCGACGGTCCAGCAGATCCGCCAGAAGCCGTTGGCGAAACGGCGGAGCCGGTAGATCTGGCGGTTGGCCGGCTCGCGCCCCGGCCGAGCGTTCGTCGGCTGGCGCATGGTGGTGCCGGTTATAGGATAAAATACCTCTCCTTCGCAAGGCCGGCGAGGGTGGGCGGCTCTGTATCGCTGTCGTCGATACAGCGGCTCGCCTCGCCCTGCCCGCCGATGCCTCCTGCCATCGGCCCCTTCGGGGATGGAGCCGCCGCCTCCTGGCGCGGCTGATACCGCCTCCATTGCCCTCCATCGGGCGCCGGCCGGCCCGCCCCCTCCGTCTCCAGGGCTTCATCCGCCGGCCAGCCGGCCGCCAGGCCGGCGGTGCGGCCGGCGGTGGCACTCGACGGGCCGATCCTCGGCCCGGAGGGCCGGCATCATCCCTTCTTCCGGCGCGCCAGCGCCGGGTCGGAGACTCGGATCTCGTAGGAGGGAGGGGCGTAGCTCCTTCAGCTTCGGCTTCAGCTCTCGCTTCAGCTCTGGCTTCGATATTTTCCAAGCAAATCAAAGGGCCTGGCTCCATTCCGGCCTGCCGGGGCGGCGGTTTTCGGCTGTGGAAAGGCGGCGGTCGGGGCCGCCGGTGGATGATTTCGCCGGCGGCGGCGGGCTCGGCGCCGTCCGGCGGCCGCCCGGCGGCCCTGGCGGGTCCGGGGGAGCGCCGGGCGAGCGGCAGGACCACCGGGCGGGCCGAAAGCCGGCCTCTGGCAGGGCTCAGGACGGCCGGAAGCGGCCTTTCAGCGCAAAGGGGAGTGGGCCGGCGGAAGCCAGCCTGTCGGCGATCGGCGGTGCGGGTGGCCTAGGCCGGGTGCGGCGGCCCGGTCGGCTCCAGCGGGATGATGCGGCCGAACAGCAGCACCATCACCAGATGAACGAAGCGCAGGGTGCCGTCGGCCTCCATGCGGGTGAGCAGCGGCCACAGATGCTGCGGTACCTTCTTGCCGCCGTCGCCGCGGGTCCAGCCCAGGAACCGCTCGGCGATGCCGGCGGCGCGGGCGAGCCACTTGTCCTGCGCGTCGCGAAGGTCGAGGGCGGCAACCCTGGCGTCGATCTCCCGCGTGTCCACGGTCTCGATGCCCTCGGCCTCGAGGGTGCGGTGCGCCGTCACGAGCTTGCGCAGGATGCCGACCATGACACCCTCGGCCGGCTTCAGGTCGAGGCGCTTGGCCTCGGCGATGTCCTCGGCGTGGCGCCGCTGGTGAGGCTTCACCTTGGCGACCCTGGCGAGGTTCCACCATCTGAGGCCACGGCACAGCCCGCCCTTGCGGCCCTTCTCGCGGCTGACGATGTGCCGGCGCCGGTTCTCGGCCTGGCAGGCCAGGATGAAACGATTCGGGTCGCTGTCGGGGCGCATCTGCTCGGCGACGATCGGCGCCAGCTTGGCGCGGTACTCGCGAACGCTCATGCCGGCCAGCTCGGCGAGGTCGACGTCGGCGCGAGGCAGGGTGTAGCGGCGGCGGGCGGCGGCGGTCGCCAGCCGGGCCAGCCCGGTATAGACGACGGGCTCGTCCTGGAAGCGGGCCAGCCACTCGGCCGTCTCGCCGGCGAGGGCGAAAAAGCTCCCGGTCCTCGGCCAGTTGCCGGGCTCGAACAGGCCCACGGGCTCGCCGTCGCTCATGGCCGGTCCCCATGCACGCCCAACGCGGCCGGGCGGCGGAGCCTTTCAACTCCGCTTCGCCTTGCTGCTCTTAGGGGGGTGTGGGACACTGGCCTCGCTTTGTTTGTGTGTGCGGCCGCTCCCTGTCTGGCGAGACGTTGGGGGAGCGGCCGTTTTCTTTAGGGGCCGCCGGCGCCCGCGGCGCCGGATTGACGGGGAGCGGCCCCGCCGCCGGCGCCGAAGCGCGAGGGTGTCGGTCGCCGTCGGGCATAGGCCTGGCGGGCCAGGCTGCGGGCCACCGTGGCGGCGTCCATCGCCTGCCGCATCACCGCCCCGCCGGCCGTCGCCGGCGGCTCGCCCGCATCCACGGTGAGCCGGGCCCAGAAGCCGGCCGTGCAGCGCGCCAGGGCGCCGCCGACCACCAGGCGCTCGGCTCCGCTTTCCGTGGTGAGCGCCATGATCCGCTCGGCCAGCTCCATGACGGCCGCGGCCACCGCCGGATCCTCGGGATCGGTGAGCGCCAGCTCGGCCATCAGCCGCTCGGCGCTCATGGGTGACGCCCCGCACGGCCGAAGCCGCACGGGGCGCTCCCATCCGCTACCATCCGGTTGTCGAGACCTGGAATGGAGCGGAGCTCGTGTTGGAAGCCCTGTCGGGCCTGCTCGGCCTCGTGCGCGAGCTGCTGCCCTTCCTGCGGCAGGAGGCGCCCGCGGTGATCGAGTGCGATGCCAACCTGCGCGACGACGGCCTCGTCCACCTGCGCGTCGGCGTCAGGGCCCTGCCGAACCGACCGCGCGTCCGCTTCGTCGCCGTCGAGCTGCGCCGGCCGGCCGTCGCCATGACCAGGGTCGACCCGACGCGGCCGTCGCAGACCGGCCGCCGCATCGTCGTCGACCGGCTGGTCGAGCACGAGGTCGAGTGCCTGGCCACCTTCGCCCCGCCGCGCCGCTGGTGGTGGCGCAGGATCAAGCTTGTCGTCGAGCTGCGCGACCAGGGCCGCACCAAACGGCTGCCCTACTACCCCGAGCCGGTCGGCACCTAGCCCGCCATACCGCCGGGCCACCGCCGGATCCTCGGGATCGGTGAGCGCCAGCTCGGCCATCAGCCGCTCGGCGCTCACGGGCGCGCTCCAGCGTACCGGCGAGCGCCCCTTGCGAAGGCGGGCTTGCCTGGATACATTATCGTACCTAGCCTCCGACCATGACACGGGATGACCTGATCCGCCGCCTTCGCCGCCTCTCTCGCGAGAAGGGCTTGGCGTTCGAGGTCGACCGCGAACGTGGCAAGGGCGGGCACTGGATGGTGCGCTTCGGCGAGCACTGGCAGCCGGTGCCGCAGTCGAAGGGCGGCGATCTTCGGCGCGGGACGCTGCACGCCATCCTGCGGGCCTGGGGCCTCACGCCGCGCGACCTGGAGTGAGCGAGGATGCGTTTCGTCTACCCGATCGAGCTCGAGCCCTACAGCGTCGAGGACGGCGGCGGCATCGGCGTGCGCTTCCCTGATTGGGACGGTGCCGTGACCGACGGCGACGACGTGCCGGAAGCCCTGGCCAACGCCCGCGATTGCCTCGAGGAGATGCTGGCGCACCGCATCGCCCGCCGCGAGCCGTTCCCGCCGGCGAGCCCGGCGCGTGGCCGGCGCACGGTCGGGCCCGGCGCGCAGATCGGCGCCAAGGCGGCGCTGTGGGCGGCGATGATCGAGCGGGGCGTGTCGCTGAACGAGCTGGCGCGGCGCCTCGGCCAGCCCTCCACCTTGCAGGTCCGCCGGTTGCTCAGCCCGCGCCACGCCTCCCGCGCCGATCTGCTCGATGCCGCCTTCGCGGCGCTCGGCAAGGAGCTGGTGGTCGAGACGCGCGACGCCGCGTAAGGGCAAGGCTCCCTTAACCGCCGCCGCGACGACCAGGGCCGCCAGCAGCGCGCCGAGGACCAGCCCGGCGATGACGTCCAGGACGAGGCCGCCGCTCATGCGGCGCTCCCCCCGCCATACCGCCGGGCAGCCGCCGCCGCTTCCCGCCGCAGGCCGGCACCCGCATCGGTTAGCCTTGCCTGATGCAAGGCGGGGGGATGGGGATGCTGGCGCGAGTGAAGGGCTTTGCGAGGGAGGTCATCAGCGAAGCCCGCCAAGTGCTGGGCTACACCAGCAGGCGGGCCACGATCCGAAACCTCGTCATTCAGACGGTGTTTCTGTCCGCGGTGGGATGGTCGCTCACGGATATCTATGATCGGCTGGATCTCGAGGACCTCCGGTATGAAGCAGCGGTGACAAGATTTAAATTGAATGAAGGAACAATTGAAATAATATTGCGTGATCTGAGAGAAGATGAAACGAAGATCGATTGGGCTCATAGGGACATAGCGAATCTTCTTGCGCACAAGCACAAACCAGATGACAGTATTGCGAATATGCAGCAGGAAATGTTCTTTACGCAGCAAAAAATTGATAGGCTTAGTCTTGAGATCGACATGCTGCAAACCAGCGTCCGCAAGCTGCAGCTCAGCGCCTATTGACATCACACCCGCTCCAGCTCGCGGGTGGGGCGGGGCGGAGCCATCCTCTTTCGGCGGCTCGCAGCGAACTCAAGGTCCGCGATCAGGTGAGCGCAATCCAGCTTGTCGGCGAGTTCCCAAAGCGGAATCAGAAACCGGCCGGGGATTCGGCCACGCCGGCGCCAATTGTAGACGTCGTCCCTGCTCACCGGGTCGTACGGGCGTGCGGCTGAGAGCGCGGAAGCCAACTCCTGCGGGCCGCCAACCACTTCAATGACTTTCTCGACGGCGTTCATGGGGCCTTATCCGTCAAACCGACGAACACAGGCAAGCGCGAAGATCCGTCGCGCCGACTGGTGCTTTCGCTTGAGCCCGTCGGTCAAAATGACGAAATGGAAACCGCCAGAGAGATGCGTGTGGGCTTTGGAAAGCGGCTTCGTCGCGCGCGCTTGGCGAACCGCTTTGAAACTGCCCGAGAATTTGCCTCAACCATAGATGTAGATGAGAAGGTCTACGGTAACTACGAACTAGGTAAACGCATCCCAGAACTTCCCATATTGCGACGGATTTGTGAACGACTGAGAGTCACATCGGACTACCTGCTCTTCGGAGATACTGACGGATTGTCGGTTCAAGTGTCTCGCCAGCTTGAACACTTCGCAGCCTAGCTAGGGTAGGTCTGAAGGTCATTCACGGCGGGCGACACCCGATTCCGTAGGACAATTCGGGCCGCGCTTGGTTCGTCACCTGTGTACGTCGAAATGACGGAGATATTGTTGACTGATCCGTCAAAATGACGAATTATCCGTCACCCACGACGGAGACGCCCGGTGCTCGCTGCCATCCGCCTCGACGGCATCGCCCGTGTCGTGCCGACGGCCCCGCCGGCAGCCGCCCGGCCGGTCGACGGCCCCGGCGTCTACGCCCTGTCGCACGCCGCCTATCACGCCGACCCGTGCCCGGAGCCGTCGCTGTCCAGCACCCGGCTGCGCGAGATGGTGACCTGCTCGCCGCTGCACGCCATGCTGCGCCATCCGCGCCTCGGCCCCGGCCTCGACGATCCGGGGTCCGCCGCCATGGACATCGGCTCGGCCGCCCACGCCCTGCTGCTCGGCGACGAGCGCCAGCTCGACATCGCCGACTTTCCCGACTGGCGCACGAACCAGGCCAAGCTGCGTCGCGCCGCGGCGAGGGCCGCCGGCCGGGTGCCGCTCTTGAGCCATGCCTTCGCCACCGTCCAGGCCATGGCGGCCGCGGCCAGGGCGCAGCTCGACCGCCAGGGCTTTCACGCACTGTTCCGCCCCGGCCACGGCGACGCCGAGCTGGCGCTGGTCTGGCGCGAAGGCGGGCCTCCGGCGCCTTCCGGCGCCGGTCGATCTGTGAACGGGCACGCCGCCTCGGGCGGCGTGTGGTGCCGCTGCCGGCCCGACTGGCTGCCGCGCCAGCGGGGGCCGGCGCTGGTGCTGTGGGACTACAAGACCACGGCGGTGCGGACCTCGGCGCTGTGGATGCGCCTGGTGCTGCAGCGGCTGCGCGGCGACCTGCAGGCCGGCTTCTACGCCCGCGGCGCCCGGGCGGTGCTGGGGGCCTGCGAGATCCGCTTCCGCTTCGTCGTCCAGTCGGTGCGGCCGCCCTTTCCCTTGCGGGTGATCGACCTGCCGGTCCCGGCCCTGGCCCGCGCCGAGGCCGAGGCCGGCCAGGGCACCGCCCTGTGGGCCCGCTGTCTCGCCACCGGCCACTGGCCGGCCCATCCGTTCCGGATCGTCGGGCCGGACTTGACGATGGCGGGCCGAGCGGCGAGTGCAGGTCATGGCCGCTGATGTCCTGCCACTGCCGCGGCTGCTCAAGGAGGGCGAGGCCGCGGCCTATCTGCGCGTCTCCGGCTGGACGGTGATGCGCGAGCGCCGCGCCGGCCGGCTCGAGGGCGTGAAGGTCCGCGGCCAGTGGCGCTATCGGATCGACAAGCTCGCGGCCTATCTCGAGGCGCAGGCGGGGACGGGATGCCCGGAGAAGAAGAAGCCCGGTTCCAGCTCGGAGCCTACTGGCTCAGCCGGCGGCGAGGATCGCGGCAGTGGTGCCGGACATGGTTCGACGCCGCCAGCCGACAGACATGTCGCGCTAGCCTCCGCACGGACGATTTTCGGCAGGCCTGCGAAGCCCTAGCCGCCTGGTACGTCCGCAACGAGGGACTGCCGTCGGCGGATCCGCGCAAGGTGGCCCTGGCCGACGTTCTGGTCCGCTACTGGTCCGGCCATGCCGAGGCGCTGCCCAGCGCCGAGCAGGCCAGGATCGAGAGCGCTCTGATCCTCGAGCATTTCACGACGGCCGCCGTCGCCGACCTGGAACCGGCCAGGGTCGACGCCTTCGTCGACTGGCTGCGCGCCACCGGCCGCAGCGGCGGCTACATCGGTCGGGTGCTGTCGACGCTGCGCGCGGCGCTCAACTGGTGCCATCGGCGCGGCGAGCTGGCGTCGGTGCCGTTCGTGCGCACGGTCGAGCCCGGCGAGGCCTATGACCGGGTGCTGACGCCGGCGCAGCTGGCGCGGCTGTGGGACGCGGCCGAGCCGGTGCATCTGCAGCGCTACTTCATGATCCTGTCCTGTTGTGCCGCCCGGCCCGAGGCGGTGCCCGAGCTGCGCGGCCGCCAGATCGACCTTGCCCATCGTCGCCTCGACTTCAACGCGCCCGGCCGCCGGCAGACCAAGAAGCGCCGCCCGGTCGTGCCGATCTGCGACACGCTGCTGCCCTGGCTCGAGGGCTTCGGGGTGGACGTGCCGGTGGTGCATGTCGTGGTGGGTGGCCGGGCCAAGGCCGTCGACAGCGTGCGCACGGCATGGCGCCTGATGGTGGCCAGGGCCGTCGCCACGGTGCGCGGCGAGGGTGCGACCAAAGCGCGCCGGCTGTGGCGGCTCAGCGATCGGCTCGGCGCCTGGGCGGCGGTGGCGGCCGCCAAGGCGGAAGCGGCCGGGATAGGGGGCATCGCGCCGAAGACGGTGCGCCACACCGCCGGCACGGAGCTACGGGCGAGGGGCGTGCCGGAATGGGAGGCGGCCGGCTTCATGGGCCACCGCACCATGTACCGCACGACCGAGGTCTACGCGAAATATCGACCCGACTACCTAGCCGCCGCAGCCCGCGCGATCGACGCCTGGTGGCTGGAGATTGCCAGCAGGGCGGTTCGCCCTATCGTACCGGCCGAGCCGGTGCGTGTGAGTTGCGTGTTAGGCGGGATGAAAAGGATGGTGGGCGCGACAGGGA
>JRYC01004925.1_pt1 | contig 16848 bp, 16 predicted proteins | sample 235301 | NCBI WGS metagenome assembly JRYC01 (sample SAMN03074211, study PRJNA261470) | activated sludge metagenome | biome: Common Effluent Treatment Plant; feature: Wastewater; material: Activated sludge; isolation source: activated biomass of a common effluent treatment plant treating...
CGGATATGCGACCGCAGCGTCAGCTTGGCAATTTATCACTTCACCTTGGAGCACGATGACGACGGCGAAACACTTCATTGCTGGGTTGCATTGCGATTGGGCGCGAGCCGTGGACCTGGCGCCGGCATATCGAGGTGAACCCGGCTACTGGCCCGACCGTGATGCGGATGACAATGGGATCTCGTGTGAACCTTGGCCCAGACCCTTGTGACTGCTTCAATCCGGAAATCGCCGAAAACCCGCCAGTCGCGCTCTCCACCATTGACCATCGCCGATGTGCCCCCCAATTTACCGGCTCTGAATTGACCTGAAGCCCACGCGGGACCTAAATCGCGCGCAGCGATCCTGTGTTTGTTGGGTTGCCTATCGTACTGCCGGTCCGATCCTTCAAGGAGAGAGAAATGTCCAGTCGCCACGCGAAAGTTCTGATCCTCGGCTCGGGGCCTGCCGGCTACACGGCCGCCATCTACGCCGCGCGCGCGATGCTCAAGCCGCTTATCATTCAGGGCATTCAGCCGGGTGGCCAGCTGACCATCACAACGGACGTGGAGAATTATCCGGGCTTTGCAAATGTCATTCAAGGTCCTTGGCTGATGGTGCAGATGGAAGTGCAAGCGCGCGAAGTCGGCGCCGAGATCGTGATGGATCACATCTCGAAAGTGGATTTGCGCACGCGGCCATTCCGGCTCGAAGCAGATTCAGGTGATGTGTTTACATGCGACGCCCTCATCATTTGCACCGGTGCGCAAGCGCGGTGGCTCGGCATCCCATCGGAAGGATTCTTTAAGGGGTATGGCGTCTCGGCATGTGCGACATGCGACGGCTTCTTCTACNNCAACACGGCCGTCGAGGAGGCAATCTTCCTCACCAAATTCGCTTCGAAGGTGACGATCGTACATCGGCGCGACGAGTTTCGAGCCGAGCGCATCATGCAGGATCGCTTGTTCAAGAATCCGAAGATCGAAGTTGTTTGGGATTCGGCCGTCGATGAGATTTTGGGCGACAAGGATCCCAAGTCCGTCACCGGTGTCCGGCTGAAGAACGTCAAGACCGGCGAAACTACCGAACGCAAGGCAGACGGAGTATTCGTTGCGATCGGGCATGCGCCAGCTACCGAGCTATTCAAAGGCCAGCTTGCGATGAAGGGGTCGGGCTACCTGAGTGTCAAGCCGGGCACGGCCTCAACTGACATTCCAGGAGTGTTTGCGGCCGGTGACGTGACCGATGACGTATATCGGCAAGCGGTAACGGCTGCAGGCATGGGTTGCATGGCGGCGTTGGAAGCGGAGAAATATCTGCATTCGCTGGAAAGTGAAGCCAGCAAAGCCGCCGAGTAGCGCTCGTTCCTCCTGCTCCGTCAGAAGCGGGAAAGCACAGCGCGCGTCGCAATTAGCGCTGCGGGGGATCGCGCAACAATGCGATCAGGACGAGGCAACCGATAATCGAGATGCCAACGATTATGAATCCATCGACGTAAGAAAGAACATAGGCTTGCTGTTGGACTGCGCGCGCCAATAATCCGGTGGCGCGCGCCGAAGCTTCGGTCTGATCAACCGAGTTGGCAGCAACCATCGCGCTCAAATCAGCGAGCCTACTATCCGTCAATCGCTCGCCTGCCTCGACATGCAGCCCGATCAAATGGGAATGAACCTGTTCGCGGACGCGAAGAAATGTCTGCATGAAAGCGAGACCTAGTTCACCTCCGAAGAGACGCATCGTCTGCACGAACGCGCCGAATGTGAATACATCCGACAACCTGATGTGCTTTGCGAAAAGCCATACCAGGGCCGTGAAGCCAAACGACTGACCGACCGCCTGCACGATTTGTGAGGGAAGGAAGTCACCACTGGCCCAATCAGCGGTGAGCATGCTGGCCATGAAGCATGCAACGCCAATGAGCGCAAAGCCTGTCGCCAGCGGAATGCGTGCATCGCCGTGCTGCAGCCATTTGCCGATCAGCGGCGCCAGGATGAATTGAGGAAGCGCGATCCACAGTAGAACCTGACCGGTTTCGAGGGATCTGAAATTGTGAATCGTCGTCATGTATTGAGGAATAATCAACGCCGTCGAAAGGACGGCAAAACGAAACATGATGAGAATGACCGCAAGTAGCGGCATGTTTCCTGTCGAAATATAATGCAGGTTGATGAATGGATTGGGCGATAAAAGTTCGTTGGCAACAAATATCAGGACAAGCAGCGTTCCACCGAACAGCAAGCCCACAACCAATCCTGAATTGAGCCAATCCAACCGATTGCCCTGATCGAGCGCGGCATAGATCATGCTGAAGCCGACACTTGCAAACAGCAATCCTGACCAACTGCCGGACCGCAGGCGCTCGTAATTGATGGGCTCGCGCGGAATGCCGAACCACACGCATAACATCATCAACGGCGTAATGAATGCGTTCTGCCAAAAGATCCAATGCCAGGACCAATGCTCTGTGAGCCAGCCTTCGATCGATGCAGATATATTCTGAGACAGCTCGGAGTTCATCGCATATGCAGCCACGCCATACACGGCGAACTGGGCGGGCAAATTGCGTAAAACGAAGCTAATGGTCAAAGGTATGAACGTGCCCGATGCAAGCCCGCCAAGGAAATACAGCAACATGAACGCCGGAACGGTCGTGCAGAACGGCACGATAACCGATAGTAGGGTGAAGACAGTTGCGGAGATCAACAAGACGCGGCGTGGACCAAATGTTGCGCCAAACCAGATGGTCATCGGGCCCATCATCATTTGACCGACGGTGAAGGCGGTATTGATCCACGCACCTTCATCAACGCTGGCATGAATGGCACCGCGAATGTCGGCCAGACCGAAGCTTGTGATGCGGCCCGATAGCGTCGAGATGATCGAACCAAGCAGCACGCCAATAATTCCGATCATCGGCCGCGTGCACAACACCGGCTTTGTCTCACCGCCACCAGGAGGAGATGGAGAGGGTGCAGCGGTATCGCCGTTGCGCGGGTCCGAAGCGGTCACTTCCCGCCTCCCGTAACGCCGCCGCCTGAATTGGAATCGAGTGAGCTTGTGTCGATCGTCGCGATTACCGACATGCCGGGCCGTAGCAGGTCTGCGGAATTGCTGTTCGGCTCAAGTCCAATCTTGACCGGAATTCGCTGCACGACTTTCGTGAAATTGCCGGTAGCATTGTCGGGCGGCAATAAGCTGAATTGCGCACCCGTCGCTGGCGACCAACCGACAACGTGCCCTTTCAATTTCAAGCCAGGGAATGAATCGATGCTGATGGTGGCGGACTGACCCACGCGGATTCGCGTCATCTGCGTTTCTTTGTAGTTGGCCAGGACCCAGAGGTTCTCCAGTGGCACTATCGACGTCACTTGAACGCCAACGCTGGCATATTGTCCTGGCTTCAATTGCCGCTGCCCGACCATGCCTGAAATTGGAGCGATAATGCGCGTATAGCCCAGATTGATTTGAGCTAGATCGCGCGCTGCTTCCCGGGCCTTCAGCACTGCACGTGCCGTCAGCTCCTGCGACGCCAGCACATTCATCTGCTGGCGTTGCTGATCGAGCTGCGCACGGTTCACGGCCAGCGTGGCTTTCGACCGCTTTTCGTTGGCAAGTGCTTCCTCGACTTTCTGATGGGAAGCAAAGTCCCGCCCAAGCAACTCCTTTTGACGCGCGCTTTCCAAACTGTAGCGGCTAAGATCGGCTTCCGTTGCTTCGATCGTCGCGGCTGCTTGTTCGATCAACGTCTTCTGGAGCGCCTTCTGACTTTCGACGTTTTCGATCGCTGCGCGTGCGGCTTCTACATTCGCTTCCGCCTCAGCCAACTGAGCGCGGTAAATGTCGTCTTCGATCTTGACGAGCAGATCCCCAGCTTTGACGACTTGAAAGTCCTCGATCAGAACGTCGCGAACATAACCATTGACCCGCGCTGAAACCGGCGTTTTGTCAGCTTGGAGATAGGCGTTGTCCGTTGATTGAAAGAGTGCATTGGCGACCCACTTGTCCCAACTGACCGCAATAAAAAGCGCAAGGCCACCGGCCATGGCAAGGATCAGCAGGCGAAGGAAAATTCCGCGCCATCCAACTCGATACGTCGGCGCAGCTGTTGGTGGCGCCGCTGGCGTTGCGGGTGGTGGTGGTGGTGCCGGTGACCCGGAAACCTTGCTTGACGGATGGGCCGAAGGTCCGCCGTGCGGCAAACTCTTTTCTTTCGTGGATGTACCCACAGGAGGCGACGCCGCTGTCGCCTCCGGCGTTTCATCAGTTCCTAACACCCGGCCAGGTTGAGTTGGCTCGGAATTGCTTTTCGGTTCCATCGTTTTCGATCTATGTGTGGCCGCGTCTCTGGGTTAGCGAGCAACAGTTGATCGAGTACGCCAAGGATGGTCGAGAGGATTGGTTAACCCGCTGCCGCAGTTTACTTCGCCTCCGGCGTTGTCATCACGTCGGCCCACTCGGGATGCTTGCGATATTGTGCTTTCACGTAAGGGCAGATCGGTATGATCTTGAAACCTTCGCGGCGGGCATCCGCAATCATGTATTCGACGAGTGCCATTGCGGCACTCGTGCCTTTCATCGTTTCGGGGGCGCCTGTGTGATCAGCGCTGATGAGCTTGGCACCGCGGCGCGTGAAAGTAATCTCGGCCTCGCCCTCGATGCCGTCGATGCGCGCTACGTATCGCCCTTTGCCGTCACCGTCTTCGCGTTCAATTTTTATATTGGGCTTAGTCTCTGACATCGCATAGTTCCCAATTGCTATGGTTATGCCTCAGCCTGGCAACGGAATGAATTCGGCGCGATCATCGGGCGGCAAGTCGAACAATCCTTTACCCCATTCACCACGAGCCCACTGCTGCTTTGCTTCTTCGAGCCGCTCTTTGCTCGATGAAACGAAATTCCAGAAGATGTAGCGAGGACCGTTGAGCGTTGCGCCGCCGAGGATCATGATCCGAGCGCCCTTTTCACCGGCGGAAACCGTTATCTTGTCACCCGGCCGGAACACCATCATGCGGCCTGCTTCGAACTCCTGACCAGCGATGTAGAGGCCGCGATCTTCGTGATCGTCTGGGAGTGGCAAACGTGATCCGGGCTGCATGGCGACATCGGCGTAGAATGTATCGGAGTACATTTTGGCTGGTGCCGTTTCCCCATAAGCACGACCGAGGATCAGCTTCAGCTTTACGCCGCCATCTTCGAATTCGGGCAGCGTTTCCTTGCCATGATGAGCAAAACTGGGCGCAACATCTTCATCCTTTTCAGGCAGCGCAACCCACGTCTGAATGCCGAAGAGCGAGTGAGGTGCCTTGCGCGTTGCTTCGCTGGTGCGCTCCGAATGCGTGACACCACGGCCCGCGACCATCCAGTTGACCGCGCCGGGCAAAATCACCTGATTGGAACCGAGACTATCGCGATGCTGAAACTCTCCGCGATAAAGATAGGTAACCGTTCCAAGACCGATGTGTGGGTGAGGACGGACGTCGACGCCCTGCCCGGTCACGAACTCAGCTGGGCCGGCTTGATCGAAGAATATGAAGGGGCCGACCATCTGCCGCTTCGGTGCTGGCAAAGCGCGGCGCACCTCGAAATCTCCAAGGTCGCGCGTGCGCGGTATTATCAACGTTTCGATCGCGTCGATGCCAATAGCGTCGGGGCAACCGGGCTCCAGTGATGGGTTCCAACTCATGTGATAGCTCCTTTTGCTCCGACACTATCTCAACGCATCTTCAAGGCATCGATTTTACTTCGCGGCCAGCTTACTCGCGATCTCGGCGACATGCTTGCCCTGATAGCGCGCCCCGGCCAATTCGATTTCGCTTGGCTGACGCGAACCATCGCCATCGGCAATCGTTGTCGCACCATAGGGTGAACCACCGACGACTTCCTTGACGCCCATCTGACCCTGGAATGAATACGGCAAGCCGACAATAACCATGCCCTGATGCAAGAGCACGATGTGGGTGGACAACAGAGTGCTCTCTTGTCCGCCATGCTGTGTAGCAGTCGAGGTGAATACGCTGCCGACCTTACCGATCAGTTTGCCCTGGAACCACAGACCGCCCGTCTGATCGAGGAAATTCTTCATCTGTGCGGGCATGTTGCCGAAGCGGGTCGGCACACCGAGGATGATCGCGTCGTACTCGGGCAATTCAGCGACAGTTGCGATGGGCGCATCCTGGTCCAATTTGAAACCAGATTTCTTCGCAACCTCTTCGGGCACCAACTCCGGCACGCGCTTGATGACGGCTTCGCTGCCTGCTTCACGCACACCTTCGGCCGCGGCTTGCGCCATCTTCTCGATATGGCCATAGCTGGAATAGTAGAGAATAAGAACCTTGCTCATGTTCACTTTCCTTTGTGGTTGAACTCAACGCGTTGCGCTCGTGATCTAGGAATGTCGACTTAGAATTTGTAGGCCACGGATGCCATCGCAAAGTCGATCGGATCCATGTTGGCCGCCTCAAGTGTGTCACTGGGATCGAAATGCGTGTAATCGAAGTTTAGTTCCACATGGCGATTGACGCGCCACTTGAGATGCGTTGTCACGAGACTGCCGACATACCGGTCGCCTTGTCCGGCGATGCCAGCTATCGGAAGAAGCCCAGCGGTGTAGACCGTATCCTGCCTGGATTGACGCCAGAAGAAATCGTAGCCAGCGGTGAACGTGACACCCTCTGCGAGGTAGAACGTGATGTTTGGCTGGAAATCCACGTCATTCATAGGCGCGCCAACAGCAGCTTCGCTGAAGTACGCATGATTGGGGAACAGCGGATTGAGCGTGCCGAGCGTGCCATCGTTGCGGTCCTTGTCACCGCTCTCGATGTTGGCCTTGATGCCTAGACGCGGCTTGAACGGCAATGATGAAAGCGTCCAGCCCGCGTCAGCGGCTATGCCCCAAGCGCTGATGTCGAGATTTCCAAATCGACCGAATTGGTAGACAGTTTCGATGTTGTAATCCAACTGTCCGGATTTGCCCCAGAAACGTGCACCCAGCGTATGTCTTGTTTCCGGCGCCGTGCCGACGACATAAGTCGACCGATCGTAATCGATACCAAAATAGTACAAATCTATATTGCGCGCGGGAGCTAGGCGAGAAACGCTGTAAGCACCCCAGAATGAAATGTCTGAATTCGCCTCATCATCGAACGCGCCTCTTTTGATCAAAACCGGCTCAACAAGGAACCCATCAACGTCGAAATTGGCGGACCTATACATGGCCCTCACGCCATCAAAACTGCGTCGAGAGTTTGGCCCCTCACGCACGGAGACATACCTGCTCGATCCATAAGTCATTTCCTGACGGCCCACGCGCACCGTTGCGCGGTCGTCATTGCCGAGCGGTCCGGCTAGATCGACGAACGCTTGCTGAAAATCAAACCGATCCACGTCGGTCCCGTTCGGACCGCCATCACGGCCACTTTGATCCAGGTAGGCCAATTGCACGAACGAGCGCAAACTGCTGCCGATATGCAGATCGGCACTGAACATCAGGCGATGCATCAAAACGTCATCAGGGTCGGGATTGAAGAGATAACCTTTGGTATGCTCGTATCTCTCGCGCCACTCACCGCCGAATGACAAGTATGTGCGCCCGGCTGCATCGAGTGGAATGTACTTGATCGGATCCCATGCATCGGTGCGTAGCGAGGGGTCGGCCAGATAGCTGTAGTCCTCGTCAAAACGAAACGTCAACGGATAACCGGCAGCCTTCGCAGCCGCAGCCGGTTCGCCCAAGGCTGGAAGCGGCGCCAGGAGGAGCGGTACGAGGCTCAACAGAAGCGTTAGTTTTGCGATAGCAGCATGTTGTTGCCTAGCAATCGACATTCAGGCGGCCCTCAAGTGATCAACAGATGCGAGTGTTTTGTGTCGCAAATCGTATTCTGCGTTGGAAGATTCGACATCTACATCTTGCAATCGGTTTGGGCTTTGGTGGCGGTGCGTGGCGGAGGCGCATCCCCCGCCACGTATCCGCTGAGGCATCGGAACGCCGCATGGTCGCAATCATAAGTTGAAGCGGTGCTGCGTTCTCAGTGAAGATCTGGACTGATCGCTCGGCATCGGTGCGGCTCCATTTCAATTACAGTTTCCGGAGCAACCATCGCCATAGTCATTGGCACCACATCAGCCCGAAGAACACGAGTGAGCGAGCGCTTCTGATATTCAGCCCTTGAAAGCTTTCTCGGGATTGAAACCATCCCAGCTCTCGAAGACATCCATAAAGCCGGGTACCGTCGCTTCACGGGCCCAATCGCGCTGCAACTCGCAATAGAGCTGTGTCTTGCTGATCAATTGGCCGCCGGCTTGCTCGATGCGACGCAACGCAGCTTCATGCGCGCCAACCGATGTGCCGCCGACAGCATCGGCAACGACGTAGACTTCAAAACCCTCCTTCAAAGCGTCGAGAGCTGGGAAGGTCAGGCACGCCTCGGTCCAAAGCGCCGTCATGATGAGCTTCTTGCGACCCGTTTCCAACACGGCCTTCTTGAACTCCACGTCTTCCCAACTGTTGATGCTGGTACGATCGTAGGTCGGATAAGAGCCAAGCACATCCAGCAGTGGCTTAATCGGCGGCTTGTTGCGTCCGGTCTTAACATTCACGGTCGAATGAACAATCGGGAGCTTGTAATTCACTGCCGCCATAGACGTGTGGACGATATTGAAAACGAGCTCTTCCTGGCTCATCGAGCGAATCGAACTCACCTGGATGGGCTGGTAATCAATGACGATGAACGCAGAATTTTCCGGCGTTAGAAGGTGATCAAATTTGGGATCGCGGATCGGTTCGCTAGTCACAGCGGCACTCCATCTGTTTTTGTATCGAGGTTTTGGGGGATCGATTTAGTTCTGTTTTGCATTCCGCCGTGGCAATCGGTACGGCGTTATCCTGTATGGTCGACGTCATTTGTGAGGGGGTCAGCGCGGCGACTGCCATGCATTCGCCGCGCTGACTTTCCTAATTGGCAGCCTCTGACATTTGACCAAACTTTCCGCTCTGGAAATCAAGCATGGCCTGCTTGATCTCACCGATCGTGTTCATGACGAACGGACCGTGCGCCACAACAGGCTCATTGATCGGTTCGCCCGAAAGAACCAAAAGCTTGGCCTCGCCATTGGCCTCTAAAGTGATCTCGCCGCCGTCACGCGACAGCACGACGAGTTGACCTGGACGGACGATCTCCGCACCGTTCACTTCAACCGTTCCGGCCAACACAACCACAGCGAGTGAGTGACCTTCCGGCAGCGTGAGCTTGGCGCTCTTGTCACGACGTAGGCGCACGTCCCAAATGTTGATGGGCGTGAATGTCCGCGCCGCTCCATTTTCTCCGTCATAGTCACCGGCGATGACACGGACCGTGCCCGCCTTACCCGGCAGTTCGACAGCTGGGATGTCCTTGTCGAGCAGCGTCTGATATCCGGGCGTTGCGTTCTTGTCCTTTGCAGGCAGGTTCACCCAGAGCTGAACCATCTCCATGTTGCCGCCCTTCTCGGCGAACGCCTTGGAGTGGAACTCCTCGTGAAGGATGCCACCAGCTGCCGTCATCCACTGCACATCACCTGGACCGATGGTGCCGCCTGCTCCTGTTGAGTCGCGATGCTCCAACTCGCCGTCGTAAACGATGGTGACGGTCTCGAAGCCGCGATGGGGATGCTGACCAACGCCGCGGCGCTCCTTTGTCGGTGTAAACGTCTCAGGAGCCGCATAGTCGAGCATGATAAATGGGCTCAGGTAATCGCCGTGCGTTTGGGGGTTGATCATCGAACGGACGTGGAAGCCGTCACCGACCCAGTGCGGGCGGGGGGCGCTGTAAGTGCCGAGAATCTTTCTCATTTTTGTCCTCCGTGTAGCGGGCCTCACGGGGCCGTCGCTGTTGAGAGGAATGTATATTTGGAACGATAAATCAGGTAGGCCCAGAATTTTATACGGAGCGTTCCAAATTTAGGATAATGAATGCCGATGCAAGATCTCAACGATCTCTATCTCTTTGCGCTTGTGGTTGAGCATGGCGGCTTTGCCTCCGCCAGCCGAGCGGCCGGTATTGCCAAATCGAAGCTCAGCCGGCGCGTAGGAGAATTGGAGCAGCGCTTGGGCGTCAGACTCATTCAGCGCTCGACGCGCCAATTCGCGGTCACCGAAATCGGTGCGGAATATTACCGGCACTGCGTCGCAATGCTGGTCGAGGCTGAAGCGGCTCAGGACGTCATCGATCGATCTCGATCCGAGCCGCAAGGCATCGTGCGTGTGAGTTGCCCGCCCGCCCTCGTCTGCTTTCAAGTTGGCGATATGATCGCGCGGTTCATGGCGGCTCATCCACGCGTGACTGTGCATCTGGAAAGCACCAGCCGACGTGTCGACCTCATCAGTGACAGCATCGACATTGCCATTCGCGTGCGTTTTCCTCCGATTGAGGAAACCGATCACGTCATGCGCGTGCTTGGCAAGAGCGAGCAACGGCTCGTGGCCAGCCCAGGTTGCCTTACCCAATTGGCAGGTCCGTCCGTGCCTGCATCACTCAGCGCATTGCCGAGTGTCGGATTCGGCCCTGCCCATCGCAACCACGTCTGGCAACTGGAAGGACCGGACGGGGCAACGGTGAGCGTTCCCTTCACTCCGCATCTCGTGACCGACGACATTGCCCAACTCAGAAGCGCTGCTCTGCTTGGTGTTGGCGTTGCGCAATTGCCGACGATGGTCGTGGGCAATGATATCGCGGATGGAACGCTTGTCGACATTCTTCCCGATTGGCGGCCGAAGGCTGGCACTGTTCATGTCGTCTTTCCAACCCGCCGCGGATTGCTGCCCGCCGTGAGAAGCCTTATCGATCATCTCGCTGCCGAGTACGCAAATGCTGCGAGCGACGACGACATACGCCGCGACCCGGCCTCACCTGGACACGAAATCGAACCGTTGAAGCTCAAGACGTCCTCACGGCGGGCGACTTGAGCCAAGTGCGCATGTGTTTGCGCGTCACGTCCCGCACCCAGCGTGGCACATGGCGGGCAGCACTAGGTCGTGTTCATGTTCAATAGAATCATGAACACGCCCTCGTCTTCTGTTTTGAGCGTTTTTTTCACGCTGAACCGCTGCGCACTTCAGCTAAACACGCTCTATCATTCATGCAAGGCTGGATGTGCCTCACTCGCCTTGCTGCGCACGATAACTGCGACCAGTGTAATAAGTGTCATCAGTTCCAGAGCCGCTGGTAAAAACAAACCAGTGAACAAAACAGCACCAGCGCCCACCAGCAAAACATGGCGGCGAGTACCGCCTTCGAGAAATCTATCGCGAATGAACCATAAGCCTGCCAGATAGATCGCGAGTGGAATGGCGATTGCGATGTCGCCGGTTCGCAGACTGACTTGCGCATGTGCGGTCAGCACATCGATCAATACGACGAAGCCTCCGCCCAATGCCGCACCAGCAGCAAACACCAGTACATGCCCATATCCCCAAAGCAATGCCCGTCTGCTTTCTTGCGAAGTCAGATGCTCCTCGCGTGAAAAGTATGCCCACCATAGCGAACACGTAATAATGGTCGCACTTAACGCAACATGTACCAGCGGATTTGCAAGCGAAACGTCATCGCCTGTTTTGCGAAGCGCCGTCACAACTGCCAACAAGATCTCGCCAAGGACAATGATGTTGAGGAGGCCGTAACGCTCGATGATGTGATGGCGATGCCATGTCGTCGGGTTTGCTCGTTCTGCAAAAACGGGTACCGCCAGCTCGATAAGTATGCCTAATACAAACGCGGCCCTAAACACTCCCGCGCCCGGCTGCACACCGTAGTAGAGACACGACCAATAGATCTGGGCTGCGGCAATACCAAACGCGTATCGCAGGGCCGTCGTACGATGGACTGGATCTCCGCGCGCCGCCATCAGCCAAAGCGTGACCTGACCAAGCCGCATCACAACAAAACCGAGCCATATGAAGAAAAACGGACGGTTCTCGAACAGCTCAGAAATTCCTGCGGCCAGTATCAGCGCACCAAAGATGATGATCATCGAGATGATACGAAACAGCGGCCGGTTATTGTCGTAGGCGGAGGCAAACCATGTGTAGTTCATCCACGCCCACCAGATCGTGAAGAACGAGAAGACGAATGCGATCAGACCGTCCAATGTGTGATTGGCTGAAATCGCATGTGCCAAACCGTGCGCGGCCGTCGCGATTGCTACAACGCTTGCCAAATCGAAAAACAGCTCCAGCGGTGTCGCGACACGATGGTGTTCCTTGGTATCTCTCGGCGACAATCCAAAGGGCATATCTTTCATACATTGTCTCCCGTCGGGCCCTGGCGGCTCGATCCGTTCCAATTCGGTTGCTCAACCTATTTATCATCCGCCATCCAATTTCAAGGCAGCTGGCGACGACGTCGCTAACCGATGCGCCCCTTTAGGCGTGTGGGGATCGAATCAAAATTTAAGTGCCCGTTGCAACCCTGCGGAGCGAACATTTCGATGAAGCTGCTCACGTCTTACTCGAACAGCGGATGCAATCCACCTTTCACCGCTCCTCAACCCAGTGCTGTTAAGCTCAGCTTCGAGTCCAATTCGCGTCCCAAAGCAACCCTAACGGGTGTGCCGGGATGAATCATGCGTGAGTGTGTTTTGCCATGTCACAAGCCACGACCGACCCTGCGCTAGCTGTTCGCGGATTAATGAAGCGCTTCGACCAACCGGCTGTCGACGATCTGACGCTCACTATAAAAGCAGGCGAATTCTATGCGCTGCTCGGACCAAATGGTGCCGGCAAAACAACGACGCTACGGATGGTGGCGGGGTTGCTTGAACCCGATGCTGGCGCAATCGAAATCTGCGGTATCGATACCCGAAGGGACCCTGTTGCGGCCAAGCGCGTACTGGCGTGGGTACCCGACGAGCCGATGATCTACGACAAGCTAACACCAATGGAGTATCTAGCGTTCGTTGCTGGATTGTGGAGCATGGATGCGCAGGTTGCGCGCGCCAAGGCCGACCAGCTCATCGACGTGTTTGGCCTTACCGCAAAGGCCAATGAGCGCTGTCAGGGATTCTCGAAAGGAATGCGGCAGAAGGTTGCGCTGGCCGGTGCGCTCATTCACGCACCGCGACTCATCATTCTCGACGAGCCGNNGGAAGTCGCCGAGCGCATGGCTGACCGTATTGGTGTGATCGACAAGGGAAAACTCGTCGCAGAAGGCACGCTTGAAGATTTGCGCTCCTCCAGCCGCGAGCGAAACGCTAGCCTTGAGGAAATTTTTCTCGAACTCGTGAGCGAGGATGCCAGCAGCAATGCAGTCTCTGCTGCGGCGGGCGCGCTGTGATGACCAGCAATACAGCAACTCTTTCCTGGTTTGCGCGGCACGAGGCGCGTCTCGCCTGGCGCGACTGGACGATGCTTATGTCAGGCGGACGCAAGCTCAAGGATACGGCCGTCGTGATCGGCATGGCGGTGTTCGTACTTGGTTTGCACGGGATTGCCTATGCCGTGCTGCAATCAGTTCTTCCCGCAGCGGGCGGCATTGATATTCCCATGCTTGCTGGAATCACGATCTGCCTGACGCTAACCTTCACGATGATGCTTTCACAAGCACTCGAACAAGTAACGCGTGCCTTCTATACGCGCGATGATCTCGATCTAATCCTTTCATCGCCTTCACCTTCACGTCACATCTTTTCGGTGCGCATCACATCCATGGTGATGACAACAGCGATGATGTCTGGGCTCATCGTCGCGCCATTCATCAACGTTGCGGCATGGCTCGATGGTGCACATTGGCTCGCGGGCTATGGGATGATTTTTGCGGAGGCCGCAGTCGCCGCGGGCATCGCTGTCTTGGCGACCTTGATATTATTCAAGCGGATCGGTCCAAAACGAACGAGGCTCGTTGCGCAAATTACCGCTGCTGTGGTTGGTGCGTCGTTCATCATTGGGATACAGGCGATCGCCATTCTGTCCTACGGATCGATGTCGCGGTTTGCGATCATCACCGAGGCGTCAGCAGTTGCTCACCTGCCAGATGCGTCGAGCGCGCTATGGCTTCCGGCGCGGGCGGTATTGGGCGACCCGTTGCTGCTCGTTTTGGGGCTTTTGATTTCGACACTCTTCTTCGCACTTGTCGTGCGCAGCGCTTCGCATAAGTTCCGCGCGCATGTCGTAGCTGCGATGGGAATTTCGGAAACACGACGCATCCACGCCCGCGCGACTGCGCTTAGCTTCCGTCAGAGATCGGCGTTTTCTACGCTTGTCCATAAGGAATGGACGTTGCTTGCGCGGGACCCTTGGCTCGTTTCACAGACATTGATGCAGATTCTCTATCTTATTCCACCTGCTCTGATGTTGTGGATCAGCTTCGGCGCGAAGACCAACATCGAAACAATACTTGCTCCGGTCCTGGTGATGGCCGCAGGTCAGCTTGCTGGCGCGCTGGCGTGGCTGGCAATCTCAGGCGAAGATGCCCCCGATTTGATTGCAACAGCTCCCATCAATCCGCGTGCACTTATTTGGGCAAAGATCGTATCTGTACTTGCAATCATTGGCGCGTTGATTTCGCCATTCGTTACGGCAATGGCTTTTATCAGCTGGCACGGTGCGTTTGTCATCGCTGGCGGCGTTATGGCTAGTGCCGCGTTTGCGGTGCTTATCCAGCTTTGGTTCCGCGCACAAGCACGGCGTACCAATTTCCGCAGACGCCAGGTGGCTTCGCGCGTATCGACTATATTGGAGGCGTTTGCTTCGATTCTGACTGCAGCGACAGCAGCGGCTGCCGCAGCAGGATCATGGCTCGCAATTGGTCCGGCAATCTTGACCGGCGTCGTTATGCTGGTTGCGCGGCAACTGCGGCCACGCTGAATCTGAATTTAGTTAGGCTTTACCCTTCAACACCGCCAGCGCTTCCGTGGGGTCAATGCGGCCGTCGTAGAGCGCGCGTCCGGTAATGGCACCTTCAAGCATCGCGTATTCGGGCTGCATCAGGGCTTTCACATCATCGATGGACGCAAGGCCGCCTGAAGCGATCACCGGAATGTTGACCGCACGCGCGAGTTCGGCGGTCGAGGGAAGGTTCAGGCCCTTCAGGACACCATCACGCTCAATGTCCGTGTATATGATCGCGGCGACGCCGGCATCCTCGAAGCGGCGGGCGAGAGCAATCGCCGTCAGTTCACTCGTTTCTGCCCAGCCTTCAACGGCAACCTTGCCACCCTTTGCATCGATACCAACTGCAATGCGACCAGGAAATTTTGCGCACGCTTGGCGCACGAGGTCGGGATCTCGAACGGCAATGGTGCCTAGGATGACGCGGCCAATACCTCGATCCAACCACATCTCAATCGTCTTGAGATCACGGATGCCTCCACCCAGCTGTGCCGGTATTGAGATTGCTCCAAGAATTGCTTCGACCGCCGCTGCATTGACTGGCTTACCTTCAAATGCGCCGTTCAAATCGACGATGTGCAGGTATTCAAAGCCCTGGTCCTCGAAGATGCGCGCCTGAGCGGCTGGATCGTCGTTGAAAACGGTCGCCTCACTCATCTCGCCCAGCTTCAACCGCACACATTGTCCGTCTTTCAGATCGATCGCAGGAAAGAGAATCACGTCGCACCACCACATATTGGAGTTGCAGCGCAAACGCAGCACCACATGTGCCACCGCAAATCGCTGCCTTGAGATTGCTGCCTTTCGAGGCGACAAATGTCATTCTTCGTCAAGCGTCAAGTGATGAGTTCAATAGCCGCTATGCCCGCTATCACCCACTCCAATCTTCTCGTTCCAATGGTCAATGATACGACGCCTGTCTGCACCGAGCCGGTTAAGCTGCGGGAAGTCGATGCCATCGAGATTTGGATCGCGCGGTGGCTGCGGGTACCGTTGAAAGCGCTTATCGAGCGCTACAAGTGTGACTCGCGGCGGCTCTACGAGATCTGGTGGGGCGAACGCTTTCCGGGCAGTCGGGCAAAAGCGGAAACCGAATTTCGCTCCCGTTATCCGGGCCTCGCCGAGACGACGAGCTTTGGATATCGGCGAATTCCGCGCGATCGTCCGAGTGAGGATCAATTGGGTTTCTTCGAATAACGCCCTCCCCGAAGACGTGCGCTTACCCGCGCCGATTGCGCCCCGATCTCGTGGCACAGGACCTGGGGTTTCGGGCAAATGACCGAAGAGCTACCAGCCACGCGCAGTGTTCTCGCCCAATGAGAACTGAAAAAGAACAAAATTCGAACTCATGCTGGACAAGTGCCATGATTCGTGGCATGTTCTTCCTACGTTCCGATGAGGAACACCCCCATCCCCCCGGGAGTTCGTACCGCGTCACTCTCCCAAGCCCGTACGAGAGAGCCCCCCAATGCGCACGTTCCTGATCTCTTACGACCTTGCAAATCCGCTCCAGAACAAGCACGCCATCGCCCAGTCGATCATGTCGGCGGGTGAACGTTGGGCGCGGCCCCTGGAAAGCACCTGGTATCTCACCTCAGATGAGGACGAAACGAGCCTCGCAGAGCGCCTCGGACCGCTTCTCGATACCGATGACGGCCTCTTGATCCAGACCGTTGACGATCAAGCCGTGCTCACAAACACGTCGCTGCGGTGGTTCCGCCAGCGCCGGCAGCCGAGCGTCGAGGCGTCTGCGGCTCGCCAGAACAACGTCGTCGCATTCCCGGCACCGGCCAAGCCGTCCGTAGAGGACGAGCCGGAATTGCCATTCGCCAAGGCGAGTTGATCGCCACAAAGTCAGCCCGAGCGGTCCCGGGCCGAAGGTGTCGGATGCAGCCTGTTTGTCCTTTCCCTTGCGGATGAACAGGTCTGTGGAAGCATCGACGGGTGTCCGCTCGCGGCTTTGGCACTTGAGATCAGGTCAGGCGAAAACATGAATCATGTCTGACCATTGT
>JRYC01001038.1_pt1 | contig 16835 bp, 13 predicted proteins | sample 235301 | NCBI WGS metagenome assembly JRYC01 (sample SAMN03074211, study PRJNA261470) | activated sludge metagenome | biome: Common Effluent Treatment Plant; feature: Wastewater; material: Activated sludge; isolation source: activated biomass of a common effluent treatment plant treating...
CGCAGCGGCAGATCGCCGTAGCAAGCGCGCAGGGCCTCTTCCTGGCCCTGCCCGAGGAGGCCGCCGAAGCCCAGCACCTCGCCCTGACGCAGCTCGAAATCGACGGCGGCGACACCCTCGGTGGCCAGACCGCTGGCTCGCATTGCGACGGCGCCAGGGACGCTCGTCCCCCGCAGTGGGAAGAGCTGCCCCGGCTCGCGGCCGACCATCAGCCGGACGAGTGCCGTGGGGTCGCTGCCGGCCAGGCTCCGATCGGCGGTGACCTCCCCGTCCTTGAGCACCGTGACCCAATCACAGAGCTGCAGGACCTCGTTGAGCCGATGCGAGATATAGAGGATCGCCACACCTTCGCGACGCAGCGTGTCGGCGAGGCCGAACAGCGTCCGCACGTCGCGCGCAGTCAATGACGAGGTCGGCTCATCGAGAATCAGGACGCGAGGCTTGCGCCAGAGGGCCTTGGCGATCTCGACCAGCTGACGCTGGCCGAGCGGCAGACGCTCGACCGGCAGGTCGAGCGGCATGTCGAGCCCGACCCCTCTGCAGAGCTCGCCCGCCTCTTGCGCCAGTCGCCCATAGTCGATGAAGCCACGCCGCTGCGGCATGGCGCCCAACGCAATGTTCTCGGCGATCGAGAGATGCGGCGCCAGACTCAGTTCCTGCTGGACTACGGCAATACCGTGGTTTCGCGCTCCGGCGGGGCTCAGCCCGCGCTGCGCGACGCCATCGACCAGGATCTCACCCGCATCCGGCTGCAGCACGCCGGACAGGAGATTGATCAGCGTGCTCTTGCCGGCGCCGTTCTCACCGAGCAGGGCGTGAATGCGCCCGGCCTCGACGACCATCGAGACACCACGCAGCACCGGGTTGCCGAAGAACCCCTTGTGGATGTCGCGGGCGGCGAGCACGGGCGGCGTTGTGCCGACGTCCGCCCGTGCATTCTTCAAGACTGCACCTAACCGCCAAGCAGCTTGTCGAACAGCTCGAGACTGTAGGGCGAATAGATGTAGCCGTCGGCGGGGAAGTCCTTGGCCCGGGCCAGATACTCATCGAGATTGCTGTTGTCGATGACCGGCAGCGGCACCTCGACGAAGGCCGGCACGGCCCGACCTTCGAGCGCCTGCACCGCCGCGTAGACGCCGAACCCGCCCAGCCAGTTGGGCTGCATGGTGGCCCAGGCGGTGAGGCCCTTCTCCTTCCACATCTCCAGGAACAGGCGATAGTTCTCGCCGGTCATCGGCACCATTGGCCGGCCCTGCTTGTCCATGGCCAGGATGGCGCCGGCAGTGAGTGCTCCGCCCAGGCTCAGGATGCCGTCGATCTGCGGGTGCTGGAACAGCAGGCTGGTCATCGCCTCCTGCGCCGGCGCGGCGTTGTAGGGCGTGTTGGTCTCGGTCAGCACCTTGATGTCGGGATTGGCGGCGAGCACCGGCGTCGCCCCGGCGCGGCGATCCTCGCTGACCGAAATGCCGGCGGGGCCGTTCATGATGATGATGTTGCCCTTGCCGCCCATTTCCTTGGCCAGGAACTCGGCCGCCTGCTTGCCCCATTCGTTGCTGTCGGTGTTGATCTTGACGGTGAGCTGGTCGGTGGTGACGAGGCTGTCGACGTTGGCGACCGCGATGCCCTTCTCGCAGGCCTGCTCGATGACGCGATTGAGGGCGGTGGACGAGCCGGCGATGACGACGATGGCGTCGACGTCGGCGTCGATCATCGACTGGATCTGGGTGATCTGGGTGTTGGCGTTGCCCTCGGCGTCGGTGACCACGTAGTTGTCGACGAGGCCCTTGGCCTTGAGCTGGCCGGCCACGTCGTCGATCGTCGCCGAGGTCTGCTTCATCCACGTCGGTACCGAGTAGATGTTCGCCCAGCCGACGGTATAGGGGGCCTTACGGTCGCCCTTGATGCACTTGGCGGCAGCAGCGGCAGGCTGCGCGGTGGCGAGCTGGAGCAGCGCCAGAGCAGTGCCGACGGCAAGCGTCGCCAGCGTGTTGCGAAGAAGCCGCTGGGCCATCGTCGTCCCTCCCCGCTATCGGTCGCCGCCTACTCGGACAACCGGCGATCTTCTCGACCGCGCGAATCTTAGGGACCGTGCTGCGGACTGTCGAGCGTCGCACCAGTGGCAGGCAGGCGATAGAGCCGGACCGCGTTGTCGTGGAACATCGCCCGCTGATCGGCTACGGCGAAGCCGGCGACGATCGCCTTGAACGTATCGAAGCAGGCGGCGAATGAGGCGTGCAGCCCGGCCACCGGGAAGTCGCTGCCGAACATGCAACGCTCGGGTCCGAACGCATCAATGCAGACCAGCACGACCGGGCGCAGGCTCTCCAGCGTCCAGCGGTGGTCATAGGCGACGAGATCCGAGATCTTGATCGCCACGTTGGATTGCTCGGCCAGGCGGCAGAGCCCGTCGCGCCAGCGCCGCATCCCGTCCGGGTCGCGATCGGCGGGGCTGCCGGCATGGTTGACGATGATGCTGGTGTCCGGGAAATCGGCAGCGAGCTTGGCCGCCATCGGCATCTGGCTCGGATAGAGCATGAGGTCGAACGACAGGCCCAAGGGAGCCAGCCGGGCGAACCCCTCGCGCCAATGCGGGTCGATCATGTAGTCGGCACGCTCGACGAAGCGCTTGGTGGCATCCTCGTGCCAGCTGACGATGAATCTCACGCCGCGCACCCGCGCCGAGGCGGCGAGCTGTGCTTCGAGGATGTCCTGCACCTTCGGGTCGTCCAGGGGTGCGAACACGACAATAGCGCTCGGCAACCCTGTGGTCCGGGCCAGGCCCTCGAGCCAGCGGGTCTCACCGACGCAATCCGCGCGGTCCCAGCCGGCCTCGACATGCACGCTGCCGGCGAGCTTCTGTCCTTCGGCATCGCGCCGGAGATCGGCAGGAAGATAGGAGCGATATAGCGGCGAAGGATCGCCGAACACCATCTCACGCCCGGGCACGGGTGACAGCCAAGCGTGCCGCGCCAGGCTCAAGTCCCAGAAATGGTGGTGCGCATCGATGATCGGGCCATCGTAGATCACCGTTCAGCCTCCGGCGAAGAAACGCAGCGCCAAATCGCGATAGATCAGGGTGGCTCGTGCCAGATCGGCCGCGCGCACCCATTCATTCGGCTGGTGCGCCTGGGCCAGGGATCCCGGTCCGAGAACCACACCGCGGATTCCGACCTGCTGGAAGTGCACGAGATCGCAACCTCCCAGAAAGCCGGCAGGTCCCGGTGGATCGATGCCCTGCCCTGTGCAGGCGGCTATGGCAGCGCGAACAATGACGTCATCCGAGGGCGTCTCGCTCGGGCCCGCCGTCGAGGAGAAGCCCAGAATCTCCGCCTCGATCCCGTCCTCCCGAAGGGCTTCAGCCAGAATGGTCCGGATTTCCGGCTCCACGGTCGCGGCACCTTCGCCGGGAAGCATGCGCCGGTCGATGGTGAGCTGACAGGCGGGAGGAACGATGTTGTCGGCGAGGCCGCCTGCAATCCGGGTCACCGAGAGGCTTGCCGGCCCGACCAGCGGGTGCTGCCGACGGCGCAGCCGCGCGTCCTCGGCCGCGAACCGGGCCACGAGCCGGCCGGCCTTGACGATGGCGTTGTCGCCAAGCTCCGGCCGGCCCGAATGCGCCATCCGACCGATGACCCGGATCGTCGGCCGCAGGCAGCCCTTGTGGGCCGAGATCGTGACCAGATCGGTGGGCTCGCCGATGACGACGCGGTCTATGCCGGGGTCGTGCCCGGCAAACCACTTTGCCCCGGTGCTGCCGACCTCCTCGTCAGCGACGAACACGCCGGTCAGCCGGCCGCTCCAGCTCTCGCGCTGCCCGGCGAGCAAGGCGATAGCCTCGACCATGGCCGCGATCGAGCCCTTGGCGTCGCATGCGCCGCGCCCGACCAGCCGGTCGCCGTCCGATCGGAGCGTGAACGGGTCACCGCTCCAACCATCGCCGGCGGGAACCACGTCCAGATGCGAGCACAGGGCGAGACTTGGGCCGGGCCCATTGTCGAGGATCGCCACAAGGTTCAACCGGCCGGGCGCCACCTCCTGATAAGCGATCCGGCAGCCGAAGCCGGCAAGCTCCTCACCCAACCACGTCGCCGCTTCTGCCTCGCATCCAGGCGGGTTGACGGTAGGGAAGCCGACCAGCCCGGCCAAACGGCGGCACAGGCGGCCCGGATCGGGTCCGACCGGGTGCGGCATGCGCTTCTCCAGCCCATCAACGGCGATGCGCCGCCCGCTCTCTATCATCCCAGCCGGGGGCTCGCTACGCAGTGTAGCGGAGCTTCCCGGCCCTATCGGCCGCGGTCGATCGGTCGCGAGCGTGCTGGAAGATCGTCTTCGCGAGCACCCTCAGGAGGCGGTGGCGCTCATCCCGACCGGCAGCCGTTGCCCCTCCGATCAGGCAAGCCGAGCCCGATGGGCCTCGCGCAGGCGATCTGCGCTGTTCAGTGCCAGCTCGTACAGGGTGCGAAAGTGGCCGGCGTTCGGGCTCCAGCAGATGTTGAGCACCGTGGCGCTGTGCGGTCCCGTCGACAGGGAGGCGTGCTTCATGCGGCTGTCGATGTACAGCGAATCGCCAGGGCTCAAGAGCGTCGGCTCGTAGAACTCGGTGCGCACCTCGATCGTGCCGCGCAGCACGTGGATGAACTCCTCGCCCGAGTGCGAGCTGAACGCCGTCAGCTTTTCGCTCGCCCGCGCCCGGATGGTGATCAGGATCGGCACCATGCCCTTGCGCGACAGATCGGTGCACAGATAGCGGTAGTCGTAGTTGGCCGTCTCGACCAGGAGGCCCTCGCCGCGCCGGGTGATGCTGCGGCGGGCCGTCGGTTGCGCGGTGAGCTCCTGGCCGTTGTCGGGGATCGGGTCGAAGAAGGTCGAGATGTCGATCTCGAGCCCTTCGCTGAGCTGGACCAGCTTGTCATAGGTCAGCGACAGCTGCCCGTTCTCCACCTTGGACAGCGTCGAAACGGCAACCCCGGTCCGGGCGCTGGTCTGGGCCAGTGTGAGCCCAAGGCGCGAGCGTATGGTGCGCAAGGCGTGGCCCAGCCGCGCCTTGTGACTGGCAGTGCGTACAGTACGTACGGCGCTCAGTGAAGCCACTCCCGCTATCCCGCGCAGCCCCTGGCCTCGATCGGCCACAGCTCGACCAGCCGGTCGCCGCGAACGCAATGATATTGGTCGAACAGATTAACGTTCGGGTCGCAATGGGGCACGATGCAGGTGACGAGCGTACCCACGGGCAGACTCGCTGCCGGGTCGGGCAGGACCACCATTCCGAATTCGTCGCCGAAACGGTCATAGCGCGAGCCCTCGGGCGCTCCGCCGCAGATCACCGGCGCGGGCCCGTCCATGGCGAAGCTCTTCGAGCCCGCGTCGGTGGTGACGAAACCGGCATGGCGGTTGCTGACGATGCGCGTATGCACGAACAGCGCATTGCGGAACCGCCTGGGTGCGCTCGGCGCCATGACGGCGCCGTCGTAGATGACATCCGAGAAGACGTAGGAGCCCACCTGGAGCTCGGTCAGCACGTTCGGCTCGTGATCGAAATCGTGCGTGCCGGTTCCGCCGCCGGTGACCATTGGGCAAGCGAAACCGGCATCGAGCAGGGCGTCGCGCACGCTGCCCAGCACGCCGAGTGCTGCATGCGACTGCGCGCGGCGCTCGGCGTAGTCGGGGACGGACTGGCAATGGCCTGCATAGCCTTGAATGCCGCGGAGCTCGAGCGCCGGCTGACCGGCAATGGCGCGCGCCAGCTCGACCGCTGCCACCGGCGAGGTCACCCCGAATCGATGCGTGCCGACATCGCAATCGATCAGGACGGCCAGCCGGATGCCGGCCGCCGCGGCGGCTTCGCCGAGCCGGCGCACATTGTCCTCGTCCTCGACGACGACCGCGAGATCCGGGGCGCGCCGCGCCAGCGCCATCAGCCGGCCGATTTTGGCCGGGTGCTGGACAGGCGAGGTCAAGAGCAGGCCCCCAATGCCGGCGTCCGCCAGGACTTCGGCTTCGCCGAGCTTGGCGCAGCACTGGCCGATCCCGCCCGCCGCCATCTGCCGCCGCGCGATCGTCACGCTTTTGTGGGTCTTGGCATGTGGGCGCAGCGCGATCCCGCGCTCGCGCGCCAGCTGCGCCATGACGGCGAGGTTGGCCTCGAAGGCGACGAGGTCGAGCACGAGCGCAGGAGTGTCGATCGCTTCCCGCGAGCCCGGCTGGCCGATCAGCGATCGGTCGTAGGCGAGGCTCTCCCTGCTCATGACTTGTCCTCCTCCGCCGGCCACCAAGTGCCGCCTATCACCACGCCGTGGCTGACCAACCGCTGCTCGCCGGTCATCCGCTGGCCAGGCGAGTCGATGTAGTCGAACCGGCCCTGGCATAACTCCAGAACGGCCGCGTCGCCCACCGCACCCGGCTGCAGGCTGCCGAGTTCCGGCCGGCCGATCGCGGCCGCCGGCGCTCCGGTCGCTGCCCGCAGGACGTCGGTCAGCTCCATCCCCAGACACAGGAACTTCGACATGGTCACGAGCAGGTCGTAGGCAGGCCCCTCGACGCAAAGCGCGTGCACGTCGCTCGATATCACGTCCGGCAGGAAGCCCTCGGCCAGCATGGCGCGCGCGACATCGAAGTCGAGCGAGCCCATGCCGTGGCCGATGTCGAACCAGACGCCGCGTTCCCGCGCCGCCAGGATCTCGGCACGGATCCGGCCGCGGCCATCGAGGGCGTCGTTGGGAAACGGCTTGACGCAGTGCGTGAGCACATCGCCGCGGCGCAGCCGGCTCACCACCTCGGCCCGCGACGGCGGCGGATAGTCGAGATGCGCCATCAGCGGCACGCCCAGCCGGTCGGCCGCCTCCATGGCGATGTCCATCGGCGCCACGCCGCTCGCCCCCGATGCGACCTTGCCGACCCGCACCTTCATGCCGACGATCGCGTCCCGGTGCTCGCGGCCGCAGGCCACTGCCTCGCGCGCATCGCAGAGCATGATCTCGCGGCATTCGCCGACCATGACGTTGCGCGAGAAGCCGAAGATCCCGGCGAAGGAAATGTTGAGGTAGGCGATGATGCGGCTGCGCGAGCGCTCGATGACGTGGTGGCGGAAGCCCCGGAAATTGCCCGGTCCGGCGCTGCCGGCGTCGACGAACGTCGTGGTGCCGCTGCGGCGCGCCAGGGCGTCGGCATCGACGCCCAGCGAGGTGCCGCCCCAATAGACATGGGTGTGAAGGTCGATCAGGCCAGGCACGACCAGCTTGCCGCCGGCGTCGAGAACCTGCGCTGCGTTCTCGATCGGCAGGCCCGGCTCGAGCGCCACCACCCGACCGTCGCGGAAGCCGACGTCGAGGTACCGGTCGATGCCGGCTCCGGGGTCGATGACTCGACCATGACGTACGACGAGATCGAACAAGCCCAGCCTCCGCCGCGGGAGGGCCGGGCGTCGGCCATCCCCCTTTTTAGGGTTTTCCTAAGGTGCCAGCGTGTTTACGATACGAAACAAGAAACGACCAGACCAGCCTCAGGGGAACGGTCCATGGCCAGCCAGCTCGATCGTCAACGGGCAGAGCTCGCGCGCTACCTCCTCCAACGCCGCGCCGTCTTGAAGGGTGGCGCGGCTCTGGTCGGAGCGGCCGCCCTGCCGTCGCTCGGCCGGCTGGCTTCGGCAGCCCCGGCAGAGGCGATGCAGTTCATCGGCTGGCAGTACCAGCCCGAGATCGTGGCCGAGAACGTCGGCATCTTCAGCAAGCTCTACGACGAGAACGTCAATTACGAGCTGGTGCCGGGCGAGTACCATGCCATCGCCGAGACCAAGCTGATCGGCGGCCAGCACATCGACATGATGTACTCCGAGGAGGACCGGCTGATCCGGTGGAATACCGCCGGCTGGACGCGATCCCTCGAGGGCCTGCCGGGAATCGAGCAGATCAAGGCCGGGATGTACCCGATCAACGTCCACAACATGTCGCTGGACGACGGCAGCCTGGGCGGCCTGCCCTACTACACCGGGTTCAACTCGTTCGTTTGCAACCAGAAGCATCTCGATGCGGCCAAGCTCGAGCCGCCGGCAACCTGGGAGGAGCTCCTCGATCAGTGCCGCAAGCTGAAGAAGGACAAGATTGCCGAGTACCCCTACATCAGCGCCTGGGGCCGCCAATGGGCGAGCCTGTCGTGGAGCCTGTTCTCGATCTGGTACTCGCAAGGTGCCAAGGTATTCGATGCCGAGCACAAGCCCGACTTCAACCAGGACTTTCGCGACGTGCTGGAGCTGCACAAGACGATCTACGCGGAGCAGCTCATCCCGCAGGACGTGATGACCCATCTCGGCGAGTCGGTGCCCAACTTCGCCACCGGGCAGCACACCTACATGGTCGTGCACGAATACGACCAGAAGGTCTTCAACACCCCTTCGATGTCGCAGATCGCCGGCGCCTGCCGCAATGCGATCATGCCGGGCAAGACCCGCTCCACGTTCATCTGGACCGCGGTCTACCAGATGGGCGCCGAACCAATCGACACCGATCGGGTCTGGAACCTGATGCAGTTCTTCGGCGGCAAGGCCAAGGACGGCAAATATCACGTCGCCACGCGCTGGGCGCTCGAGTTCGGCCTCGGCACCCCGCACAAGGAAGTCATCAACAGTCCGGAGGTCAAGGAGGCCTTCAGCAAGTGGAAGGACATGGAGGTCGCCGCCAAACAGCAGGAGACCGCCACCACGCGTGACGTCGCCAAGACCATCTGGTTCCCCGAATGGGACTGGTACATGATGGGCGAGGTGCAGGACTATATCCGCGGCCAGCAATCGACCGATCAGCTCGTCGACAAGCTGCAGGCCAAATACGACGAGTTGAAGCAGCAATATCCGTAGAGGGACGACAGCGCCGGCAGGAGTTCGAGAACGGGTGGACAGGCCGCCGGCTGAGATCGGGTAGCGTGGGCGGGTGATCGATGGCGCAGGCGGCCGAGCTGGTTCCTTCCGCGCGAGCGAGTGTCGCCCGCCGGGCGGGGCGTAGCCGGCTCGGCCTGCCTTTTCTGTTGACCCTGCCGACGCTGATCGTGGTGTTCCTCGTGATCGGCGTTCCGCTGATCTATTCGCTTGTCCTCAGTCTCTATCGCATCAACATGCTGACGAAGCGCTGGGTGTTCGTCGGCTTGCGCAACTATCTCGACGTCTTGCCCCATCCGGACTTCATCGCCGCGATGGGGCGAACCGCGTACTTCACCGGGATCACGGTCAGCGCCGGGCTGGTGCTGGGCATCGTCATGGCCCTGGTCCTCAACGCCGCATTCCCGGGTCGCAACGTGTTGCGCAGCGTGATGCTGATCCCCTGGGGCATGGCGCCGGTGGCGGTGGGTATCCTGTGGAGTTGGATCTTCGACGGCAGCTACGGGACGCTCAATGCGTTCCTGTTCGACCTCGGTCTGATCCACGAGCCGATCGCCTGGCTCGCGGACGGCTCGACCGCGTTCAATCTCGTAGCCCTCGTCCACGTCTGGAATCAGGCGCCTCTCACGGCGCTGCTGGTCCTCGCCGCGCTGCAGTCCATGCCGGAGAACCTGCATCGCGCAGCGCGCATCGACGGTGCCGGCGCGGTGGAGCGGTTCTTCAAGATCACGCTGCCGTGGCTGCGGCCCATGTTGCTGCTGATCATGTTGCTGACCTCGATCAACTCGATCATGGCCTTCGATCTGTTCTGGATCATGACCAAAGGCGGGCCCGGCAGCGCCACCACCGTGTTCTCCTGGATGGGCTACTCGTACGCCTTCCAGTTGTCCAAGTTCGGCGAGGGCGCCGCCATCCTCTATATCCTCACCATCGTCTGCCTGCTGCTTGCCTGGGTCTATCTGAAGCTGTTCACGGCCACCGAACGCCGCCCACGCGAACCCCTGACCCAGGACGCGCAGTCGGTGACCGTCGAGCATGACAGCCGGGTGAGGACGCGGCTGCTCAAGCTGCCGGAGTTTCGTCGCCGCGCGCTGCTTTCCGGCCGCAGCCGGCGGATCGCCGGCAAGATCGGCCTGGCTGCCGCCGCCATCCTGATCTTCCTCTGGTCGTTCGCACCGTTCCTCTGGCTCGTGCTGATGAGCCTTTCTCCGTCAGTCGACCTGGTCCGCACGCCGCCGACCCTCATCCCCACCTCGCTGACCTTGGAGAACTATCGCTTCGTGCTGTTCCCCGGCGGTGTCGCCGATGGCCAAGGCAGCGTGCAGGCGACGCGCGTGCCATACGCGATCTGGAACAGCCTCGTCGTCGCCGTCTGCGTCACGGCGATCAACCTGGTGCTCGGCTCACTTGCGGGCTACGCCTATGCCCGGCACGGCAGGGGCCGGCTGATGAACGGCTCGCTCTGGGCACTGATGATGACCAGGATGACGCCGAGCCTGGCCCTGATCCTGCCGTTCTTCATCGTGTTCCGCAGCGTCGGGCTGATCGACACGAGAACGGCGCTGGTGATCGCCTATTGCAGCCTGATTCTCCCGCTCTCGACCTGGATGATGAAAGGCTACTTCGAGAACCTGCCGCCAAACCTGGAGAAGGCAGCACTGGTCGACGGCTGCACGCCGTTCCAGGCGATCTGGAAGATCATCCTGCCCGTAGCGCGGCCCGGGATCGTCGCGGCCGGCATCTTCTGCTTCCTGGTCAGCTGGAACGAGTTCGTCTTCGCCCTGATCCTCACCGGCTCGCCCAAGGCACAGACCATTCCCGTCATCATCGCCGGCTTCCTGGTGCAGCTTCGCTTCTACGACTACGGCCCGATGTTCGCGGCAAGCGTGCTGGCCGTCATTCCGCCGGTCGTCATCGCCCTCGCGTTCCAACGCTATCTGGTGCGCGGCATGCTCTCCGGCTCCCTCAAGGGCTAGAACGGAGGGTTTCGCTTGGCCCGTGTCACGCTGAGCAAGCTGACCAAACGCTATGGCGAGGTCACCGCCGTCGACGGTCTCGACATCACGATCGCCGACGGCGAGTTCCTGACCCTGCTCGGGCCGTCCGGCTGCGGCAAGAGCACGGCTCTCGCCTGCATCGCCGGCCTGGAGCAGCTGAGCGACGGGGCCATCTCGTTCGACGACCGCGACGTCACGGACCTCGAGCCGGCCGAGCGCAACATCGCCATGGTCTTTCAAGACTACGCGCTCTACCCGCACATGTCCGTGCGCGACAACATGAGCTTCGGCCTACGCCAACAACGCGTGGATCCGGCGACGATCCGGCAGCAGGTCGACATCGCCGGCCAGATGCTGGGTCTACAGCAGTTGCTGGATCGGAGGCCGGCGGAACTGAGCGGAGGGCAGCGCCAACGCGTCGCGGTCGGCCGCGCCGTGGTGCGCAATCCTGCCGTGTTCCTAATGGACGAGCCCCTGTCGAATCTCGATGCCTCCTTGCGCGTCCGCACCCGCACCGAGATCAAGCGGCTGCAGCGCGAGCTGGGCATCACGACGGTGTTCGTCACGCACGACCAGGAAGAGGCGATGGTCCTTTCCGACCGGATCGCGATCATGTCCGGCGGCAAGCTCCAGCAGATCGGCCCGCCGATGGAAGTGTACCGCCGGCCAGCCAACCAGTTCGTCGCCGGCTTCATCGGCAGTCCCGCCATGAACTTCCTCCACGGCGAGCTTCTGCGCCAGGATGGTCGGCTGCATTTCCGTGTGGGACGACACACGATGGAGCTGCCGGGCGAGAGCGTCTCGGTCGATGCTTTGCCCGGCCCCGGCCAACCACGCGGAGCCTCGCTGGGCATTCGGCCGACCGATCTTGTCGTAGGGACTGCCAGGGGGCTGACGCTCGAGGGCGAGGTGTTCCTGGTCGAGCCGATCGGGCCCGTTTCGTATATCGATGTCGATGTCGACGGGATCGCGCTGAAGGGAATCTGCGATCCGGACGAGGCGCCCGCGGTGGGTGACCGCGTGACGCTCGGCTGCACGACGGCACGAGTCCATCTGTTCGATCGGGCAACCAGCCGAAGGCTCTGACACGGCGTGGCGCGAGGTGACGCATGGGTGATTCGCTAGGTCTCGCTTCTCTCCTTCGGGACTTCGTCGACGTGCTGATTCCCGGCGAGGGTGCCTGGCCGCCGGCCTCGATGATCGGCGTCCAGGGTGTGCTGGCGATGCGGCTGCTCGAAGCGCGAGGCGAGACCGGCGCCGACGAGCTGGAGCGCGCCCTGACCGAGTGCGGGGGACCGCTGGCACCGCTGGACGCAGCGGCACGCGCGGAGGTGGTAGGGCGCTTCGAGGCTACCGATCCCACCTTCTTCAAGCTCGTGCGCAACGCGGCCTATATCGCCTACTACGAGAACCCGGCGGTCGTGCGGGCCATCCAGGGACTTGGACAACCCTATCGGGCGATGCCGGGGGCCAAGGGCTATCCGCTACCGGCATTCGATCTCGAGCGGGATCGCCCGCGGCACGGACGTGGCCACTACGTCAGGACCGAGGACGTGAAGCCGCTCGATCTGAGCGTGCTGGCGGAAGGTGAGCATGGGCGCACGTAGGGACATTGCCGACGTTCTGATCATCGGCTCCGGGGCTACCGGGTCGATCGCCGCCAAGGTGCTCGGCGAGGCCGGCCTTCGTGTCGTCTGCCTCGAGCAGGGCGGCTGGGTCGAGCCCAGGGATCATCCCCACTACAGCCCGGACTGGCAGTGGCAGCGCCGGCTGCGGTGGAGTGCCGACGTCAACGTCCGCCAGGGCAACGAGGATGATTTTCCGGTCCACAGCAACTCCTCGCAGGTGCTGATGTGGAACGGCGTCGGCGGATCGACCAATGTCTACGGCGCGCTCTGGCCCCGCTATCGCCCGTCCGACTTCCGCAAGGGTACGGAGCACGGGCTGCAGCCGGACTGGCCCATCACCTACGAGGATCTGAGCGTCTACTATGACCGCGCCGACCGGCTGATCGGCGTCTCCGGTTTGGCCGGCGATCCGGCGATGCCGCCGTCGGACGACTATCCGACGCCACCCCTACCCATGCAGGCGGCGAGCCGGCGGCTGGCGAAGGCGTTCGATCGCCTGAGCTGGCATTGGTGGCCGGTGCCGGCGGGCGTCATCTCCAGGAACTATGACGGCCGGCTCGCCTGTCATGGCTGCGGCATCTGCAATGGCTGCGCGCGCGGCTCGATGAGCAAGTTCTCGACCTCCGTGTGGCCGAAGGCGCTGGAGGCCGGCGTCGAGCTGCGCCCCTATGCCCGCGTGACCCGGATCGAGAAGGATCGGTCCGGCCGGGCAACCGGCGCCGTCTATGTCGATCGCACCACGGGCCGCGAGCACTTCCAGGCGGCCGAGGTCGTGGTCCTGGCGGCGAACGGCGTCGGAACGCCCCGTCTGCTGCTGGCTTCCGACAATCTCGCCAACAGCTCGGACCAGGTCGGGCGCAACCTGCTGCACCACACCTTGGTCGCCTGCGAGATGTGGGTCGACGAGCCGCTGGCGGCGCATACCGGCTACGTCGCCACCCTGATCAGCCGCGAGTTCGCCGAGACCGATCTCAGCCGCGGCTTCGTCAACGGGTTCAACTTCAACTGCGTCACCACCGGCGGTGCGGGCGAGCAGGCGATCGGCTTCCTGTCCGAAGCGCGGGCCCCTTGGGGCGCCGGCCACCATCAGTGGTTCGAGCGGCATTTCGGCCGTGGCTTCGGCGTCTTTGCCATCGGCGACGACCTGCCCCACCCGGACAACCGCATCACCCTGTCCACGACCGAACGGGACGCCGACGGCATGCCGGTCGCCGAACTCTCCTACGAGCCGCGCGAGAACGACCGGAGAATGATGCGCTATATGCTCGACCGGCTGGTCGAGATCGCCAAGGCCGCGGACGCGTTCGAATACCGCCTCCAGGACTATACCGACGAGAACGGCGTCTACCGCACCCCCGCCTGGCATCTCCTCGGCACTGCCCGCATGGGCAGGACGCCCGACATGTCGGTGGTCAACAAGTGGAACCAGTGCTGGGACGTGCCCAACCTGTTCATCATCGACGGCAGCGTGTTCACCACCGGCGGCGTGGTCAATCCGACGCCCACCGTCTGCGCCCTGGCGCTGCGGGCGGCCGAGCATCTGCGCGACAATTTCCGCGACCTCAGCCGTGCGACGAGGCCGCTCGCCGCATGAGCCGCGTCTCGCGCTCCGAGCTGGCCGCTGCGCTCGACCGTATCCCGCACGTGGCGCTCGCCGCATTGCCGACCCCGCTCGATGCGGCACCGCGGCTCGCCGCGGCGCTCGAAGGGCCAGAAATCTGGATCAAGCGCGACGACCTGACCGGCCTCTGCTTCGGCGGCAACAAGACCAGGCAGCTCGAGTTCGTCTTTGCCGACCTGCTCGCCAAGGGCTGCGACACGGTCGTCGCCGGCGCCTACACCCAGTCCAACTGGTGCCGGCAGATGACCGCGGCGGCCAGCAAGCTCGGCCTCGACATCTCGCTGGTTCTGCTGCACGGCGAGAAAGGCCCCGTCCTGCAGGGCAACTATCTGCTCTACCGCTTGATGGGTGCGGCGATCGACGTGGTCGACCTGCCGTCGCTCGAGCTGCTCCAGCCCTATCTCGACGCCAAGGCCGAGACCCTGCGCACCGCCGGCCGGCGCCCCTACATCGTCGAGCCGATGGGGGCCGGCAACCTGTCGCTGGGTGCGGTCGGCTATGTGAAGGCGGCGCTGGAGCTCGACGCCCAATGGGAGGCGGCCAGGATCGATCCCGACTGGCTTGTCGTATCCGGCGCCAACATGACGCCCGCCGGCCTGGCGCTCGGTCTCAAGGCCCTCGGGCGCAAGGCCCGCCTGATCAACGTGGCGCCGATCAGGTGGACCGAGGATCGGGCGGTCGACATCGCCCGGATCGTCAATCTGACCGCCGAGCGCCTCGGGCTCGCCACCCGGCTCGAGCCGGCGGAGGTGGAGAACCACGACGAATACATTGGCGAACGCTACGGCAAGGTGACCGACGGCTGCCGCGAAGCCCTCCGACTGGTGGCACGGACCGAGGGCGTCATCCTCGATCCGGTCTACAGCGGCAAGGCGATGGCGGGGTTGATCGATCAGGTCCGCAGCGGACGCATCGGCCGCGGCGAGAGCGTGGTGTTCGTCCACACCGGCGGGACCCCAGCGCTGTTCGCCTATGCCGCCGATCTGGGGCTTGAAGTGTGAGCTGGGACGTCATCGTCGCCGGCGCCGGGGCCGCGGGAGCGGCACTGGCCGCGCGCCTGAGCGAGGATCCCGCGCGCCGCGTCCTGCTGCTGGAAGCGGGGCCGGACTACCGCTCGGCCGAGACGCCGGAAGCGATGCGCAGCCCCAACCCGTTCAACGTCATCCTGCCCAAGGACTATCAGGCGCGGTACATGTGGCCGTCGCTCATGGCGAGCCGCACCAGGCGTCAGGCACCGCGACTGCTGTGGCGCGGCCGCGGTGTCGGCGGCAGCACGGCCATCAACGGCCAGATCGCCATCCGTGGGGTGCTCAGTGCCTTCGATATGTGGGCCGAGCTCGGCTGCGAGGGCTGGTCGGGCCGGCACGTGCTGCCCTATTTCAACCGGCTCGAGGACGATCTCGCCTTCGGCGACCGGCCGTACCATGGCCGTGGCGGTCCGATCCCGATCTATCGCGCCCCGCTGGAGCAGTGGGGGCCGGTCGACCTGGCGCTGCGCTCGGCCGCCCTCGACCTCGGCTATCCCTGGGCCGAGGATCTCAACGCGCCCGATGCCGACGGCGTGTGCTGCTATGCCATCAACAGCCGGAACGGCGTGCGCGTCTCCACGAATGACGGATACCTGGAGCCCGCGCGCGGCCGCGCCAATCTGGATATCCGCGGCGAGAGCCTGGTCGACAGGGTGCTGCTCGACGGCCGGCGCGCCGTCGGCGTGCGTGCGTACACGCGCGGTCAATGGCACGAACTCCACGCGCCGCAGGTCGTCCTCGCCGCCGGGGCGTTCCACTCGCCGCCGGTCCTCCTGCGCTCGGGCATCGGTCCGGCGGAACATCTGCGCGCCCATGGCATCGAGGTGGTCGAGGATCTGCCCGTCGGCGATCGCGTCTTCGATCACCCTTATGTCCGCATCGAGCTCAAGCTCAGGCCCGAGCTGCGACCCACCGACGTCCACGCCCGCCACACCAATTGCTGCGTCAAGTACAGCTCCGGCCTTGCCGGTGGCGGCGATGCCGACATGCTGATGATGGCGTTCAACCATGGCGGTGTCGGTGGCGACCTCGATCCGAGCATGTTCGGCGAGGCCGGCATCCACTGCTCGCTGTTCGAGGCCTTCTCGCGCGGCCGGGTGCGGCTCGCCTCGGGGGACCCGACCGTCGATCCGGTCGTCGAGCTCAACATGCTGGATGACGAGCGTGATCTCATCCGCCTGCGCGACGGTGCGCGACGCCTGGTGCAGATCGCGGTCCATCCGGCCCTGCGGGGGATCACCCGCGAGATTCAGGTCGGCAACACGGGCCGGCCCGTATCGGAGCTCGTCGGTGCGCCCGACGACGTCTACGACGACTGGCTGCTCGCCGATTGCTCGGAGGCCCAGCACGGCGCCGGCGGCTGCTGCATGGGTCCGGCCGAGGTGAGGGACGGCCGCAGCGTCGTCGATCCCGATGGCTGCGTCCGCGGCATCGCCGGCCTGCGCGTCGCCGACGCGTCGATCATGCCCTACGACTGCAAGGCCAATACCTGTCTCACCGCCATCATGATCGGCGAGCACATCGCCGATCGGATGCGAGGGGTCCTGTCGGAAGGCTGAGCGCCGCGGCGCTTGCCGCGTCTCGCCTCGTCAACGTGACGATCCGGGCCTTGTAAGTCTTGCCTGCGGCCGAAGTCCTTTCGGCTGCGCCGAAAGGACTTCGGTTCCGATTTGCCTATCGTAAGCGCTGTTCCGACCT
>JRYC01001476.1_pt1 | contig 16824 bp, 12 predicted proteins | sample 235301 | NCBI WGS metagenome assembly JRYC01 (sample SAMN03074211, study PRJNA261470) | activated sludge metagenome | biome: Common Effluent Treatment Plant; feature: Wastewater; material: Activated sludge; isolation source: activated biomass of a common effluent treatment plant treating...
CGGCTTCTCCGGCAGCGACAGCTTCACCTACACCGTGGCCGACGGCCGCGGCGGCACCGACCAGGCCACCATCGCCATCGAGGTGGCGCCGCCGCCCTCGGCGCCGCAGTTCGCCAATGGCTACGAGGCGCGCCGTCGCCTGGTGGTGCCGAAGCGCACCGCCGTCGCCGAGGCCGCCGCCGGCTTCGTCATGCGCGTCGACGAGACCGGCGCCTGGCTGTGCGACGCGGCGCATGGCGGCCGGGTGCGCAGCGCCGCCGGCTTCGACCTGCGCTTCGAGCTCGAGGACGGCACCAGGCTGCCGCACGAGATCGAGCTCTACGACGGTGCCGCCGGCCGGCTGCTGGCCTGGGTTCGGCTGCCGGCCTGGACGCTGGGCGAGGAGCAGCGGCTGCTGCTCTACTACGGCAAGCCCGGCATCGCCGCCGCCGAGGCCCAGCCGGCGGCGGTCTGGGTCGACTATCTGGCGGTGTGGGACGCCCGCACCGGCACCGACCGCAGCGGCAACGGCCGGCACCTGACCCCGTCCGGCATCGCCGCCGGCGCGCTGATCGGCGAGGCCGGCAGCTATCCGGGCGATGCGGTGGCGAGCCTCGCCAGCCCTGCCGGCCTCGCCGGCCATGCCGCGCTCACCTTCCAGTGCTGGGCCAAGGCCGACCAGGCGATCCTCGGCAGCAATCGCGGCATCCTGGCCCAGGGGCCGCGCAACGGTGCCGACCAGGACCACGGCCTCGTGCTGCGCCAGGCCGGCACCGGCTTCCGCGGCGGCGCCGGCGACATCTTCGTGTGGAGCGTCGCCACCAGCGCCGGCGTCGTCCGGCTGGAGAGTGCCGCCGCCGCCCAGTCGGCCGAGGCCCGGCTGCTGCACGGCGTCTGGCGCTCGGGCGAGCTGCCGCAGCTCTACGTCGACGGCGTGGCCGCAGCACCGAGCTGGGCGGGCTCGGTGGTCGGCGCCACGGCCACGGCCGGGCAGGCGCTGGCCGGCACCACCGTCACGCCGGCGGGGGCCCTGGTGCTGGGCGCCGGCTCGACCGCCGGCGAGCCCGGCACCTGGAAGGGCCTGCTCGACGAGGCCCGGCTGCGGGCGGGCGTGCCGTCGGCGGCGCGGATCGCCGCCGAGCATGCCAGCCAGGCCGAGCCCCGGGCGTTCTACGGCGTGGGCGACCAGGACGATGCCGGCAGTGCCGCGGCCTCGGCGGTGGCCGTCCCGGTGAGCACCGGCACCATGGCCGGCCAGTGGGTCGACATCGACGTGCTGGCGCTGGCGCACCTGCCGGCCGGCACGGGAGCGCCGACGCTGCAGGCCGTGGGCCAGCCGGCCAACGGCCTCGCCACCATCGTCTCGGGCAAGGTGCGCTACACCCCCAATGCCGGCTTCTCCGGCAAGGACGCCTTCACCTACAGCCTCGCCGCCGGCGGCAAGATCTCGACGGCGCGGATTACCGTGGCGGTGACGGCGTTCTCGCTCGAGCTTCCCACGCCGCTGCGCATCCGCCAGGTCTCGAGCGACGCGCAGCTGACGGCGGCGATCGCCGACTGCCTGCCGGGGGACCACATCGTGCTGAACGGCGGGCCCTACACCCTGGCCAGCCGCACCTTCGCCCGCTCCGGCACCGCCGCCAACCCGATCGTGTTCAGGGCCGCCACGCCGCTGGGCGTCACCGTCAAGGGAGCCAGCTGGTACGTCTCGGGCAGCCGGCTGATCTTCCACGGCCTGCGCTTCGACGGCGGCACCAACATCATCCGGGCGGCGGGCTTCGACAACATCCTCCGCCGCTGCGACTTCACCCAGTGGCACACCCAGGCGATCCGGCCCTACAACGGCCATGACGGCACCGCCCCCGGCGGCCGCTGGACCGTCGACTACTGCAGCTTCCACGATCCCCTGCCCTGGGACGTGCCGCCCGGCACCGAGCCGCAGCCGTCGCGGGTCTGCATCCGGGCGCGCAGCAACGGCACGGACAACTTCCCCTATGGCTGGAAGATCCGCCGCTGCCACTTCTACAACGGCATCGCCAAGCTGGGCCCGGGCTACTACGGCCAGACCGACTTCATGGAATGGCCGGGCGACGGGCCCAGCCACAAGAACCTCAACGACGCCGGCTGGCTGTGCGAGTACGTGCTGGTCGAGAACCATCCCGGCAAGGACGCGGTGTGGGATCTGAAGAGCGGCGGCAACACGCTGCGCTACATCACCGTGCTCGACTGCCCGGGCGGCCGGCTGGACAACCGGGTGTGGCGCGGCAACCGCTTCGAGGGCATCTGGCTGGAGAACTGCGGCGGCATGGACTTCAACTCCGGCGACCATGTCGCCAACGGCGTGCGGATGCTGGGCGGTGCCAAGCTGCAGATCATCGCCGGCTCCGACGACACCGACGCCACCAGCGGCGCCAACCCGATGTTCCAGCGCGCCCGCAACGTGCGGATCATCGGGGCGCAGGGCGGCTCGATCGCCGTCGGCTACAAGTACTCGACCAGCGACCTGCCGGCGCTGAACTGCCGCATCGAGGCCAATGCCGACTGCCAGGTGCGCACCCAGACCGCCTACGGCACCTGGGCCACCGCCCAGCCTGGCACCCATCTCGAGAGCGGCACCACCTGGAGTGCTGTCCCCTCCGAGCCGATCGTCACCCCCATCAAGCTGACCACCGCCATGGTCGGCAACACGGCAGCGTGGGTGGATTGAGGCGGCTCGTGCAGGCCGGAGGCCGATAGCCCCGTCCGGACCGGGCGGGCCGGTGGCCCCGATCAGGCCATCGGCCCATCCTCCCCGCCGACGCGCTCCTCCGGCGCCTCGGCGGGGAGCGGCGGCCGTTTGGCGTAGGCGTGCACCGCCCACCAGCAGGACAGGCCGTAGATCAGCCAGGCCAGCGTCGAGCCCAGGCTGTAGGCCAGCAGCGTCGCCAGCGGGCCCAGATCCAGCCGCCAGCCGAGCAGGAAGGCCAGCGCCAGGGCGCCGAGGTTCAGCACGGCCGAGATCAGGTGCAGATCCTGCCGGCGCACGACATAGAGTGTCTGCGAGATCGGGATGACGACGAAGCGGGCCAGCGACACCGGCACCAGGCACTGCACCATGGTCCCGGCATCGCGCCAGGCCTCGCCGAACACCAGCGCGAACAGCGCCGGCCCGGCCAGCAGCAGCGGCGCCATGCCGAGGAAGCCGACGACGAGGAAGCGCCTGGCGGTGCGCAGGAAGACGCGGCGCACCTCGGCCGGCTCCAGCCGTGCCACCTCGCCCAGGAAAGCCTCGCTGGCGGTGTTGCTGAGCAGGCGGATCGGCACGTCCAGCATGCGCTGGGCCAGCGCGAACAGCCCGGCCACGGCGGGGCCGTAGAGCGGCGCCAGCAGCAGCGCCGGCAGGAACTGGGCAGCGCTCTGCAGCAGGGCCGAGGGCAGCGAGAACGCCGGGTAGCGCCAGTGCAGGACCGCCAGCCGCCGCAGCTCGCCGGCCTCGACCGCCCGCAGCTGCCGCCAGGCCTCGGCCGGCAGCGCCCACAGATGGTGCAGCACCCGCAGCAGGTAGCCGAGGGCGTAGCCCAGGGTCAGGCCGAGGCCGCCGCCGACCGGTGCCGCCAGCGCCAGCTGGCCGAAGGCCTGGCTCGCCAGCTGCAGCGTGCGGTTGACGGCGTTCATCCGGAAGCTGCCGCGGCGGATCGACCAGTAGACCAGCGGCTGGCCCCAGCCCCACAGCAGCAGCATCAGGGGCAGCAGCCAGAGCAGCGGTGCGGCGGCGGGAGCGCCCAGGACCACGGCCAGGCCATGGCGGCCCTGCCAGACGGCCAGCGTCACCAGCAGCGAGACGGCGACGCAGGCCAGCATGGTGAGCAGGACGGTGTGCGCGGCCTCGCGCTCGTCGCGGCAGCCCGGCACGGCCAGCTCGAAGCGCAGGCCGATGCTGGTGCCGAGGATGCCCGAGAGCGCCGTGACCACGGCGAACAGGCCGAACTCCCCCGGCGTGTAGAGCCGGGTCAGCAGCGGCGAGACCAGCACCGCCACCGCCTGGCCGGCCATCACGCCGGTCGACAGGAGGGCGATGCGGCGCAGCAGCCGGTCGTCGCGCCAGCCGGCGGCACGGCGCAGCCAGGGCTCCGCCATGCGGCGCAGGCGACCGGGCAGGCGCACGGGGGCCGCTGCCGCCGGCGCTAGGCCGCCGCCCTGCCCGGTCGCCGCCGCATCGCCGAAGGTGCCGCCGCCGGCTGGACCAGGGGCCTGATCGCCATCAGGCCGACGAACAGGAACAGCGGCGACTGGCCGGCGATCTCGGCGCTGATCATGGCGGCGAGGATGCGCGCCGCCAGCAGCATGGCGATGCACAGCAGCAGCGGGTCGTGGCGCAGCCGGCCGCCCAGGCCGAGCCTGATGCCGCTCCACAGGAAGAACATCAGCAGCCCCAGCCCGACCAGGCCGAGCTCGGTCAGCATCTCCAGCACGATGTTGTGCGGCTGGGCGCCCACCTGCTCGAAGCCGGCGAACATCAGCGAGAAGCTGGCGATGCCGTTGCCGACCACCGGCGATTCCAGCCAGAAGCGCAGCGCCGCTGCATAGTAGCGGAAGCGGTTCGGGCCCTCGATGACGTCGGGGTTCTGCGCCTCGGCGAACAGCTTGGCGAAGCGGCCGAAGGTGGCGATCGAGACGCCGCTCATCTCGAGATAGGCCAGATAGGCGCCGACCAGCGCCACCGCCCCCACCCCCAGGATCTGCCAGCGCGGGACGTCGATGCGGTAGCGGCTGACCCGCGGCAGGCCGGCCATGCCGGCGAACAGGAAGGCGACGATGACGCCGAGCAGCGGGCCGCGGCCGCTGCCGACCAGCAGAAAGCCGGTGCAGACGCCGCACAGCACGGCGGCGGCCAGCTGGCGCAGGCTCAGATAGGGGCTGAAGATCATCCAGCAGAAGGCGATGATGGCGCCGTTCGCCGCCGGGTAGCCCCAGTTCAGGTACATCCGGCCCATGCCGGCGAAGCCGCTGAAGAAGCGGAAATTGCCGTAATAGAGATAGATGAAGATGCCGTAGGCCGAGATCAGCGTCGACAGCGCCAGCAGGATGGCGAGGAAGCGGATCGTCCGCTCGCGGCTGGGCGCCAGGACCAGCGCGCCGGTGATCAGGCACCACAGATTGAAGGTGAACAGGAAGGACAGGTATTTCGCCGCCAGCACCCGCGACGGCGACCAGCCCCAGCTGAGCGCCGCCCAGCCCAGCAGCATGAGCCCGGCCGCCACCACCGGCAGGCCGCGCAGATAGATGCCCTGGCGCAGGATGACGGCGCCGCCCACCGCCATGCTCAGGGCGGCGAAGATCACCGTCTCGTCGCCGGGCAGCTCCGGCAGCACGAACTTGATGGCGTTGGAGTAGAAATAGAGCGCGAAGATCATCTCGAAGGACAGGATCTGCCCGGCGAGCCAGGTGGCGTGGCCGAGCAGCCCGCCGGTGCGGATCCTCCCCGGCCGGCCCGCCAGCCGGTCGTGGGCCAGGGGCCCGCGGCCCTGGCCGCTGCCGAGTGCCGTGCGCATGCGCATCATCGCGTCGCCCCGCCAGCCTCGGACACCTGGCCGCCGGGAGCGCCGCCGCCGGTCCGGCGCAGCCTGTAGCCGTAGCGCAGCATCAAGGGCCAGCACAGCAGCACCGTCAGCACCTCGATGGCGACCGGCAGGCGCTCGCGCCGCTTCTCCTTGCCCGGATCGAAGCGGACCTTGCCCTCGAGCCGGACGTCGTTGCCGCCGATCATGTGGCCGACCGGGAAGGTCTCGCCGCGCTCCAGCCGCTCGACGACGTCGCCGAGGTCGAGACCCAGCGCCCGGCCCAGCCGGCGCAGCTCGTCGGCCGGCCGGTCGCGGATGTCCTCGTAGCGCAGCCTGACCACCCGCGACGGGTCGAGCCGGCCGATCAGCTCGAACATCGCATTGCCGAGCAGCCACATGCCGGCGGCCTCGACGAAGGCCAGGGGTGCCAGCACGCCCTGATAGGCGCGGCGCTTGGCGAGGTAGGTGTCCCTGATCGGAAAGCGCCACCAGTGGCTGGCCAGCACGCTGCGCGGGTCGCGCACGATGTGGATCAGCCGGGCCTCCGGCAGGAAGCGCAGCAGGAACAGGCCGCGGCTCGGCATCTTGGTGGAATCCAGCAGCACCGGCCGGCCGCCGACCTGCTGCACCGCCGCCAGCAGCTGGCGGGTCATCCGCCTGAGCCGGGCGAAGCGCGGCGGCACCGCCTCCTCGGGCGCGGTCCTGGCGAGCCAGGTGCCGGGCAGGCGCAGCTTGTGCGACTGGGCGATGCTGGCCAGGGCCAGCTCTTCCCAAGGCGTGCCCTCGGCCGCAAGCCGCTCGCGGACCTCTCGCCAGAACGGGCATTCCTCCATGGCCATGCCGCAGCTGCAGGGCCAGCCGGCATGGCCGTGGCGGCGCAGGCCGAGGATGACCTCGCCGCAGCCGCTGATCGCCCGGCTGCTGCCGAGCATGATGTCGAGGATGGTGCTGCCGCTGTGCGGGCGGCTCATGATGTAGAGGTACAAGACCCGAGCCGCCCTCAGTTGACGTAGTAGTTCTTGGTCTTGTTGTAGTACTCTCCGATGTCGGCGTAGTGGTACTGGGCGTGGCGCTTCAGGTCGATCTGGGTGAGCACGGCACCGGCGATGTCGATGCCGATGTCGCGCAGGGTCTGCACGCCGTCCTGTGCTGCGCTCTCGACGGTGTCGCCCCACTTGATGACGAACACGGTCTTGTCGGCGAGCAGGGCCGCCAGCCGCGAATCGGTGACGCTGACCAGCGGTGCGGAATCGATGATGACGTAGTCGTAGCGGGCCCGGCAGGTCTCGATCAGCGCCCGCAGCCGCTCGCTCTCCAAGAGGTCGGTCGGGTTGGTGGTCTGGGCCTTGACCGGCAGGAAGTGCAGGCCGGTCTCGAGGTCGTGCTGGATCGCCTCGTCGAGCGGACGGTCGCCCACCAGGTACTCGACCAGGCCGTGGCTCACCGACCAGCCGAGCTCGCGATGCACGCTCGGATGGCGCAGGTCGAGGTCAACCAGCAGCACCCGCTTGTGCGAGCGGGCGGCGAAGGTGGCGAGGCACACGGCGATGGTGGTCTTGCCTTCCTCGGGCAGCGACGAGGTCACCAGCACCACCTTGGGGGCGCGGTCGACGCTGGCCAGCTTCAAGGCCATGTAGATCGAGCGGATGGCCTCGGTGTAGGCCGAGAGCGGCTTGTCCATCAGGTACTGGTAGGGCTTCTGGCCGCGCTTGAGCTTGTCGAGCTTGGGCACCAGCGCCAGGGTCGGCAGCCCCAGCGCCGCCTCGACCTCGCGGGCACTCCTGAGGCCACGGTCGAGACGGTCGAGCAGCAGCGCCAGGATGGTGGCGATCATGCCGGACGCCAGCAGGCCGGCGGCGGCGAACAGCTTGGCCCCCGGCGTCGAGGGCCGGGTGGGCGGCGAGGCGATGGCGACCAGCCGGGAATCCGGCTCGACGATCTCCTGCTGCTCGCGGGTCTCCTTGAAGCGCGCCAGGAAGGCCTCGTAGAGCGAGCGGCTGGTGGCGGCCTGGCGCTCCAGCTCGCGCAGGCGGACCTCGGCCTCGCGGTTGGTGCTCGAGCGCGTCTTCAGGCCGGCGAGCTGGCTCTCGATGGTCTGCGCCCGGGCCGCGGCCACGGCGACGTCGTTCTCGAGCACGGTGGTGATGCGGGTGACCTCCGCACCGATCTTGCCCTGAATGTTGGCCTTCTCGGCGGCCAGCTGCTGCATCTTGGGATGCCGCTCGCCGTAGAGCGAGCGCAGCTCGGCCTCCTCGCGCAGCAGCACCACCTCCTGGGCGCGCAGGTTGACGATCACCGGCGAGCTCACGACCTCGCCGATGGCGTCCAGCGCCTGGCCGCGGCCGCGCAGCCCGCGCACCAGGCTGAGCTTGGCCTGGCGCTCGGCGAGGTCGGCCCTGGCGGTGATCAGCTCGCGATTGAGGTCGGACAGCTCCTGGTCGTTGAGCAGCACGCCGTTGTTGCTGTCGAGCAGGTTGTTCTGCGCCCGGTAGCGCTCGACCTCCTGCTCGGAACTGCGCACCTCCTCCTTCAGCGCGTCCAGCCGCTCCTGCAGCCACACCGAGGCGCGGTCGGTGGCGAACAGCTTGGTCTTGAGCTGGTCGTCGACATAGACCTCGGCCAGCCGGTTGGCGATGCGCGCCGCCTTCTCCGCATCCTCGGCGGTGTAGTTGATGCCGATGAGGTAGGTGCCGCCCTCGTTGCTGACCTCGATGCCGCCGAGGAAGGTGTCGATGGCGGCCTCGCGCGCCAGCCGCGGCGCCTCGCTCTCCAGCACCGTCACCGGCTCGGAAGCCAGCCCGGTGGTGATCAGCCACTCGTTGGGCACCAGCGCCAGCAGCTTGCGGAACGGCTCGCTCAAGGACAGCTTGAGGCTGGGGCCGTCCTGGGGACGGAGCGCGGCGTTGAACTCGGGATCGTCGAACAGCTTCAGGTCGTCCATCACCCGGGCGACGAAGGTGCGCGACTGGATCAGCTTGATCTGCGTCGCCATGGTGGCGCCGTCGGGGGTGAGCCCGCTCATCATCGCCTGGACGTCGATGATCTGGCTCTTCGGCGGCTCGATCAGCACCGCCGACTTGGCGGTGTATTCGGGGGTGAGGTTCTTGCCGTAGAGATAGGCGCCGAGGGTGCCGAGGAGGACCAGGGAGCCGACCAGCAGCTTGCGGCGCCACAGCACCCGGAACAGGCCGAGCAGGTCGACCGTGTCGTTGGTCGGCGAGGCATCGCGCGCCTCGGCCATTCCTCGCGTCATTCGCGCCCCTGCATTCATGCGGTCCGACCCGTCGCGTCTCGAGGTGAGGCGGCCGTCGTCGCCAAGGTGGTCTGACGACAGCCTTTAGGACAATTTTCGCGCACTATAGCCGGATTTGTGCGCAGCCGAAAGCGCCCAACCCTGTCGCAGGCCGCCGCCGCGGCCCCGCCGGGCCCGACATTGGCAGCCGCGCACCCCATGGTGCATGCCGGCCAACCGGCGGACCCGGTTCCAGCCTGGGCTAGGTGGACGCCGACCCCGACGGATCAAGTGCGCCCTTGCCACACCCGTCCCCGGCTCGACCGGGCGGCAGCCCCAGCAGGTCGCGGTAGAGGTCCGCCAGCCGTCCGGCCTGCGAGGCCCAGTTGAAGCGCCGGGCCACCGCCAGGCGGCCCCGCTCGCCCATGGCGCGGGCCTCCTCGGGATGCTCCTGCAGCCACAGCACGGCCTCGGCCGCCGCCCGCGGGTCCTCGGGATCGACGCAGATTCCCACCCGCTCGCCCTCGATCAGCCGCCGCCAGACCGGGAAGGCCGAGGCGACGATCGGCAGGCCCGCCGCCATGTACTCGAAGAATTTGGTCAGCTCCTTCTCGCGGTAGTGCGGCGTGTCCGGAAACAGGGCGAGGCCGCAGGTCCAGGCCTCGCCATAGGCCTCGACGATGGTCTGGCGCGGCACCCAGCGCTCCGCGGTTCGCAGGATCAGCCGCGGATCCTCCTGCGATTGAATTAGCAACTCGCATGCCAGATCGGCCTCGGGGCAGACCCCGACCAGCGCCACCTCGGCACCGGCCGGCAGCTGCGCCAGCAGCCGGGCGTGGTGCCGGCCGCCGCGGCTGGCGGTGACGCTGCCGGTGTAGAGGGCGCGCGGCCGCGGCGGTGCGATGCGGGCGATGGCGTCGAGGCCGGCGAACTCCTCGGTCTTGGCGTAGTTCAGCACCTCGACGGCACCCGGGAAGCTGCGGGCGTAGTAGCGCTCGGCGATGACCACGGTGAAGCAGCGCCGCGCCAGGGCGGCGGCGGCGGCGTAGAGCCCGGCCAGCAGCCGGCGCGCCGGGCCGGGAATCCAGTCGCGCACCCCGGCCGCCTGGGCATAGTCCTCGTGCACGTCGTAGATCACCGGCCGGCCGGTCAGCCGCAGCACGAGGCCCCAGGGGATCAGCTCGGGATCGTGGATGTGGAACAGCGCCGGCTTGGCCGCAAGCCCGCGCCGCACCGTGCGCCAGGCGGTCCTGGTCACCCGCTCCAGCCGGCTGCGGTAGCGCGGCACCGCCAGCAGCCTCACCCCGTCCCGCTCGAGATCCCGGTCGTGGGGTGCCACCAGCACGACCTCGAACCCGGCCTCGGCCAGGCTCTGGCATTGGAAGAAAGTCCGCGGCTCGAACGGGTCGCGGTGCGGGGTCAGGTGGACGACGCGGACAGGCGAGCGATCGGGCGGCGGGGCTGTCGCAGGCGGCATCGGGCGGACTCCGGCGGCCGGGCTCGGGCGTGGAGATCTAGTGTCTCCGCAACGCGCTGAACACTCCTCTTGCATTGAAGCCTCAATTCAACCAAAAGGAGAATATCCTTTTTCCGGAACCCCTCACGAAATCCCTTCGCCGGAGGATGGTCACGGTTGCAGACGGCTTTTCGATCGCCTACTCCTGCATCGATCCGCCACGCCCTGCGACGACGGTCCTTTTCCGGGCGAGCCCCGCGCCCGGCCCTGCGGAGGCAGCAGCCTGCCAGACGATCTGCCGCAAAAGAGCCAATATTAAGGACAAAGCCGAGTGCCGCCCGAGATGCCAGCCGAGCGCGACCAGCTCCAAGCCGCCGACCAGCCCTCCCGACAGCTCGTCCTCCCACGCCGCCGCCTCCTCTTCGGCCTCGCCGCCCTGCCGGCGCTCGGCGGGCTCGCCGGCCTGCCCAGCCCGGCCCAGGCGGCGCGCACGCCCGAGCGCAGCCTGGTGATCCACCACCAGCACACCGGCGAATGGCTGCGCACCACCTATTTCGCCGACGGCGTCTACCAGAAGGACAGCCTGCGCGACATCAACCGGGTGCTGCGCGACTGGCGGAACGGCCAGGTCATCGAGATCGACCCGGCGCTGCTCGACATCGTCCACATGGTGCAGGGCAAGCTCGACAGCACGGCGCCGATCGAGGTGGTGTGCGGCTACCGCTCGCCGCAGACCAACAGCATGCTGCGCCGCCGGAGCCGGGCGGTCGCCAAGAACAGCCTGCACATGCAGGGCATGGCGATCGACATCTCCTTCGGCGGCCGCGAGCTGGCCCAGGTGCGCCGCATCGCCCAGGCGCTGGCGGCGGGCGGCGTCGGCTACTATCCGGGCTCGGGCTTCATCCATCTCGACAGCGGCCCGGTGCGCTACTGGAGCCAGAACGGCCGGGTCGCCCCGGGCAGCGACGGCGGCAAGGCGGCGAGCCGCACCTCCAAGCGCAGCCGCGCCCGCTTCGCCCGCCTCGAGGGCCTGAAGAAGAAGCGCAAGCAGAAGTGAGGCGCGGCGCCGCCCGCCATACGGCGGGGCGTCTGTGGCCTCGCCGCGATTGACGGGCCGGACCACTTCCCCGATAAGCCGCCGGTCCTTTCGCAACCGCGAAACGACCGGCCCCGTGCCGTGGTGGCGCCATGGTCGCCCGGAACGATGACCGGGCCCGCCTCGACGCCGCGTCGGGAGTCGACCGTCGCCCTGTGCCGCGGCCACCGGCCGGCAGGGCCGATGGTGCGGCCCGTCCGCCGCCAGGGGCCGCCGGGTTGGCCGGCCAGCATGGAACGACCGCATGCAGCATCTCGACGAGCTCGAAGCCGAAAGCGTCTTCATCCTGCGCGAGGCCTTCGCCAAGCTCGACAAGCTGGCGATCCTCTGGTCGCTGGGCAAGGACAGCAACGTCGTGCTGTGGTTGTGCCGCAAGGCGTTCTTCGGCCACGTCCCGTTCCCGGTGATGCATGTCGACACCGAGCGGAAGTTCCCGGAGATGTACGCCTTCCGCGACCGCTACGCCAAGGAGTGGGGGCTCAACTTCATCCGCGAGCTGTGCCCGCCCCTGGAAGCCACCGACCCCACCCTGCCGCCGGCCAGCCGGGCGGCGGCGCGCAAGACGCTGGGGCTCAAGGACGCCGTCGCCAAGCACGGCTTCAAGGGCCTGATCCTCGGCATCCGCCGCGACGAGGAGGCGATCCGCGCCAAGGAGCGCTATTTCAGCCCGCGCGACGAGAGCGGGGTGTGGAACCTCAAGGACCAGCCGCCGGAGTTCTGGGGCCAGTACATGACCAGCTTCCCGGAAGGCACCCATGTCCGGGTGCATCCGCTGCTGCATTGGACCGAGGTCGACATCTGGCGCTACACCAAGCGCGAGAACATCCCGGTGATCGACCTGTACTTCTCCAAGAACGGCAAGCGCTACCGCTCGCTCGGCGACCACGACATCACCTTCCCGATCGCCAGCGAGGCCTCGACGCTGGACGCCATCATCGCCGAGCTCGAGACCACCAGGGTGCCCGAGCGGTCCGGCCGGGCCATGGACCACGAATCCGAGGACAGCTTCGAGCGCCTGCGCAGCGCCGGCTACATGTGAGGCAGCGGCCATGACTCCCGCCCCCACGACCGGCGCCCCCATGACCGGCGCCCCCGCCGGCGCCCGCGAGACCCGGCAGCTCAAGATCGTCATCGTCGGCCATGTCGACCACGGCAAGTCGACCCTGGTCGGCCGGCTGATCTGGGAGACCGGCTCGCTGCCCGAGGGCCGCTACGAGGCGATCAAGGCCCAGTCCGAGCGGCGCGGCATGCCGTTCGAATGGGCCTTCCTGATGGACGCGATCCAGGCCGAGCGCGACCAGGGCATCACCATCGACACGACGCAGATCCGCTTTCGCACTCCCAAGCGGCCCTACGTCATCATCGACGCGCCGGGCCACAAGGAGTTCCTGAAGAACATGGTGACCGGCGCCGCCTCGGCCGAGGCGGCGCTGCTCCTCATCGACGCCGCCGAGGGCGTGCAGGAGCAGTCGCGCCGGCACGGCTACCTGCTGCACCTGCTGGGCGTCGACCAGGTGGCGGTGCTGGTCAACAAGATGGATCTCGTCGGCTGGTCGGCCGACCGCTTCGGCAAGGTGGCCGAGGAGTACCGCGCCTACCTGAAGGGGCTGGGCGTCCAGCCGGTCTGCTTCGTGCCGATCTCCGCCCGCGAGGGCGACAACATGCTGGGCCACAGCCCGAACATGCCCTGGTACCAGGGTCCGAGCGTGGTCGAGGTGCTGGACGGCTTCGCCTACAAGCCTCTGCTCACCGACCGGCCGCTGCGCATGGCGGTGCAGGACGTCTACAAGCTCGACCAGCGCCGCATCATCGCCGGCCGCATCGATTCCGGCCGGGTCAAGGTCGGCGACGAGGTGATGTTCTCGCCGTCCAACAAGACCGCCCGCATCCGCTCGATCGAGGCCTGGAGCGTGCCGGAGCAGCCTTCCGGGGCCACGGCCGGGCAGAGCGTCGGCGTCACGCTGGAGGAGCAGATCTTCGTCGAGCGCGGCGACGTGATGAGCCATGTCGAGCAGGCGCCGCTCGAGAGCACGGTGTTCAAGGCCCGGCTGTTCTGGCTCGGCCGCAACCCGGTCGAGGCCGGCCGCTCCTACACGCTGAAGCTCGGCACGCTGGAAGCCCCGGTCACCGTCGAATCGATCGAGCGGGCGATCGACACCTCCGATCTCTCCAGCCGCGACGCCCAGCGCATCGAGCGCAACGGCGCCGGCGAGGTGGTCTTGCGCACCAAGCGCCTGCTGGCGCTGGACGAGCACGGCAGCAACCCGCTGACCGGCCGCTTCGTGCTGGTCGAGGACTATCTGCCGGTCGGCGGCGGCATCGTCTCGATGGAGGGCTATCCCGACCAGCGCAACCTGGTGACGGTGCGCTCGACCAACATCACCGCCGTCGGCCACGCCGTCACCCGCGAGGCCCGTGCCCTTCGCAACGGCCACAGGGGCGGCATCCTGTGGTTCACCGGCCTCAGCGGCGCCGGCAAGTCGACCCTGGCGCTGGCGCTGGAGCGCGAGCTGTTCGCCAAGGGCTACCAGGTCTACGTGCTGGACGGCGACAACATCCGCGGCGGGCTCAACGCCAATCTCGGCTTCAGCCCCGAGGACCGCGCCGAGAACATCCGCCGCGTCGGCGAGGTGGCCGCACTGTTCGCCGATGCCGGCTATCTGGTGATCAGCTCCTTCATCTCGCCCTACCGCGCCGACCGCGACCGCGCCCGCGCCGCCGCCCCCGACGCCTTCCACGAGATCTACGTCAAGGCCGCCCTCGAGGTCTGCGAGACCCGCGACCCCAAGGGCCTCTACTCGCGGGCGCGCAAGGGCGAGATCAAGGACTTCACCGGCATCAGCAGCCCTTACGAGCCGCCGGAGACCGCCCAGCTGGTCGTTCCCACCGACGAGCTCGGCATCGAGGACTGCCTGGGCCTGCTCACCCGCTATGTCGGCGAGCGCTTCAGGGCCTGAGGGCCATGGAGCTTGACGGCCCGTAGCGTTGCATCCCATTTTCCGGGTTTCCGGAAAATGGGATGCAAGCGATGGACGTCGTCAAGCTCGGCAGCAAGGGCCAAGTCTCCATTCCCTCGGCCGTCCTGGTGCGGCTCGGCCTCGCCGGCGGCCGCCACCTGATCGTCGAGACCACCGAGGAAGGCGCCATCCTGCTCCGCCCGGCCGGAATCTATCCGATCGAGCGCTATTCGGACGAGCGCCTGGCCGAGTTCGAGCGTGAAGGCCGGATGACGCCCGAGGAGGAAGCACGGGTCGAGCGGGCGCTCGGCCGCCTGGGCCGCCGTTGATCCGGGTCTTCCTCGACGCCAACGTCCTGTTCTCCGCGGCCCTGCGCCCGCGCGACCGCGACTACGCCTTCTTCCGTCTCGCCCGCGAAGGCGGCTGTGTCCTGTTGACCTCGGCCTATGCCTTGGACGAGGCACGTACCAATCTCGCCGGCAAGGCGCCGGCGGCGCTGCCTCGTCTCGACGACGAGCTCGTCGGCGCACTGGAGCTGGTCGGCGAGCCGACGGAAGCGATGACGGCATCGTCCGCGGCCGAAGGGCTGCCCGGGAAGGACGCGCCGATCCTGGCTGCCGCCGTGGCAGCCGGCGCCGACCTGCTCGTCACCGGCGACCGACGTCATTTCGGCGGCCTGTTCGGCCGGACAGTGCATGGCGTAAGAATTCTGTCCCTCGCCGAGGGCTTGGCCGAGCTGCTGGCGGCGGCGGATACCGGATGAAGCTCCGTACCGGCGAACCGACGCCCCGGTCCATATCGAGCCGCGTACACGCTGACATCATCGTCAGCGCGTACGCGGATCATGCCGCCGTCAGGCGCCGGGCTTGACCTCGATCTTGCGGGTCTTGGCCTCGGCCTTCGCCGATTTCGGCAGCACCACGTGCAGGACCCCCTTGTCGAAGCTGGCCTCGACCTTGTCCTCCTCGACCTCGACCGGCAGCGGGATCTGCCGCATGAACGAGCCGTAGGCCCGCTCGGTCAGATACCAGCCCTTCTCCTTCTCCTCCCGGTCCTGGCGCTTCTCGCCCCGGATCGTCAGCAGGCCGTCGGCGAGCTGGACCTCGATGTCCTTCTCCGACACGCCCGGCAGCTCGGCCTCGACCTCGATTCCCTTGCCGGTCTCCTTGACGTCGATCCGCGGCGCCATCGGCCCCAGGCCCATGGCCGGCCTCGCCAGGCTGAAGCTCCGGGTCATGTCCTCCATCATCCGATCCATCTCGCGGCGCATCGCGGCGAAGGGATCGTCGCCGGCCGCCAGATCGCGGCGGCCGAACGGCATCAGCGATTTCAGCTCCATGCTCCTCTCCTCGCTCCACCACCGGCCGGACGGCCTCCGAAGGCTCCGGCCGATGGCCCTGATGTAGGATTGGCCATGCCCGGCGCCATTGACCGGGATCAAACATGCCCCCCAACTCATGCGCGAGTTGCGCCAATAGCTGTAAGTGCGTAAGATCGGTCGACCGTAGCTCCGGACATCCGGCACTCGGAGATTGCCTTGCCCGCCGCCCCGCCCGCCGATCCCGGCCGCAAGCTGACCCTGACCCTGCCCGCGGCGGTGCTGCGCCAGCTGCGCCAGCGCATGGCCGAGGAGGACACCACCTTGCGCGCCCTGGTGCTCGAGGCGCTGCAGCAGGCCGGCTACGCCGTGCCCGAAGCCGAGATCCGCGACCGCCGCCGGCAGCACCGGGCCGCCTGACTCGGTACATCGTTCACGCGGGAGCAGCCCGAGCCCATGGCCGAGAAGCAGGTCGACCTCTTCCTCGACAGCATCGTCAACGCGCCCCTGAAGGACGACCGGGCGCTGATGGAGTTCCCGTTCTTCAGCCTGCAGAAGGCGCCGCGCCACCGGCCGCTGGTCTACGACGACGGCAAGGTCAAGATCGAGGTCCGCCCCGGCGACAAGGGCATCGCCACGATCTGGGACAAGGACGTGCTGATCTACATCGCGTCCGTCATCAACGACCGGATCGAGCGCGGCCTGCCGGTCGAGCGCACCGTCCGCTTCAATGCCCACAACCTGCTGCAGGTCACCGGCCGCGGCTCGGGCAAGCGCGCCTACGAGCTGTTCCTCGATGCCATGTTCCGGCTGCGCTCGACCACCATCCTCACCACCATCGAGGCCGGCGAGACCAAGGAGCGCCGCGGCTTCGGCTGGATCGAGACGTTTCGCGTCCTGGAGAAATCACAGAAGGACGGCCGGCGGGTGATGGCGGCCTGCGAGATCACGCTGAACGACTGGATGTTCCGCGCCATCGTCAAGGACCGCCGGGTGCTGACCATCGACAGCGGCTATTTCCGCCTGACCATGGGCCTGAAGCGCCGGCTCTACGAGCTGGCGAGGAAGCATTGCGGCCACCAGGAGCGCTGGGTGATCGCCCTGCCGCGGCTGATCGAGAAATGCGGCTCGGTGCTGGAGCCGCGCTTCTTCAAGCCGCAGCTGAGGAAGGTGGTCGAGGACGACGACCTGCCGGACTACCACGTCGACATGAGCTTCGATCCGCAGAGCCGGGCGGCGATCGAGG
>JRYC01001812.1_pt1 | contig 16428 bp, 9 predicted proteins | sample 235301 | NCBI WGS metagenome assembly JRYC01 (sample SAMN03074211, study PRJNA261470) | activated sludge metagenome | biome: Common Effluent Treatment Plant; feature: Wastewater; material: Activated sludge; isolation source: activated biomass of a common effluent treatment plant treating...
GCCGCCGCGGCCGTCGCCGATGGCGTAGCCGAAGCTGTCCTCGCCGACGAAGCCGGCCGAGGGGGTGTAGATCACCGCATCGGCGGAATGGATCTGCAGCAGGCCGTGCTGCGGCATGCTGAAGCCGGTGAGCGCCAGGGCGTCGGCGTCGGGATCGTCGTCGTTGGCGGCGAGCCGGATCAGCGTCGGCGTGTCGGGCTGGACGATGACGCTGTCGGCGCGGGCCACCGGCGGGCGGTTGGCGTCGGCCACCGCCACCGTCACCATCGCCGTGGCGAGGGCGCCATGAACGTCGGCCACGGTGTAGGCGAAGCTGTCGCTGCCGGAGAAGCCGTGCTGCGGCGCGTAGCGCAGCTCGCCGCCGGCCAGCATCTCGACGGTGCCGTGCCCCGGCGTGGCCACGGCGACGACGCTCAAGGGGCCGCCCTCGGGGTCGGAATCGTTGGCCAGCACCGGCAGCGGCACCGGGGTCGCCGCCGGGGTGGCGACGGCGTCGTCGACCGCCAGCGGGGCGGCGTTGACCAGGATGGTCACCTGGGCCTCGGCGGTCTCCCCGGCGGAATCCTGCACCGTGTAGGTGAAGCCGTCCTCGCCGGCGAAGCCGGGGGCGGGGGTGTAGGTCAGCGTCTGGTCGGGATGGATCGCGACGCTGCCATGCGTCGGGCTGCTCAGGCTGACCAGGACCAGCGTCTGGCCCTGGTCGTTGTCGAGCGGGCGGACGACGACCGGGACGCCTGGCGCGGTGACGACGTGATCGGGGCTGGCGACGGGCAAGGAAGAATCCTCCGCAAAGGGGACACGCGGCACATCGCCGGCGAGTCTCCTATGCCATGATTCCTTTATTGAGGTCAATATTCCTATCTTGTGGCCGCCAAACTGAATCCCCGATAAGCATGGTTATGACAAATGACAGATTCCGCCCGGGTGCCGTGCCGGCCGGCCGGGCTCACTCGACCAGGCGGTCGACCTTGTAGTCCTTCAGCTCCTTGGCATGGGCGAAGGTGATGATCTCGCCGATCAGCCCGACCGAGATGATCTGCAGGCCCAGCACGACGGTGAGCGTGCTGAGGATCAGCGCCGGCCGGTCGGCCAGCGGCACGCCCCAGATCAGCCGCTGCGCCACCAGCCACGAGGTGGCGAGAGCGCCCACGGCCAGCAGCGCGAAGCCGAAGCCGCCGAAGAAGCGGAACGGCTTCTTGATGAAGCGCAGCAGGAACCAGATGGTCAGCGCGTCCAGCAGCACGCTCCAGTCCGGGCCGGAGCGGCGGCGCGCCGGCGGCGGCACCGCCGGCCGGGCGGTGATCTCGCCGACGGTGAAGCCCTGCGCCTGCGCCAGCAGCGGCAGGAAGCGGTGCTGGTTGCCGTAGGGGTTGAGCTCGACGGCGAGAGCCGGCCGCATCGCCCGGACCGGCGAGCGCACGTCGCGGAACGAGCTGCCGAACAGCCGGCGCAGCAGCCAGTCGAGCTTGCCGGTGGGGGCGAAGGCGCCGGTGGCCTCGCCGCGCAGCGCCACCACCATGTCGTGGGCGTCGAGCGCCGCCACCAACCGCGGCAGCTCGGCGGAATCGACCATGGGCTCGGCCGGCAGGGTGAGCACGGTCCCGCCGACCGGCCCGTCCCCGGCCGGCGCCTCCTTCATCGGGGCCACGGCCTCGGCCAGCCCCACCGCCAGGGCCGCGGCCTCGCCCATCGGGTGCTGCAGGCTCAGGATCTCGACCGGCTCGCCGGCCCGGCGCAGCCGCATCAGGGCGTCGCGGCTGCGCGGCTGCGGCCCGTCCAGCACCACCACGAAGCGCAGCGGCCGGCCGAGCGGCGCCAGGCCGTCGCGGTAGCGGGCGAGGCTGGCGGCGATGTCCGGCGGCTCGTGGATCACCGGCACGACGACGGCGATGCCCGCCGGCGCCGGCATGGCGGGTGCCGCCGCCCGGTCCGGCGCCCCGGCCGGCCGGCCCGCCTCGAGCACCGGCGCGCCGCCGCTCACGGGGCGTCTCCGACGGGCTTGGCGGCCATGGCCAGGAAGGCGCGCAGCCGGCCGGCCTTGGCGGCGTAGATCAGGTGGTTGAGGATGCCGAGGAAGGTCATGAAGATGGCGAAGGCTCCGAGCAGGACGCAAAGGCCGGCGAAGACGATGCTGGCCCGGCCGGTGCTGGCCGTGCCGTAGAGCAGGGACAGCGCCAGCGCCAGCAGGCTGGCCAGCGCCGACAGCCCGGCCAGCGAGCCCAGCCAGGCCATGGGGTTGCGGCTGAACGACAGGATGGTGCGGATCGACACCAGGTCCAGCGCCACCTTGTAGATGCGCGAGAAGCCGTATTTCGAGGCGCCGAACTTGCGCGGGTGGTGGCGCACCTTGATCTGCGCCAGCCGCGGTGCTGCCAAGGACGCCATGGCCGGGATGAAGCGGTGCATCTCCGAATAGAGCGGGATGCGCTTGATCAGGTCGGCCCGGTAGGCCTTGAGCGAGCAGCCATTGTCCCGGATCGGCACGCCCGTCACCCTGGCGATCAGCCAGTTGGCGACCTTCGACGGCAGCACCCGGCTGAAATGATCCTGGCGCTTGTGCCGCCAGCCGACGACCAGGTCGTAGCCTTGTGCGATCTTGTCGAGGAACAGCGGGATGTCGGCCGGATCGTTCTGCAGGTCGCCGTCCATGGTGATCAGCACGTCGCCCCGCGCATGGTCGATGCCGGCCACCATGGCGGCGGTCTGGCCGGCGTTCTTGCGCAGCTTGACCAGCCGCAGGTGCAGGCCGTCCGCGTGCCGCGGCAGCTCCAGCGCCCTGGCGAAGGTGGCGTCGCGCGAGCCGTCGTCGACGAAGATCAGCTCGGCCGGCAGGCCCAGCGGCGCCACCGCGCTCCGCACCGCCTCGTACATGAGCCGGACATTGTCCTCCTCATTGTACAAGGGAATGATGATAGAAAGCGCGACGCCTCGGGCGGGCGGCGGCGGGACGGCCCCCGGGGAAGGCGGCGCGAGAGGCGATGGCGGCATCGATGCTCCGGTCCGGCGGGCGGAACATAGGCGCATCGGCCGGGCGCGTCACCACGACCGGGCCGGGCGGGGCCGGCCCGGCATATTCGAATGCGGCATATTCGAATATCGCAATGGTCGAGCGCCGCGCCGCCGCCGTCGTCGCCCCTGTCGCCGCCGCGACACTCATGCATACCCGAGAATGCCGTATGTGGCGGGCACAAAGCCGGCAATATTGAAGATATGGTTAAAAAGTGCGATTTTGTTTCCGTTCGGACCGTCGGGTGGGTTTGGGGTGTCGGCATGTCTGCGTGGCGTGCCATGCCGGTCGGTTGTTGAAGGAAGCGGCACGATCACCGTCGCCGACTTGGGAAGCGCCATGGCGATCGATTCTTTCGCGAGCACCTTGCGCTTGGCCCCGCGGCGCTCCCTGCGCAGCCGGCTGTTCCTGCCCGGCATCGACATCCTGACCCTGGCCTCGGCCTTCTGGCTGGGCGGCCTGATCAACCTGTCCTACCGCAACTGGGGCCTCGAGCGCAGCGCCATCCTGCTGCTGCTCACCGCCGCCTGCATCACCGCCTTCCACCATCTGGGCCACTACAGCCGCCGCCGGCCGTTCTGGCAGGAGCTGGGCGACGTGCTGATCGTCGCCGGCCTGGCGCTGGTCGCCGACGCCGCCCTGCTCTACCTGATGAAGGTCAATTTCAGCCGCGCCTGGGTGGTGACGAGCTGGACGCTGGTGGCGCTGGCCCTGCCCTTCGTGCGCATCGGCGCCAAGCACGTCTCGTCGCGGCTGGGCAGCTGGCGCCAGCCGACGGTGATCGTCGGCACCGGCCCCAACGCCATCGAGGCGGCGATGGCCTTCGCCTACGACTCGCACCTGGGGCCGGCCAACCATCTGGGCTACGAGATCGTCGCCTTCATCGACCCCTCGGGCCGCAGCGACCGGCCGGCCAGCCTGGCCTTCGCCGGCCGGGCGATCCCGGTCGAGGCCATCGACGCCGAGGCCCGCGGCCTGCCGGCCTGGCTCGGCCAGCCGCACGTCGTCGTCGCCCTCGAGCTCGAGGAGATGGCCAGGCGCGAGGCCTTCATCGAGAGCCTGTCGCTGCGCTACGGCGACATCGACGTGGTCACGCCCCTGCGCGGCCTGCCGATCAACCGGGCGCGGATCACCCATTTCTTCAGCCAGGACGTGCTGTCGCTGCGCATCTACAACAACTTGGCCAGGCCCTGGTCGCAGGCGCTCAAGCGCGCCTTCGACATCGTCGTCGGCAGCCTGCTGATCGTGGCCGCGGCCCCGCTGCTCGCCGTCGTCGCCTGGCAGGTGCACAAGTCCGGCGGGGCGGTGCTGTTCGGCCACGAGCGGGTCGGCCGCCACGGCCAGCTGTTCAAGTGCTGGAAGTTCCGCACCATGGTGCCGGACGCCGACAAGGCCCTGGCCCGGCTGCTGGCCGAGAGCCCACAAGCCCGCCTCGAATGGGAGCGCGACTTCAAGCTGAAGGACGATCCGCGCGTCACGACGATCGGCCGCTGGCTGCGCCAGACCAGCTTCGACGAGCTGCCGCAGCTGTTCAACGTCGTCCGCGGCGAGATGAGCCTGGTCGGCCCCCGCCCCGTGGTGCGCGACGAGCTGCGCCGCTACGGCGAGGCCCTGGTCTACTACACCCAGGTCCGCCCCGGCCTCACCGGCCTGTGGCAGATCAGCGGCCGCAACGACGTCGACTATGCCCGCCGCATCCATCTCGATGCCTGGTACGTGCGGAACTGGAACCTGTGGTTCGACATCGTCGTCATCGCCAAGACCTTCATCGCCGTGCTCACCCGCAGCGGCGCCTACTGAGCCGGCCCTGGCGCTGACCGCCTGCCTTTTCCCCGACCTTCCCGGAGATCATCCTTGCGTGCCCTGCGCATCGCCATGCTCGGCCTCGGCTATGTCGGCACCACCACCGCCGCCTGCCTGCTCAAGGACGGCCACGAGGTGGTGGGCGTCGACGTCAGCCCGGACAAGCTCGACAGCATCGGCCGCGGCCGCTCCCCGGTGGTCGAGCCCGGCGTCGACGAGCTGCTGGCCCAGGGCTTCGCCGCCGGCCGGCTGCAGGCGGGCCCGCGCCTCGACCCCTGGCTCGACCAGCTCGATCTGGCCATGGTCTGCGTCGGCACGCCCAGCCGCGCCGACGGCAAGCTCGAGCTGACCCACCTGCTCGAGGTGTCGCGCCAGCTGGGCCAGGCGGCGGCCCGGCGCCAGGCCCCTGCCCCGCTGCTGCTGGTGTTCCGCAGCACCGTGCCGCCCGGCACCATGGAGAGCCTGGTGCTGCCGACGCTGCGCGACGCCGCCGGCGAGGAGCCGGGCCGCCGCTACGAGGTCGCCTTCAATCCCGAGTTCCTGCGCGAATCCACCGCCATCAGGGACTACTACGCCCCGCCCAAGATCGTCATCGGCGAGCGGGCGCCGGGCGTCACCGGGCGGCTGGCCGGCATCTACGACGGCATCGAGGCCCCCTCGTTCGAGGTGCCGTTCAAGGTCGCCGAGACGGTGAAGTTCGTCGACAACAGCTTTCACGCCCTGAAGGTGGCCTTCGCCAACGAGATCGGCCGCATCTGCCTCGCCCAGGGCGTCGATCCCCAGGCCGTGGCCGACGTGTTCCTCGCCGACACCAAGCTGAACATCTCGGCCGTGTATCTGCGCCCGGGCGGGCCCTATGGCGGCTCCTGCCTGCCCAAGGATCTGGGGGCGATGATAGCACTCGGCCGCGAGCAGGGCACCGCCACGCCGCTGCTCGAGGGCGTGCGCGCCAGCAATGCCGCCCATCTGGCCCACCTCGTCGCCACGGTGCGCCGGCTGGCGCCGCCGCCGGGGCCGATCCTGCAGCTCGGCCTGTCGTTCAAGACCGGCACCGACGACCTGCGCAACAGCCCGCTGGTCGACCTCGCCGAGGAGCTGGCCCAGGCCGGCTACGAATTGCGCATCCTCGATCCCGACGTCGATCCGGCCCGCCTGCTCGGCGCCAATTTCGCCAGGGCGGCCGAGCATCGCGGCAACGTGCTGAGCCGGATCCTCGCCGATCCTGCGGCCGCCGCCGAGGGTGCCGTGCTGGCGATCCTCGGCAAGCCGATGCCGGCCCTGCGCGACGGGCTGCCCCCGGGCCTGCCGCTGCTCGACGTCACCCGGCTGCGGGCGCCGGCGTGAGTCCAGCCGTAGCGGCGAAGCCTGTCGAGGGGGCGAATGCGGCCGAAGGCGTGAACCGGCTGCCGCGGCCGATGCGGCTGCCGCCGGCCGAGCGGCCGCTGCGCATCCTGTTCGTCTACAGCCGCCTGCCGCTGCCGATGACCCGCGGCGACGAGCTGACCGTGGCGCACCTGCTGGAGTTCCTCCGCGCCCGTGGCCACCGCGTCGATTTCGTCACCCTCGATGCCGGCCAGCGGCTCGACCCGGCGCACCGCGCCTGGCTGGAGGGCCGCTGCCGCCGGCTGGCGATCCTGCCGCAGCCCAGGCTGCGCAGCGCGCTCTCGGCCCTGGCCGGGCTCGCCATCGGCCGGCCGCTGCAGATCGGCTGGTTCCGCAGCGCCGCCCAGCTCGACTGGGTGCGGCAGGCGCTGGCCGCCGAGCCCTACGACATCGCCTACGCCTACTACATCCGCAGCGCCGAGGCCCTGCGCTGGCTGCACGACCGGCCGTCGCGGCCGGCCACCTTCCTCGCCATGCAGCTGTCGCAATATCTCAACACCCGCCGGCTGGCCCTGACCACCAGGAGCCGGCTGCAGCGCCTAGTGTTCGGCCTGGAGAGCCGGCTGGTCCGCGCCTACGAGGCCAGGATCTGGCGCGACTTCGACCGTGCCGTGCTGATCGGGCCCAAGGATCTGGCGGCGGTGCGCGAGGCCTGCCGCCTCGAGGGCGTGGCCGGAATCGATCCCGCCGCCGGCAACGTCGTCTGGGGGCCGCACGGCGTCGACACCGGGCGCATGGCGCCGCGGCCGGAGGTCGAGGTCGAGCCGGACAGCGTGGTGATGACCGGGGCGATGCGCTATCCGCCCAACGCCCAGGGCGCGCTCTGGCTCGCCGCCGAGGCCTGGCCGCGCATCCGCGCCGCCCGGCCGGGGGCGAAGCTCTACATCGTCGGCCGCGACCCGCCGCCCGAGGTCGTGGCCCTCGGCGGCAGGGACGGCATCACCGTCACCGGCACGGTGGCCGACCCGGCCGACTGGATGGCCAGGGCCGCGGTCTGCGCGGCACCGATCCTCGCCGCCGCCGGGCTGCAGAACAAGCTCCTCGAATACATGGCGATGGGCCGGCCGGTGGTGGCGACCGCCGCCGCCAACGAGGGCATCGGCGCCATGCCCGGCCGCGACCTCGTCGTCGCCGACGACGGGCCGGCGCTGGCCGAGGCGGTGACGGCGCTGCTGGCCGATCCGTCCCGCGCCCGGGCGCTGGGCGAGGCCGGCCGCGCCTTCGTCACCGCCCACTGGACCTGGGAAGCCCATTTCTACAACCTGGAAGCGGCCTTCCTGGCGGCGATGCGCGGCGAGCCGTCGCCGGCGGCCACGGCATAGCCCCTCCCGGCCGCCGCGGCTCTCCCCCGGGCCCGGCCAGCCGGACCTCTTGAGGAAATATCAACCTTCCCGGTGGCAAGCTCCGGCCGGCTTTCCCGGAGACCGGATGGTGCTGCTCGACGCGCGCTCCCTGCCGCAGGATACGGTGATCGAGGCCGACATCTGCATCGTCGGCGCCGGCGCCGCCGGCATCGCCATGGCGCGCGAGCTGGCCGGCCAGTCCTTGAATATCGTCCTCCTGGAGAGCGGCGGGCTCGATTTCGACCCGGACGTCCAGGCCCTCTATGCCGGCGAGACGGTGGGCGCACCCAGCGCTGCCCTCGAGGAATCGCGGCTGCGCTATTTCGGCGGCACCAGCAACCACTGGATGGGCTATTGCCGGCCGTTCGACCCCGAGGACTTCGCCGCCCGGCCCTGGGTGCCGCTCAGCGGCTGGCCGTTCGGCCTGGACGAGCTCGCCCCCTGGTACGCCAAGGCCGGGCGGGTGCTGGAGCTCGAGAGCGAGGACTACGGCGCCGGGCACTGGCAGGCGCACATCTCCGAGCTGCTGAAGGGGCCGCTCGTCGGCGGCCGGCTGCGCGCCGCCGTGTTCCAGCAGAGCCCGCCGACCCGGCTCGGCGAGCGCTACCGCGACGAGCTGGAGCAGGCCGGCGACGTCCGCGTCCTGCTCAACGCCAACCTCGTCGACATCGCCACCGATCCCACCGCCCGCACGGTGACCGGGCTCGCCGTCGCCCGCCTGGACGGCAGCCGTTTCACCGTCCGGCCGAGGATCGCCGTGCTGGCCTGCGGCGGCATCGAGAACCCGCGCCTGCTGCTCAACGCCCGGAGCACGGCACCGGCCGGCCTCGGCAACGGCCACGACATGGTCGGCCGCTGCTTCATGGACCATCCGACCTACGAGGCGGCCGACATCCTGCTCGACGTCGACCCCGACCTCGCCCGGCCGCCGGCGACGCAGCTCATCGACACCCTGATCGGCCTCGCCCCAGCGGTCGAGGAGGCGGAATCCCTGTGCCGGTTCGTCACTTACGCCTATCCGCGCCGCGAGGCCGGTGTCGAGGCGCCCGGCTACCGCGCCCTGCGCGACATCACCAAGTCGCTGCGCCGCGGCCGGCTGCCCGACCATCTCTGGGAGCTGATCGGCACCGCCGCCGGCGATCTCGGCGGGGTCGCCGGCGACCTGTGGCAGCGCTTCGTCACCGATACGCCGGTGCTGGCCGTGCGCATCCATCCCGAGGCGGCGCCCAATCCCGACAGCCGGGTGACGCTGGGCGGCGAGCGCTGCCCGCTCGGCCTGCAGCGCGCCCGGCTCGACTGGCGCATCACCGGGCTCGACCGCCGCACCATCCGCCGCGGCCTCGAGATCCTGGGCGAGGAGCTGGGCCGGCACGGGCTCGGCCGCATCCGCCTCGCCCCCTGGGTGCTGGAGGACGGCTTCGGGGTGCCGGGCAACGGCGCCTACCATCACATGGGCACGACGCGGATGAGCGACGATCCGCGCCGCGGCGTGGTCGACCGCAACGGCCTCGTCCACGGCATGGCCAATCTCTACGTCGCCGGCAGCTCGGTCTTCCCGACCTGCGGCTACGCCAACCCGACGCTCACCATCGTCGCCCTGGCGCTGCGCCTGGCGGAACGGCTGAAGACGGCACCGGTCTGAGCCGTCGGGACGGTCCGCCGGCACGGGCGCCCCTTTCCGTGGCGCGCTGTCTCCTGTAACTCTCGGGACGGTTGGCCGGCCGCATCCGGCCTCGGCCAGCCGGCGGGCAGGATGGCTCGAGTCTCGCCCAGGCCTGCCGCCAGCCGCGCCCCCGCGGCGCCAAGCGAGCCGGAACCCGGAATGCGTTGTCCGAGCTGCCGAGCCAACAATCAGGACGGACGCCTGTTCTGCCGGGAGTGCGGCGCGCCGCTGCAGCTCGTCTGCGGCCATTGCCGCTTCGCCAACGACCCGCAGGACCGGTTCTGCGGCGGCTGTGGCCGGCCCCTGGCGCAGCCCCTGGCGGCAACGCGGCCCGGCCTCGCGGAGGCGCCGGCGTTCGGGCCCGAGCGCCGGCAGGTGACGCTGGTGTTCATCGACCTCGTCGGCTCGACCGCACTCACCGAGCGGCTAGATCCCGAGGACATGAACGAGCTCTACCAGGCCTATCGGGGTGCGGCGGCCGGCATCGTCGAGGCCTATGGCGGCTGCGTCGCCCAGTTCGTCGGCGATGGCATCCTGGCCTATTTCGGCTTTCCGCAGGCCCAGGAGGACGACGCCGTCCGCGCCGTCCGCGCCGCTCTCGAGATCGGCCCGGCGGTCCGCGGCCTCGACGGCGTCTGGAACCGGCCGGGACGGGCCAGGCTCGACGTCCGCGTCGGCGTGCACACCGGCGTGGTGGTGGTGGGCACCCTGGGCGCCGGCCTGCACGCCGATCCCCTGGCGGTGGTCGGCGCCACCTCGAACATCGCGGCGCGGATCCAGAACTATGCCGAATCCGGGGCGGTGATGGTCTCGGGCGCCACCCTGCGGCTGATCGAGGGCCGCTTCGAGTGCGAGGACCGCGGCCGGCACCCGATGCGCGGCCTGAGCGAGCCGGTCCACATCCTGCGCGTGCTGCGGCCGAGCGACCGGCTGACCCGTTTCGAGGCCAAGGGCGATCTTGCCGATTTCGTCGGCCGGGAGGCCGAGGTCGGGCGGATCCTGGCCTGCTGGACCCAGGCCTGCGCCGGCCAGGGGCAGATCGTGCGCATCACCGGCGAGCCCGGCATCGGCAAGTCGCGGCTGGTGCGGACGGTCGAGGAGCGGATCGCCACCGGGCCGCACCGCATCCTGCGCTGCCAGTGCTCGCCCTTCGCCACCCGCAGCACCCTCTACCCCGTCGTCGTCGGCCTGCGCCGCGCCGCCGGCTTCCTGCCCGACGACGGTACCGAGGAGCGGCTCGACAAGCTGGAGGCGCTGCTGGCGGCGGCCGGCATGCCGGTCGAGCGCACCGCCCCGCTCTATGCCGCCCTGCTCTCGCTGCCGATGGCGTGGCGCTACCCGCCGCTGGAGCTGACGCCGGCGCGGCAGAAGGACCTGACGCTGGCGGCCCTGGTCGAGCACGTGCTGGGACTGGCCGCCGGGCAGCCGGCGGTGGTGGTGGTCGAGGACGCCCACTGGATCGATCCGACCTCGCTGGAGCTGCTCGGCCGGCTGGCGCGGGAGATCGCCGGCAGCCGGATCCTGCTGCTCGTCACCTTCAGGCCGGAGTTCGGCCACGTCCTTCCCGGGCCGCCGGCGGTCGGCATCGACCTGCAGCGCCTGGCGCCGGAAGCCAGCCGCTCGCTGGTCGCCCATGTCGCCGGCGGCAAGGCCCTGCCGGCCGGGCTGGTGGCCGAGATCGTCCGCAAGACCGAGGGCGTGCCCCTGTTCATCGAGGAGCTGACGCGGTCGATCCTCGAATCCGGCAGGCTGGCCGAGACGCCGGACGGCTATGCGCTGGAGGACGGGCTGCCGGCGCTGGAGATCCCCTCGACGCTGCAGGAATCGCTGCTGGCCCGCCTCGACCGGCTGGGGCCGGCCAAGGAGGTGGCGCAGATCGCCGCCGGCATCGGCCGCGAGTTCTCGCACCGCCTGCTGGCCGAGGTGGCGGGCCTGCCGACGGCCCCGCTGGAGCGGGCGCTGGCCCGTCTCGTCGAGGCCGAGCTGATCGACGGCAGCCCGGCGCCGCCGCCGGGCTACGCCTTCCGCCACGCCCTGATCCGCGACATCGCCTATGGCAGCCTGCTGCGGCCGCGGCGCCAGGAGCTGCACGGCCGCATCGCCCAGGCGCTCAGGCTGTCCGATCCCGAGACCTGCGAGTCCCGGCCGGAGCTGCTGGCCTACCATCTCGACGAGGCCGGCCGGCTCGACGAGGCGGTCGAGCAGTGGCTGAAGGCCGGCCAGCGGGCGACGGCGCTGTCGGCCAACCAGGAGGCCGTGGGCCACCTGTCGCGCGGCCTCGAGCTGCTGCGGCGGCTGCCCGACGACGCGGCCAACCGCCAGCGGGCGCTGCAGCTCCTGGTCAACCGCGGCCCGGCGCAGATCGTGCTGCGCGGCGCCGCCACGCCCGAGGTGGCGGCCAACTACCGCGAGGCCCTCGACCTCGCCGCCACCCTGCCCGAGGGCCCGGCGCATTTCGCCGCCCACTGGGGCTGGTGGTTCATCGCCCCCGACCACCGCGAGGAGGAGCGCCGCGGCGCCCATCTGCAGAAGCTCGCCGCCCGCCTCGACCATCACGGCCTGTTGATGCAGGCGCATCACTGCCAGTGGGCGACCCAGCTCAACCTCGGCAAGCTCGCCCGCTGCCGCCAGCACATCGAGGCCGGCCTGGCGCTCTACGAGGCCGGCGACCATGGCGACGAGGTGGCGCTCTATGGCGGGCACGACGCCAAGGTCTGCGGCCTCGGCAATGCCGCCATCGTCGCCTGGCTCGTGGGCGACGGCGAGGCGGCGAGGCGGCGGATCGACGAGGTGCTGCGCTGGGCGCCCGCCACCCGGCACGCCGCCAGCCGCGCCCATGCGCTGGAATCCAGCAGCCAGGTGAGCTTCTTCGCCGGCGACCACGACTCGCTGCACCGGCATGCCGGCGAGCTGATGGCCCTGGCCGAGGAGCACGGCTTTGCCGCCTACCGCGCCAAGGCCACCATCTATCTCGGCTGGGCGGCGGCGAGTCTGGGCGACAAGGCCGGGGGGCTGGCCCTGGTCGAGGAGGGCCTCGAGACCTTCCGCGACGTCAGCACCAACGAGGATTCGCCGTTCTTCACCGACATCCGCGCCAGCCTGCTCGGCATGGACGGCGCCTATGACGAGGCCCTGGCCGAGCTCGACCAGACCATGCGCAACATGCAGCGGGACTCGCTGCGCCTGTGGCTGCCCGAGCTCGAGCGCCGCTATGGCTGCCTGCTCGCCCGCCGGCAGGGCGTTCTCTCGGCCGAGGCCGAGGGCTGGCTGCTGCGGGCGATGCGCACCGCCGCCGGCCAGGGCGCCGAGGCCCTGCTGGCACGGGCGGCACGGAGCCTGGCCGAGCTGCGCCCGGCACGCAAAGGCAGCGATCCCTCGACCCTCGCCGCCGAGCTGATGACTTCGGCGCGGGACGAGGCGGGCGGCCAGCCGGACGACCGACCGCCGCCATGAGCGGCGGCGCCGACGAGGCCTATCTGCCGGGGACGCACCGGGTGGCGACGCCCGGGCAGACCCTGGAGAGGGTCCGCCCGTTCCTGGCGCAGATGGGCATCACCCGGATCGCCGACATCACCGGCCTCGACCGCGTCGGCATCCCCACCGTGCTGGTCTGCCGGCCCAACAGCCGCTCGATCGCGGTAGCCCAGGGCAAGGGTGCCGACCTCGCCGCGGCCAAGGCCTCTGGGGTGATGGAAGCCATCGAGATCTTCCACGCCGAGACCATCGCCCTGCCGGTGCGCCACGCCCGGCGGGACGACATGGAGCCCGATCTCCTGGCCGATCTCGACGGCCTGCCCCGGCAGCGCGCCGCACTGCCGCCCGGTGACCTGGCGATGCTCTGGATCGAGGGACGCGACCTCGTCGACGGCCGGGCCCGCTGGCTGCCGCTCGAGACCGTCAGCACCGACTACAGCCTGCCGCAGCCGGCGGGCAGCGGCTGGTTCCAGGCCACCACCAACGGCCTCGCCTCCGGCAACACGCCGGAGGAGGCCCGGCTGCACGGCCTGTGCGAGCTGGTCGAGCGCGACGCCACCACCTTGTGGAGCCGGGGCGGCGCCCGGGCATGGACCTGCCTCGACCTTGCCGGCGTCGACGATTCCATGGCCCTGGATCTGCTCGGCCGCTTCGCTGCCGCCGGCGTCGCGGTGGCGGTGTGGGAGGCCACGAGCGACATCGGCGTCGCCTGCTTCGTGGCCCTGGCCGCCGGCGACGACGGCGCCGACCCCGAGCTGGGCGCCGGGTGCCATCCCGCCCGGGGCGTGGCCCTGTGCCGGGCGCTGGCCGAGGCGGCGCAGGCCCGGGTAGGCTTCGTCTCCGGCGCCCGCGACGACCTGCTGCCCAGCCTCTATGCGCCGGAGGCCCGGCGCCGGCGCGCCGCCCGGGCCAGGGCTTGGCTGGAGGCGGCGACACCGGCGCGGCGCTTCGCCGAGGCGCCCGACTTCGCTGGCCGGGGACCTGCCGCCGATCTGGCGCACGTGCTGGAGCGGCTGCGCGCCGCCGGGCTGGACGAGATCCTGGCGGTCGACCTCACCCGGCCCGAGTTCGCCATCCCGGTGGTGCGCATGGTGGTGCCGGGCCTCGAAGGGCCGGACGAGGAGCCCGGCTGGCGCCCGGGCCGGCGGGCCCGCGCCGTGCTGGGCGATACCGCGTGACCGCCGTCGTCTTCCTCGGCCCCACGCTCCCCCGGGAGGAGGCACGAGAGCGGCTCGATGCGGTCTGGCTGCCGCCGGTGGCGCAGGGCGACGTCTGGCGGGCGCTGGCGGCATGGCGGCCGCGGGCGATCGGCATCGTCGACGGCGCCTTCCGCCATGTCCCGGCGGTCTGGCACAAGGAGATCCTGTTCGCGCTGAGCCGAGGCGTGCACGTGCTGGGTGCGGCCAGCATGGGAGCGCTGCGGGCGGCCGAGCTGCACCCCTTCGGCATGCGCGGCGTCGGCGCGGTGTTCGAGGCCTATCGCGACGGCATCCTGGCCTGCACCGGCGACGCGCCGTTCGAGGGCGACGACGAGGTGGCGATCCTGCATGCCCCGGCCGAGGCCGGCTGGCAGCCCTTGTCGGAAGCCCTGGTCGACATGCGCTGCACGCTGCTGGCGGCCGAGCGCGCCGGGGCGGTCACCGCCGATGAGCGCCGCCTCGTCGCCGCTGCGGCCAAGGGGGTGTTCTTCGCCGAGCGGAGCTGGCGCACCGCCCTCGACCGGGCCGTGGCCGCAGGCCTGGCGCCGGCGCGGCGGGCCGGGCTCGAGGCCTGGCTGGAGCAGGGCCGGTTCTCGCAGAAGCGGCTCGACGCGCTGTCGATGCTCGACGCGATGGCGGAGCTGCTGGCCGCCTCCCCTGCCCCGTTCGTGCCGTCCTTCCGCTTCGCCGAAACCGCCGCCTGGCGGGTGGCGATCGCCGAGGCGAGCGCCGCGGCCTCTCCGGCCGAGGGTCCGCTCGCGGTGCTGGACGAGCTGAGGCTCGATCCGGCGGCCTGGCGCGCCACGCTGCGCGCCGCCCTGCTCGACGAGCTGGCCCTGGCCCAGGACGTCCGGCCGGATCGGCGGGAGGTCCGGCGGGAGCTGGCCACCCTGCGCACGGCCCTCGGCCTCGCCGGCCGCGCCGACCTCGACGCCTGGGCCCGGGCCACGGACGGCGATGCCGGCATGCTGGAGCGCATCGCCGGGACCGAGGCAGCCGTCACCCGGCTCGGGCAGGAACGCACGGCCCTCCTCGCCGGACGCATGCTCGACCGCCTGCGCGCCGATGGCCGCTACCCGCCGCTGCGCCGCCGCGCCGCCGCCAAGGCGGCGCTGCGCCGGCGGACGGCGGCCGTGGAGCCCGACGCCGCCACCGCCGATGACGTACGGGTGCTGCGCTGGTATTTTGCGCAGCGGCTGGCCATGGACGTCCCGGAAGATCTCGAGGCCTTCGCCCGCGATCTCGGGTTCGCCGATGCCGACGGGCTGTGCCGAGCCCTGCGGCTCGAATATCGTTTCGTGCTGGCCGGGGAAGGAGCCGACGGATCCGCCGATGCGCCGCCATGACCGCGACCGCGGCACCTGCTTCCTGCTCTACCCGCAGGCACCGGTGCTCGCCGCCTGGCGCCGGCCGGAGCGGGTCTTCCTGTCCTCGCCGCCGGGCAGCCTGGGGCCCGGCCCCTGCGACGAGCGCATCTACGTCGCCGACGCCATCGGCAAGGCCAAGCCCTACGACTACCCCTACCTGCCGCCCTGGACCGGGCCGGTCCACCGGCCGCCGCGCCCGGATCCGGACGGGCACTACGACCATCTCGACCCCGGCAGCCGCGAGTTCCTCTCGGCCCACCTGTTCGGCGCGGTGCGCCATACCCTCGACATCTGGCAAGGCTATCTCGGCCGCGGCATAGACTGGCATTTCCGCCAGCACTACAGGCGGCTGGAGCTGGTCCCCGAGATCGACTGGGACAACGCCCATTCCGGCTACGGCTTCGTCGAGACCGGCTGGAACGGCGAGCAGCAGGGCGGCCGGCTGCAGTTCGCGCTCAGCCTCGACACCATCGCCCACGAGATCGGCCACAGCATCCTGTTCTCCGAGATCGGCATCCCGGTGGGCCGGCGCCGCACCGCCGAGTTCCTGGCCTTCCACGAGGCCATGGCCGACCTGATGGCGCTGGTCGGCAGCATGCGGTTCGATGCCGTGCTCGACCATGTGCTGCACGCCACCCGCGGCAATCTCTACGTCACCAACGAGATCAACCGCATCGCCGAGCTGTCGCAGACCGGGCAGATCCGCGTCGCCAGCCACGATGTGCGCATGGCCGACGTCGAGGGCATCCGGCTCGACGCCGACGGCGAGTGGCACGATGCCAGCGGCCGCGGCCGGCACGCCCACGACCTGGGCCAGCCGCTGCTGGGGGCGATGTTCGACATCCTGATCGAGATCTACGAGGTGGCGCTGGTCGGGCACGGCCTGATCACGCCGGAGCTGGACCGGCTGTCGCGCAGCGGGGAGTACGATCCGGACCGCCTCGCCGCCGTCGAGCGCGGCTTCGCCCTGGCCTTCGAGGGCCGGGCCCAGGGCTTCAGGGAGGCGCTGGTGCATGCCCGCGACTATCTGGGCTTCGCCCTCGCCCGCGTCATCGAGGATCTCGCCGCCGAAGGGCTGAGCTTCGGCCGGGTCGGCGAGGCCCTGCTGGCGGCCGACCGGGAAATGAGCGATGGTGACTATGCGGCGCTCATCCATGAGAGCTTCGCCTGGCGCGGCATCCGCCTGCGC
>JRYC01002774.1_pt1 | contig 16398 bp, 7 predicted proteins | sample 235301 | NCBI WGS metagenome assembly JRYC01 (sample SAMN03074211, study PRJNA261470) | activated sludge metagenome | biome: Common Effluent Treatment Plant; feature: Wastewater; material: Activated sludge; isolation source: activated biomass of a common effluent treatment plant treating...
ATGTTGCCGGTGGCGTCGGTATAGTGAAAGTCGTTTCGCTCCCAGACGCGCCCGGCGTAGAAGAAGCGTTCCGGCTCGTTGGCGGAGAAGTCGGTGATGCCTTCGGCCGCTGTTTGCAGCAACCCGGCCATCGCCTCGGCGGGCGTCCGTCCTGCGGGCTGAATGCGCACGGCCACAAACGTCGCCGGATCGGCGGCGAACCGATGCCAGTTATTGAATTCCTGATAAGCGAACCCGTTTGGATACTTCATCCGAAAGTCGCCCACATTCAGGGTCGACCAGGGTTCCGGCCCAAAGCCGAGCCGTTCCGGCAAGAACCGCCATGCGGCGGCAATGGTGTCTATAGTCGTCAGGGTTGCTGTTTCCTGCTCGCGTGGCCCGTCCATATCGACGACATAACCCGTCCCGTCCTTGATGAATGTGAGGAACGCGCCTGTGCGCGGGCCTTGGTCGGCACTGTCGTAGCCGTAAGCCGTGCGGATGGCCGCCACGGGCGTCTCCGCGTCAACTTCAACCGGCTCCTGCAGCAAGACGCTCACCTCGCCGAAGGTGCCCAACACTTCGTTATGGAGCGCGTCCAAATCGGAAGCCCAATCGGGGTAATAGCGAATCTGTAGTTGAGCGGTGCCGCTGATGTTGCTGGTGTAGGTGATTCCGTCCTGGGCCACCGGTGGGACCCAATCGGCCGGATAGAGAAACTGGACATTGCGCGCGATGTCGACGAATGCCCGGAAGCCGGGAATCAGGCCATCTTCGCTGATGATCAATGGCTGGGTCGCCGCTACCGGGCCGTTGCCGACCGATTCGACGCGCAGCCCGACGGCGTAGTTACCGCCGGGCAATGGGCGGGTTGTGCGGTAAATTGCGGGTGTTTCATCGAAGGTCAAAGCAATTCCCGGTTCAAACGACATTGTGCCGTCCGCGCCGATTATACCGATGGCGGATTGAAAAACATCATCTGCCGTTGGGGCAATTTCGCCGATGAGTCGGGCGCCGCTGCTGACGCCGCCGGCGGCCCACAAGCGGCGAAGAGCCGGTTCTGCGTTGTTGAACACCGCCGCTACCTCTATGCCGTTTTCCGATCCAGCTGGACGAAAGACGCCGGGTGTGGCCAGTTGTGGCCCGATAGAGGAGTAGTCTACCGGCTGAAAGGTCGCGAAGTCACCTGTACCGGTAGCATCGGCCAGGAATCCGGCCGTGCCGTCCCAGACGATGAGCGACTCATGTTGGCCGTCTTGCCAAAAGGATGTGGTTGTTCCCCCCGGCAATGTGGTCGATGCCGGTTGAATGATCTCGAATTGCCGCAAGACGCGCCGCCCGTCGGCCGCTTCCTGATCGGCCACCAATGCGATTGTGGTCATTTGCCGGCCTGTGACCTGTGAGCGGAGGAATCCCGGGTGGCCGATGTTGACGGTGTCGCGGCTGCCCAAGTCGACGCGCACTTGGGGAGCAGTGGTTGCGCCCGGTGGGGTTGTAGCTACAAACGTGGCCCACGACGGAAGCCGCGTCACCTGTGTGTAGAGGGGATCGAACTGCGCGGGTGAAGCCGGCCAATAGATAGCGACTCCGCGACCGTTGGGGATGCCGAGACCGTGGTCGTAGGCGACAATCGCTGAGGTCACGGCCGACGTTACGGCGGAGGCGGCAGCTTGCGCGTTGCCGGGCGGCGCAATCTCGGTGATGAGCGCGGCGGCATGAAGCACATCGACGGCAGCGATACGTTCGGCGTCGGTGACGGCCGCCGTGCCGTACTTCTGCGCGCCGCGCCGCGCCTCCGCGGCGATCGTCCCGTAAAGCGCCGGCTCATCACCTAAAGCGAGTGCCAGCGATTCGACAGCGGCCGATAAGGTCGGGACCTGTGCCAGATCAACGGCGGCCATGCCCGAATACTCATCCCGAGCTAACTGTCGTTGGTAATTGACGAAAGCGGTTACGAGATCGCCCGAAAATTGGCGGCCGTCAATCAACGGGTTGGCGTTGAGTTGGGTCAGCACGGATTCGAAATCCCACGACGAACCCGGAACAAGCCCGGCCGAAGCCACGGCATACGCCGCATAGGGCTGGATCGTTTGCAATACATCGAGCTGATTCATCAAACTCGCGGCGAAAGCGATGATCTCCAGCCTCGTCCCACTTGTCCCGCGTGCCAACGCCAGCGCCTGGTCAATATCCGGCAGGCTCAAATGGTCGCTCTGGCCCGATGTGGGGATGGTTTGGTCAAAACAGCATCCCTGCCAGCCTCCGCCGAAATCGCCCATAACGAGGGCGAAGCGGTTGGCCGGATAGGTGGCCATACCCCATGTCAGAAAATCTGCCAGTACGGCCGGATCGCCCATGTTGCTTTCGCCGAGAGTGGCGACCGGCGGTGATGTAAATTGCGTTTTGTCACCATCCGCGGCAATAGCATAGCGAACGGTTTCGCCGGTTCCGGCCGGGCCGCCTTCAGGCCAATCGACCTGGGCCACAACACGCACTTGATCGAGGGTGCCCGCTGCTTCCATCTCGTTCAGATCGTCCCAAACGAAGCGCGCGCGGCCGTTGTCCGCTCCGGCGTAATATAGGATGGTCCAGGCGGGCAATGTTGCATCGTAGGTAGGCGATGGTAGCGCCACCGCCGTTGGAAACTGGCCTTCGGTCGCTTGGGGGGCGGCCGTCGCCAGCGTACCGCCGCCGGGAGCTTCGGCTGTGACGCCCAGCAGAATGGGCGTAGAGGGTGGTGGCTGGGGGGTCAGTTGAGTCAGTCGGCCGCCGGGATCGCAGCCGCCAAGCGCCATAGAGGCGGCGCTCAACAGCACAAGACCCAACCATATCCGGTAAGTGATGCCCCTGATCATTAGACATAAAATGTAACATAGAAGCCGGTGGGGAGGCAACGACATTGGGCATAAGAGGTAAAAATGAACCCTAACAAAATCACTTCCGTCGCTCGTTGTTATTGTAGTTGATAGCCTTCGGCAAACGGGATAGCATACAATCTCTACCACCTACTCCGACAGGAATCACATGGCGAATCAATGGCACCACTATCGCGGCAACATGCACGTCCACACACGCTACTCCGATGGCGAAAAGTTGCACGCCGAGATTGCCGAGGATGCCATCGCCGCAGGCCTTGATTTCGTCATCATCACCGATCACAATGTCTATGTGTCCGGGGTGGAGGGGTATTATGAGAACGAGCGCGGCCGCGTGCTGCTGCTGACCGGGGAGGAGGTCCATAACGTCCGACGCCGCCCGCAAGCGAGCCACTTTCTGGCTTACGGCGCGGGCAGAGAGCTGGCGACCTACGCGGCCGACCCCCAGGCATTGATCGATGAGACATTGAGCGCGGGCGGCTATGGTTTTTTGGCTCACCCCCATGAAGACGATTTGCCGTTGATCAATATGCCGGATTTGGGCTGGCACGACTGGGATATCGAGGGCTTTTCGGGGCTGGAGATATGGAACTACATGTCCGCCTTCAAGAACATGGTGGCTCAACGATTGGACGGGCTTCGATGGAAGAACAAACTCAACAGCCTGCTGGTAGCCTTGCGCATGACCTTGCACCCGGAACGCTACATGAAGGGCGCAGACCCGAGGACGATGGCCCTCTGGGACGACTTTCTGGCCAAGGGAATGCGTATCGCCGCCGTCGGCAATAGTGACGCCCACGGCACACCGATGAGATTGGGGCCTTTGCGGCGTGAAGTATTCCCTTATGAGTTCCTGTTTCGCGCCGTCAACACGCACGTGCTTCTGGACACGCCCCTGAATGGTGACGTTGAGCACGACCGGCGCTTGCTCATCCGGGCGATCGGCCGCGGGAATAGTTGGGTCGGCTATGATATGCCCGGCCCAACGGATGCGTTTCGGTTCACGGTTCAGGGAGTGAAAAAAGGTATCATGGGGGACGAAATGCCGTTGAGCACCGGCGCGACTTTGCAGGTCAAGGCGCCGGTTCGTTGCCGTGCTCGCATTATTCGCCACGGCACGGTCGTTGCGGAGGTGGAGCGGGAGAGCAATCTGACTTACATTCCCGACCAGCCGGGAGCCTATCGGGTTGAATGCTATATCCCTTACGAGGGTGAGGAACGGGGCTGGATATACAGCAATCCGATCTATCTGCGCTAACCGCGTAACCGTGATCAAATCATTCAGTTGGCGAGCGCATCGCTTCCAGTAATAACTTCCGGCCCAATTCCTCGGCTGCTTCTGCATCATCCACATCTTCCAGAACCAGCGCCAGGACGAATTGCGGATCATCGGCCGGGGCCATGCCCAGAAACCAGGCGTTGCGGCCGCCGTCCGGCTTGGCCAATACCAGCGCGCTGAAGGTCAATGCTTCTTCGTCGAGCGTCCAGCCCTCGCGGATGGCCGCGGCGGTTGCTACGGATACCAAGGCGGTGGATGATGCCGGCGCGCTGGGGGGCTGAATTACCCAATTCCTGTCACTTCCTTGCAAGCGGTCCACCAATCGAAGGCCGGGCAGGCGGCCGTCTCCAACCAGCGCAGCTGTCGCTCGCGCCGCCTGCAACGGTGTGATTGTGAGGGTGTCCTGGCCGATTGCCGCCAATCCTGCATCCTGGATGTCGGCAACCTGGTTGGTAGTCGTGACCGTTGTCCCTGGCGTCTGCCCGAAACCGAACCCATCCAGAATGTCCTGCAAAGCGGGCGCGCCGAGCTGTTCGCCGAGCGCCTGAAGCGGAGCCGGGCAGCGTAATCGCCCCATGTCCGCCCAAGTAAGAGGAGCCTCAACTATCTCGTCGCGGGGCAGCATGCAACGAAGCACCTGATCATTGATGGTGACGGGACGAAATGGATCGTCCAGCGGACTTGTTAGATCCAGGTCGCCGGACTCAATGGCCGCGGCCGAGATGAACGGCTGCAAGGCCAGACCCGGTTGGTATAACCCCTGCGCGGCGCGGTTGAGAAGTGGGCCTGGCTCGACCGCCGATAACTCTTCGAATTCGGCATCGATCAAATTGGGATCATAACCCGGCTGGCTGACCATCGCGCGAATCTCGGCGATCGGCTCGCCATCGATATTGACAAGTTCCAGCAAAACCATTCCCCCCGTGATGCCTGTCTCAACCATGGCACGGGTCGCAGTTCGCTGCAAATCGGCGGCGAGGGTCAGGCCGATATCGCGTCCGTTGATGGGCTCATGGAACAGGCGACGCAGCGCGTTGACCCAGAAGTTGTTGCCTCGGCCGCTGAGATGATCGTTGAAAGTGTTTTCGATCCCGGCGCTGCCGTAGCGGAGACTGTAGTAGCCCACGGCCGGGCCGCTCTCGGGCAGGGGATAATGTCGTTCTCGCCGATTCGCTGTGTCAACTGTCTCCGCAAGAACAACGCCATCCCTATCCAGGATCAGACCTCTCTCCACGCTGCGCTCGCTCTCAATGAGCCGGGGATTGTCCATGCGTGCCAGCAGGGAATCGCTGCGGATTGTGCTCCAATAAGCCAGCGTTCCCGCCACGACCGCGAAGAGGATGAGAATGACCAGTGCCAGCCGGTCGATCCGGTGAGCCAGGCCGGGGTCAGCAGTCGGCGCGGCGGGGGCGGATTCCGCCTGAGCTGAAATGAAGATCAACATGCCGATCGCCAGGTTGCTAATAAGGAGTGAGCTGCCGCCATAACTCACGAACGGCAACGTGATGCCGGTCAGGGGCAACAGCCGCGTTACGCCACCCATGATCAGAAAAGTTTGCACGCTGAACAAGGCCACCAGCCCGGCAGCGACATAAGCATGGAAGAATTGCGGCCGTGGGTTACGGATGGACAGGATAGCGGCGCGCAATCCACGAACGGCAAGGACGGCAAAACAGCCGACAACCGTCAGACTGCCAATTAGACCCCACTCCTCGGAGATTGCCGCCAAAGCAAAATCCGAGTGGACGACCGGGATGAAATCGGGCACTCCCTGCCCGATGCCCTGGCCGAAGATGCCGCCCGCCGCTTGCGCATACAAGGCCTGAACAATTTGATAAGCGCGATCGCTGACGTTGGGCCAGGGATTCAACCAGCTTAGCACGCGCGGCGCAACCACCGTATCGAAGGCATAAAAGGCGATGACTCCGGCCAATAGCAGGAGAACGAAACCGCTTAACGTGTACGTTTTTTCACCCGTCGCCAGATAGAGCATAACCACAAAGATGATAAAAAACAGAGCCGCGGCTCCCAGGTCCCGCTGCCAGACGAGCAATAGCAGGGTGAACCCCCACATCAATAACAGGGGGCCAAGAAAGGGTAAGTTCTGTCGGAGCGCATGGATGGAAACCCTGCTTCCGCCTTTCATCCGACCATTGGTCTGTTTTCGGTAATGGTAAAGCGGCTCCAGCTCGGTGAAATAGCTGGCCAGAAAGACGACCAACAATATCTTGAGAAGTTCGGAGGGCTGAAAGTACGCGGTTCCAAGGAATGGGAGAGGTACCGGTAACCACAGCGCCGCGCCGCTGCCGCTTGGGTTCACACCGAATATCAAGGTGAAGGCCAGCAGGAACAATCCGCCCGTCAGAAGGGAATAGCGGTAGCGCATCAGCGGCGCATAGGTGCGGGGCAATACGGCTACGAACAGCATTGCCACCGTGGCCAGAACGAACCACAATGTTTGGCGGCCGAGGAAATTGGGCGCCAATCTATCCTGGAGTAGCAATCCCCAGCCGGAGAGAAGGGCGACGACCGGCAGCAGAAACGGATCACGCCGCGGCCGCCAGGTCTGGAGTGTCAGGTGGGCGATAGCTACCACGACTGCCCAGACGATGGGCGCAAAGAGATGCGACCAGCGCACAGCATTGTCGATGACCAGGCTATAAGCAATGGCATTGACAAATATGAAGGCGACGGCCGCCAGAAGAAGCGCTCGTTCACGCTTGTCCCGCGTCTGATCGCGATCCTCCAGCGCCTGATCGGCCCATCGCTGCCAGGCGAGGAGGCGGGAACGGAAAATGGTCATTAATCGGTGTATTTGCCGATGATCGGTCGAAGTGTCTCTACTGTAGATGCCGACAGGTGTGCCCGATTGGTAATGAGCGCGTCCTGCAGGGCGTTGTGGGCGGAAAAATCGCCGGCCCATTTGTCAAAATCCATAACCAATTGGCTGATCGAGTTCTGGGCTATGATCGTATTCGCCTTCAGAATACGGATTACCATCTCGACGGTGACATGCTCTTCGCTCTCATGCCAGCAGTCGTAATCTGTGACGTGAGCCATGCAAGCGTAGGCCATTTCAGCCTCGGCGGCCAGAAACGCCTCCGGGCTTGTGGTCATGCCGATAATACTCATGCCCCACTGGCGGTAAACCTCTGACTCGCTTCGGGTGCTGAAGCGGGGGCCTTCGATCGTGATGAATCGACCGCCGCGATGGATTCGCCCACCTGCGGTTGTGACGGCGTCGGCCAGAGCGGTGTTCAGTTCGATGCTGAATGGGTTTGCCGCAGCCAGGTGAGCGACCACACCCTGTCCGAAGAAGCTGTTATTGCGAATGCCTTTAGTGAAATCGAAGAGCTGATCGGGAATGACGATATCGCCGGGGGCGAAATCCTCGCGCAATGAACCGCAGGCGCTGACGGATATCACGTACTTCACGCCGAGCGCCTTGAGCGCGTAGATATTGGCGCGATAGGGGACTTCGCTGGGCGTCAGGACGTGACCACGGCCGTGACGTGGCAGGAACGCCACTCGGCGACCGTGGAGCGTGCCCACGGTGATAACGTCCGACGGCTTGCCGAAAGGGGTGTCGGCTTCAATCGTTTCTACATGGGTTAATCCCGACATGTCATATAGACCGCTGCCGCCAATTACGGCTAGTTCGATCTCGCTCATAGTTATCTCCTATAAACAAAAAATATTGACTTCTTTATACCATAAACAGCCTGCCCGGTCGCCCGTGGCACATCTACGTTAAGCCTACACCATTGAACGTTGCAGTTTGAATCGGCGTGGGTTTTTGCTCAATGACTACTTGCAAGAATTATCGTTAACATATTGTGTAATGAGGGGAAATCGTCTATAGTTTCAAAGAGAAATATGGTTTTAATGACCATCCTGTCTGCTTGATCTATCCATACGGAGGAAGTCCCATGAAATTTTTGATTGCCTTATTAACCGCCGCCACCGGTATATTACACCTGCTGGTGGGCTTTGGTATGTTCGGAGGCGGTCCCACGAACTGGTTGCTTGTTCTCAATGGTGTTGGTTACCTGGTCCTGCTCGTGTTGTTCTGGAGGGCTTCCGGCAACGGCGGGACAATCCGGTGGCTCCTGCTTGCCTACGCGCTCATAACCTTGATCGGTTATTTTGCCCTCAATCTTGGCAACAATTTTGGGTTCAATAACACGATGGCCCTTATCATCAAGGCGATTGAGTTGCTCCTGGTGATCCTTTTGCTCTTGTACAAGGGGCCTCAAACTGTCGCGGCTACCAGCCCGGCCACGGGATCGACACGGATGGGATCGGGTATCGACACGACTCGTTCGGCGGGGCAGACCCTGGGCACTACCGCGGCCAGTGCGGCCGCCGGTGCATCGGAGGCGACGGCCGCCGCTGCGGCCGCCTCGATTGCGATGGCCGACCGTGCCGGCGACGCGGTTGTGGATTCGGTTGATTACGTCGACGACACGGCCGACGCCGCCTATGACGCTACGGTCGATGTGGTTGATGATGCCGGTGATGTCGTTGTTGACGCGGGTGAGGTGGTCATCGATACAGCCGACGACGCGGTCGATGCCGCATACGATGCCACGTTCGATGTGGTCGAGGATGTTAGCGATGTCGTGGAGGGTACGACCGTCGAGGCATACGACGCGTCATTGGACGTCACGCGCGGCGTAGCCGCGGCCGAAACCGGTGTGATTAGCGCGATCGGATATGATTCGGTTGAAGAAAGCCCGGAGATGGCGGCCGACCTCAGCGCTGAACAGACGGCTGTAGAACCGAGCGAGGATGAAGTACGAGCCGATCTCGAGGATTACCTGAAGTCCTTTGGCCCCTCCTCGGAATTCCGCAAACCGATTGAGTACGTCGAAGGAATCGGTGCGGCTTACGGGCAGAAGTTGCGGGCCATCGAAATTAACACGGTTTCGGATCTTGTCGTCAATGGCGCGACCCGCCGCGGCCGCAAGCATATCGCCGATCAAACCGGGATCGCCCAGAGCCTCATCCTCACCTGGGTGAACCATGTTGACCTGTATCGCATCAAGGGCGTGGCCGAAGAGTATGCCGATTTGCTGGAACAGTCGGGCGTAGACACTGTGGTGGAGCTGGCCCAGCGCAACCCGGCTAACCTTTACAAGCGTATGAAAGAGATCAACGAGCAGAAGTCGCTGGTTCGCCGCATCCCCCACGCCTCCGATGTGGAAAGTTGGGTGCTGCAAGCCAAGGATTTGCGCCGGTTGATCCATTACTAGATCTTCCCCTGAGGTCGCCTGAAGACCTCGATCTGAGGTAAAGTTGATAAGGGGCTTCCCGAAAAGGAGCCCCTTTTTGTTTTTCAGTTAGGCTCCAACAGTCGAGCAAGGCCTGTTTAGAGTTTCACATGCCTGGCCTTGGCCACCCAATTGTTCAACCGGAACCATCCCGTCGGTGGTCGAGGACCCATGATCCAACGGCTGTGGCACTTGTTGGAGTTGATGCTCTCTGCTAAACTGCGGGTACATGAGTTCCCGGCGTCGCCTCTTATTGGTTTGTGTGTTGGCTTTATTGCTGGGAGCCACGCTTTTTGTGTGGCGACCATCCTCCTCGGCTGTCCTGTATTCAGGCTTTGCACGTGCCGATAACGGCCTGTTGTCCCTGGAAATTACCGTCAATCCGCCGGTCGGTTCGCCCGGAACGAAGATGCAAATGATCGCCCGGGTGACGAACCATGCCGCACAACCAATGACGCCTTCAATCGTGCTGCGCCTCCCGCCGGGCGTCGTGGCCGACATGTATGCCTTGCCCTCCGGCGCCACCTTTAACCTGCAACAAAACCAGATTGATTGGCTGCCCGTTGTGCCTGCCGCCGGCGCGCTGGAATTCACCCTCGATATGGTCGTCCAAACAACTGATGTGACGAATCCGGAGCAATTCATTGCGGCCCTAATGCGCCATCAGGGTGATCAGCGCGAGGCGTCGGCCCCCATTTGGGTCGGCATCACGCCACTGATTGGCGAAGTGATGGCTCAGGGGCAAGTTTCAGTGGGACAACCCGTCCGGCTCCGGGCCAATGTCGCCGGCCCCGGGCCACTTACCACGATTTGGGACTTGGGAGATGGACGGCGGCTTGAGTTAGGTGACCCGGAAGTCGTGTTTCCAATTGCCGGAAGTCATGAGATTGTCGTGGAGGCGTCGAATCCCGCGGGGCGAGTCACCAAGCGCTTCACGTTGGTCGTGCTGCCCCAGCCGGTGGCCGCATTTAAGCCGGATGATGATGCGCCGGCCATTGGTCAGGCCGTCATTTTCAGGAGTACCAGCGGCGGCCAACCGCCACTAAAGGTCTTCTGGGATTTTGGTGACGGAACCACGATCATGGGCGAGCAACAGCCAACCCATGCCTACAAGCAAGGCGGCGTTTATCGCGTGCGCCTCGCAATCGAAAACGATTTCGGCCGATCGGAAGCGGTGTGGGATGTGACCGTCGGTGATGCTCCCATAGCCGACATGATCATCGGCGATCGCGCGGCAGTGGGCTTGCCGTTCACCGGTCAGGCGTTTGGTGATGATACGATCACGCATTACATGTGGGAAATGGGCGATGGTCGCCGGCATGAAGGAGCCGCGTTTAGTCACGTTTACCGTCTTCCCGGTGATTATTACGTGACGATGATCGCCGACAACGGGTTTGGCCAGACCCGGATCGGGCAGTGGGTTCACGTGGACGCGGGCACGACGTCGCTCTTCCTGCCATTGGCGGCGCATATGGGTGATTCAACCCTGTCGACCCTCAGCGCAGATATGCCGACGGCTGCGGAACTCGCCCCGCCTGTCGAGTCCATATCCGAGACCTTCACGCTGGAACCGATCCAATTCGCCGCGGGGACATCCCCCGCTGAACAACTGCTGGCTTATCTAAACGCAGCCCGGGCACGATTCGGTCTGCCACCGATGAACTATGGCTATGAACTTAGCACGGCCGCGCAAGTTCATGCGCTCGATAAGGCTCGTTTTCCTGATAACCCCCACGTCGGGACCGATGGGACAACGGCGGCCGAGCGCCTGCTGCGCAGCGGCTATCGCGGGGGATACGCCGGCGAGGCGACGGCGTGGGGTTTCTCCGATCCGCGTCTGGCCGTCGAGTTCTGGGTGAATAGTGATTCCCATCGTCCTCTAATTCTCAATCAGCTAGGTACCGAAGTAGGTATTGGCTACGTAGAGGACTACTCCACAGAGAATATTTGGCATTGGACAACCGAGTTCGGCATCGCCTATGGTGCGCCGGTCAAGCCGGTGTTGCGTGCCCTTATGCCCGCCACCGGTTATGGCGCGCTCAATACCGAAGTGTTGAACTATAGCTGGATGTGGCCGTTGCCCTTGGCGCCCGGCGAGCGATTCACGGTATATCTGGAAACGGGAAGCCGCCGGCTATCGCTGGGAAGCATTGCCCAGCCGGTGTATGGTAGCCGCTACGTCTTGTCCGTGGATGCGCGTAGCGCGTTGGGCGCATTGCCCAATGGCGCAGCGAATTTGCCCGGCTATAGCTGGGTCGTGCGTCTTGAGGATAGTCTCGGCAACGCCATCGCCGAGGGCGAGCGACGAATGATCGCCTTTACGCCGGATCCGTCGATCCCGGTCGCGACGCTCGTGCCGACCATACCAATCGTCACGGCGACAACGGCCGCGGTTGCGCCCACGCCGACCTCGACGCCGACTCTCATGCCGACGGACGAGCCGCCCTCGAACGAGCCGCCGCCGGTCATCGTCACGGCGACGCCGCAGCCTACCCCTTCGCCTTAACGATAAACTACGCCTAAATTTTAGAAGCGAGGTCGCCAACATGATGCGGCGACTAGCGTTCCTTGCGGCAGAACCGTCTCCGTTCTACAATTCATCCTATATGGCAGATGATCAGGTTGTCCTGAATGGGCGCTATCGCATTATAGACCGCATAGGCAGCGGCGGTATGTCGGTTGTCTATCGGGCGCAGGACTTGTCGCTGGGGCGCAATGTCGCGGTGAAGGTGCTCCATGAGAACCTGACGGATGACGAAGGCTTCCTGCGCCGGTTCCAGCGAGAAGCGCATGCGGCCGCCAATCTCTCCCATCCCAATATCGTCACCGTTCATGACATCGGCCAGGACAACAACCGTCACTATATCGTGATGGAGTTTGTCGACGGCCGAACCCTGAAGCAGCTCGTGAAGCTTCAGAACCAACAAGGTCGCCCGCTTGGCATCGAGCATGCGCTCGATCTGGCGATTCAGATCTGTGCGGGTATCGGCTATGCTCACCGTGCGAATTTGGTCCACTGTGATGTGAAGTCGCAAAATATCCTGGTGACGAGTGACGATCGGGTGAAGGTCGCGGATTTCGGCATTGCCAGAGCCATCAGCGAGGCGACCCAACACACGGTCGATAGCCAGATATGGGGAACGCCCCATTATTTCTCGCCCGAACAGGCGGCCGGCCTGGGCGCGACGCCGGCTTCGGACGTCTATGCAATCGGCGTTGTTCTATTTGAGTTGCTCACCGGTCGATTGCCGTTCCTGGCCGAGACTCACACCGCGCTGGCTCTTAAACACATGCACGAGCCGCCCCCACGGGCATCCGATTTCAACCCGTTGATCCCATCCCAACTCGACCAAATTCTGTTCAAGGTCTTATCCAAAGAACCAGCCGCGCGTTATCGTACGGGCGATCAGCTGGGCCGAATCCTGAGCGCTTATCGAGAAAGCAGCTTACAGATCACCGGCCCGATCTCCTTGCTGGATGTAGATGTGCCGTCATATGAACAAAAAACGGCCGCCTACGCCTACTCCTATGGAAGCGAGCCTGCAACGGCCGGCGATGGTGATATCATCATCCATTCCGGCGAGACGCGATTTCACCAGCGCCCGCCTTCCTACATATCCGGCGCTAACACCGCCGCTCAGCCGCAGGATCGGGATTGGTTGGCTATTGGCCTGGGTATTCTGGCCGTAGCCGCCTTGTTGGGACTTATCCCCTTATGGTACTTTGTATTCCTCGCCTATAGCGGCTAAAATATCAGGCAGGAAATTCGGCCCTTGGCCGGAGGCATTACACATGAATTCGACCAGACTGACAAGATGGCTTGTCTATCTCCTGATTGGAGCTGCGGTGGCGGCCGTCTTGTGGAGCTATAGCTCGGCTCCGGCAGCACAAAACGACATCCCTATCAGCCGCCTTGCCCAGGAAATTGGTTCAGATGAAGTTGCTGAACTGATCGTCTCCAGCAGCGGCCGCGAGGTGACGGTTGTCTATGTGGACAAGAACCGGCAGCCCACGCGCGCCAGTATCAGCGGCGTGAGTTCGATTGAAGAGATGCTGGCGGCTTATGGCATCCAGAGCGACAGTTACTCTGATGGGAAGCCGGTCATCGTCTATGAGCGGCCCAGTCAATGGGGTGGGTTGCTCAATCTGGTCGGCATCTTTCTGCCGGCGATCCTCATCATCGGCTTCTTCTACTTCATTTTTCGGCAAGCGCAGGGAAGTAACAATCAGGCGATGTCGTTTGGCAAGAGCCGGGCGCGCATGTTTACCGGCGACCACCCGACCGTGGGCTTCGATGACGTGGCCGGTTGCGACGAGGCCAAAGAAGAGCTGCAAGAGATCGTCGAGTTCCTGAAGGAGCCGGAGAAGTTCGTCAGCTTCGGCGCGCGCATCCCCAAGGGCGTGCTGCTGGTCGGCAGCCCGGGCACGGGCAAGACGCTGATGGCCAAGGCGGTGTCCGGCGAAGCGGGCGTGCCGTTCTTCTCTATCGCGGGTTCCGAGTTTGTGGAGATGTTCGTCGGCGTCGGCGCAAGCCGGGTTCGCGACCTCTTCGAGCAGGCCAAACGCAACAGTCCGTGCATCATCTTCGTCGACGAGATCGATGCCGTGGGTCGTCATCGCGGCGCCGGCCTGGGCGGGGCTCACGACGAGCGCGAGCAGACGCTCAACCAGATGCTGGTCGAGATGGACGGCTTCGATACCGACACGCACGTCATCATCCTGGCGGCGACAAACCGACCGGATATTCTGGATCCGGCCTTGCTACGCCCGGGCCGATTCGACCGTCGCGTCGTATTGGATCGCCCGGATATACGCGGCCGTGAGGCGATCTTCCGCGTCCATCTGCGCGGCAAGCCAATCGCCAACGCGGTGGACATCACCGTGCTGGCCAAAGCGACTCCCGGTTTTGTCGGCGCGGATATCGAAAATACCGTCAACGAGGCCGCCCTGCTGGCCGCTCGCCACAATAGAAAGAGCATCGGCATGAGCGAATTCCAGGAAGCTATCGAGCGTGTCCAGCTTGGCCCCGAGCGCCGGAGCCGGCTCATGTCGCCCGAAGAGAAGGAACTGACTGCGTATCACGAGACAGGCCACGCCATGGTGAGCCATTTTCTGCCCCATGCCCAGACGTTGCGCAAGATCACTATTATCCCGCGAGGTATGGCCGGTGGCGTCACCTGGTATTTGGACGAAGATACCAGCTTCATGACCCGCTCCAAATTCGAAGCCATGATCGCCACTGCTCTCGGCGGCCGTGTAGCCGAAGAGATTGTCTTCGGCGACATCACCACGGGGGCCAGCAACGATCTCCAGCAGGTGACACGGATGGCGCGGGCGATGGTGACTCAGTATGGCATGAGCAATGAGTTGGGGCTGCGCGTCTATGGTGAGAAGCAGGAACTCGTTTTCCTCGGTCGGGAGATCAGCGAGCAGCGTGATTATTCCGATGCAGTTGCGGAGCAAATCGACGCTGAAGTGCGCCGAATCATCGACGCGGCCCACCAATTTGCCACCGCTATCCTGACCCAGCATCGAGAGAAACTGGATCTTGTCGCCCAGAAGCTTCTTGAGGTAGAAACTCTGGAAGCGGCTGAGTTTGTCGCCCTGCTGGAAGGAAAGAATATTGAATCTACCCCTTCCGCCTCAGGAAGTTCCAAGGTAACCTCTGCCCAGAAACCGGCAGAGGCGAGTGAGCGCTCCCGTCCTTCGCTGGACTTGCCGCCGTCACCCACGCCCGCATGATCGCTGCCGTGGCACGGGTATCGCGGCACGGGTACTGCGGTACGAATAGCGTCAGATAATCGACTATGTTTGATTCCGGCGAAGTTGCGCGTGTTTTTGGCTATGTCAATGATGTCTTGCAGTCCATCATTGTCATATTCGGCGCTGCGGTTGTGCTCTATAACCTTCCCCGTCTGAGGCGGAGCGTAGTGGCGCGGGTGTTTGCCACGGTAATCAGCTTCGTCGTGCTCGTCTACCTGATGGAGCTGCTGGTCAGCCGTGCGGTGGCGGCCGAGTCGGCCGAGATCTTGTTGCGGGTGGGCTGGATCGGCGTTGCTATGGTCCCCGCCGCACAGTTCCATTTGTCCGACTCCTTGTTGACGACAACAGGCAAATTATCGCGGCGGAGACATGTTCTGGTCATTTTGGGCTACGCGACCGGCATTCTCTTTTCGCTTCTGGGCCTCTTTACCAACCTCGTCGTTGGCCCACCGACAGCCGTCATGGTCGTCCCTCGTTTGACGAGTGGGCCGATATTCCCGCTATTTGCCGTTTATTTTTGGCTTGTTGCGCTTTCCAGCGTCTACAACGTGTGGCGGGCGCGGCAGCGATGCATGACCTCGACGACGCGCCGGCGCATGACCACCACTCTGTTCGCCTTCATGGCCGCGCCGCTGGGTGTTTTCCCCTACATGCTGTTGGGAGGTGACCCGACAGCGGATATGCCTCTCCTGCTCTGGCCGGTGCTCATCCTCGGCAACCTGGCGGTCAGCATCCTCTTTGCCGTCTTGACTTCTCAGTTGGTCTATGTCGGTTCGGTCTCGCCCGACCGCGTGGTTCGCGTTCGTCTGTATAAATACATGGCGCGCGTGCCGCTGGCGGCCACGATTGTGCTGCTGGTGTTTGTCCTCGTGAACCGGGCGCCGCCACTCTTTGGCCTGAGCAAGGAAGTTGTCCTGGGCTTCGCTGTCGTCGCCACGGTCATGATCGTGGAGTGGATTATTCATCAGTACAAGAAAACCTTCGAGCGGGCGTTCCAGCTTGACGACGATCCCGACGTGCGACGAATTCAGGCGCTTTCGGAGCGCTTGCTTACAACAAGCGATCTCGAGCAATTTCTGGAAAGCGTTCTGGCCGCTACCTGCGAAGCGGTTCGCACCCCGACTGCCTTTGTCGCCAGCCTGACCCATGGCGCGCCCCAGTTGGAGGCCGTTGTTGGCCCGCTTGACGGCATGGCCAGCGTGGAGCTTCAGAAGTTGTCCCTCCCGGT
>JRYC01003281.1_pt1 | contig 16304 bp, 12 predicted proteins | sample 235301 | NCBI WGS metagenome assembly JRYC01 (sample SAMN03074211, study PRJNA261470) | activated sludge metagenome | biome: Common Effluent Treatment Plant; feature: Wastewater; material: Activated sludge; isolation source: activated biomass of a common effluent treatment plant treating...
CCTTCGCGCGCGCGCGCCCACCAAGAACTTTCGAGCCATGCTGATTTCTAATTTCGGTTTCAATTTCCACGACCCGGGTTTCCCGATCGATGCGTTCGATTCGACCCCGCGCTTCGACCGTATCACCGATAAAGACTGGAGCACTAAAATCTATCGATTGCGAAAGATATAGCGCTCCTGCTCCGGGAATTTTCATGCCAATCAAAGTCGACAATAAGCTGGCGTGCAGAAACCCGTGCACCACACGGTTTCCAAATTCGGTGCGCGCTGCAAATTCATCATCAACGTGTAAAGCGTTGTAATCACCCGAAAGGCGCGCAAAGGCCAAAACGTCATCAGCCGATATTGTGCGAGTGACCGTGTCACTTTGCCCGACTGAAAGATGGTCGAGACGATCACTCACGTAATAATCCCTTCACAAACCGTTCAATATTCGCCGCCACGGACATTCGCCGCAGGGAATTTTCTTGGTTGTTCAACATAGCTGCAACTAAGCGCAAGTGGGGCGACAATACTTGACTTCAGTCAAGTACGCTGGCCGACCGCCTTGCTAGCCATGAGCCGCTCACCTTGCAACCGGTGGAGATTCCTGAAATGAGCGCAACTTTCAACGCTGTCGCGGAAATCATTGCTTCTAATACCGATGTCGCCGAAAGCGATATAAAACCGGAAAGTCATTTGATGCGCGACCTTGGCATTGACAGCCTGGCGTTCCTCGATCTGGCTTTTGAGATCGATCAACGTTTCAGCATCCAAATGCCGGTCGAAGACTGGATGCAAAGCGTAAATCAGGGCGATGTTGATTCTGAGGAGTTTTTCATCGTCGGCAATCTTTGCCGGCAAATTGATAAATTGGTTTCAGAGCGCGTCGCAGCATAGAAATTTACTTACCTGAATCAGTATCGAATAGCGGGCTCGAGTTATGCGACTGGAGTATTTCCAGATGCTGGATGCAGTCGTCGACCTTGACTGCGAAAAGGCGTCGCTTCACGCCACGTCGAACGTTCCGTTGGAAAGCCCCGTTTTCGAAGGGCATTTCCCAGGTCATCCATTAATGCCGGGCGTTCTCCTGCTTGAAACCATGGCGCAGGCTTCCGGCTACCTTTTGATTGCGCTGAATCGCTTCCAGCGCATGCCCTTCTTTGCAAGTAGCAAAATCGCCAATTTCCGCAATTTTGTTCGACCTGGCGATAAGCTCGAAATCGAAGCCAAACAGATACATGCCGGCTCAGGCTACGCCGTCACAAGCGCGCTGATCAAGCGCAGCAACGAAGTCGTCTGTGATAGCCAGCTGATGTTTCGGATCGTGCCATTCCCCGTGCCAGCGCTCGAACAGCATGTCAGGGCCGAAGGCCGGCGCCTCGGATTCCTGGAAGAGGCATGACGCGCGAAATGGAGCGGAAGCGCGAGGCATGGGTTACCGGTCTGGGCATAGTATCATCGCTCGGCGAAGGTCACGACGTTCACCACCAAGCTCTTATGGCTAGAGCTGGACCTGGCCCCCGCATTCCGGTGCCTCACATCGATGCCTCGACGCATGCGCCGTACACCGTTCATCCACTCGCCGACATCGATATCGATCGCCTCATTCCGAGTAAAGCCGACCGAAAGCAGATGGGTATTTGGCAGCGGCTCGGCGTTCACACCGCCGGATTGGCGCTCCAAGACGCGAACGTGGCTGGACACGATGACATCCTTGATCGCATGGACCTCGTCGTTGCTGCCGGCAATGGCGAGCGCGACGAAGGGTTCGACACTCGGGTCCTCGAACAGCTTACATCTCTCAAGTCATCAGAAGCTTCTGTTGCGCTCAATGCCGCATTGATGAGCGGATTGCGTCCAACGCTCTATCTCGGCGAACTATCAAACCTGCTCGCAGGCAACATTCAGATTGTGCACAAAGTCACCGGATCTTCCCGCACGCTGAAGGGTGAAGAGATTTCGGGCCTATCCGCAATCGAGGATGCCACCCGTCGCATCAATGCCGGGCAGGCCGAAATCGTTCTTGTAGGTGGCGCTCATAATGCCGACCGCAATGACCTTCTGTTGAACTACGAACTAGGCAGCAGCCTCTGGTCGCATCCATACGAGCCAGTTTGGCGCAGATCGAATGCAGGCGGCGGATTTGTGCCTGGGTCGGCAGCAGCATTTCTCGTGATCGAATCGAGCGAACATGCGCTAGCGCGGGGCGCCAAGCCCTATGCGCGAATAGCTGATGTCGCTTGCGATCGCGCGCAACGCGGATCAACGCACGACATTTACGACTCGCTACGCAGACTAGCTGAGAAACTGACTGGCGAAGCTCTTTGCGGATCTGTTGGTCTCCTTTCAGGTGCCAGTGGTGCCGAGCCTGCCACCAGCGATGAGCGGTTGTTTCTCAATGATTGGAACAATGAATCGGGACACCAAATTAGCGCGCGCGCTTATGGATCAATCCTCGGACACACCGTCGAAGCACACGCACCGCTCGGTGTTGCACTCGCATGTCTCGCACTCGATCGTAGAGAGTTTTTCAAACCATTCGAAGACGATCCAGTCGAGCAGCTGGAACTTGTCGCGCCTGAGCAAATACTCGTCACAAGTGTCGGTCATTGGCGCGGCGAAGGCCTAGCGCTTCTCGAACGCATTACAATCGAGGCGCGGCCGAAATGAACTCGCAATTCCTCGATAGCAAAGGCCGCCCCTTAGTTGTCGTAACAGGCATGGGGCTGGTCACATCGCTAGGTTGGGGAAGGACTGAATGCTGGCAACGTCTCATCGCCGGTCACTCAGGAATAGCGCAAATCTCGCGCTTCCCGACAGACGGGCTGAGAACCACGATAGCCGGCACGATCCCGACACGAAATGGAGCGGCCTATTCGGCCTATACACATTCATTGGATATCGCTGAGGCCGCAGCCGATGAAGCCATACGGCAAGCCGCAATCGGAACGCCGGGCCGGTTTCCTGGCCCATTGTTCATCGCCACGCCACCGTCGGAACTTGAATGGCCGCAACTCACCCGCCTTTACCAGCAGCGTGATTCACTTGATGTGACAGGATACCACCGGCTGCTCGCCGCCGCTCGAACTCGACAGTCTGACAATCTGCATCCCCATGTTGCCTTCGCGAGTATTGCAAACGCGGTACAGCTGTCGTTCGGCACAACCGGAGAACCGCTTTCGATCTGCACGGCTTGTGCATCAGGTTCAAGCACCATCCAGATGGCTATGGAGCGCTTGCGTCGTGGTGAAGCTGACGCAGCACTCTGCGTTGGCACAGACGCAACCGTTCATCCAGAAGGACTCGTGCGATTCTCGCTTCTCTCCGCACTATCGACACGTAATGATCCGCCCGCAGCTGCATCACGCCCATTCACCAAATCTCGCGACGGATTTGTCATTGCCGAAGGCGCTGGCGCAGTCGTTATCGAAACATATCAACACGCCAAGGCGCGCGGCGCGAAACCACTTGGCTTCGTACTTGGCGCAGGGGAAAAGGCTGATTGCTACCATCGCACACGCTCAAAGCCTGACGGATCCGCCATTATTGGCGCCATGACGAAAGCGCTTCTGGATGCGAACGTAGCCCCTGATGCAATCGATCACGTCAATGCACATGGCACCAGCACTCCAGAGAACGACAAGATGGAGGCCGTAGCACTCGGCCAAGTTCTGGGATCACGCGCTCGATCCGTTCCAGTCACATCCAACAAATCGCAGATCGGACACACGCTGATAGCAGCAGGCGCGGTCGAGGCCGTCATCTCGCTGATGACAATGACCGAGGGCGTTATCCCACCAACCATCAACTACCAAGATCCCGATCCCGAGATCGGCCTTGACATTGTTGCCAACACAGCTCGACCCGCCGACGTGCGAACAACCCTTTCCAACTCATTTGGCTTTGGCGGTCAAAACGTCTGTTTGGTTCTCGGTGTCGATCCAAAATGAGGAGTAAGGCGATGGATGCTGCAAGCAAAGACGATTGCGGCGCAGGCGCTACAGGCCGAGAGCCAGTGTCCGATACGATACGAGCAGCGCTTGTCGTTTCCGAACGCGGCATAGAAGTTCGAAACATACCTGCACCACTCTCCCCGAATGACGACGAGGTGCAGGTACGGATACGAGCGGTTGCGCTCAATCACATCGACGTGTGGGGTTGGCGCGGCATGGCATTCGCCAAGCGAACGCTGCCAATTGTTTCGGGCGCGGAGGCAGCAGGCGAGGTAATTGCGGTTGGCAAATCCGTAACGACCCATGCACCCGGCGACATCGTCTCACTCTATGGCGCATTGACATGCGGAACATGCCCCGCCTGCCTGGAAGGTCGCGACAATTTCTGCGAACGCATGGATAGCATCTACGGCTTCCACATCGACGGCTTCCTGCGCGAGAAGATGAACATTCCCGCGCGCCTAGCAGTGCGGGCACCCGCTGGAATTGATTGTCGGAGCGCATCGCTGGCACCGATAACATTTGGTACCGTCGAGCACATGCTGTTCGACAATGCCGAACTAAAGTCAGGCCAGACAGTGCTTGTCCACGCAGGAGGTAGCGGCATCGGTTCGGCCGCAATTCAACTTGCCAAAGCAGCCGGCGCTAACGTCATAACCACAGTCGGCACAGACGATAAGGCCGAGAAAGCCCGCGCACTGGGCGCCGATCACGTGATCAACTACACAAGCGAACGCTTCGAAGGACGAGTTCGAAAACTGACCGGCCGCAAAGGTGTTGATGTCGTGTTCGAGCACGTCGGCCCCTCGACATGGTCCGGCAGCATGCTCTCGATGAAGCGAGGGGGGCGACTTGTCACATGCGGATCGACAACTGGCATTCTCGCCCAGACAAATCTCAATCTTCTCTTCCAACAACAGTTGAGATTGATCGGCAGCTTCGGCTGCACCAGAGCCAACATGCGATCGGCGATGGAAAAGTTGGCCGCAGGCTCCGTCAAACCTGTCATCGACACATTGATCTCACTCGATCAACTAGAGGATGGATTGAGAAGGCTCGAAAGCCGGCAGGTGTTCGGCAAGATACTCGTAGAACTTTGAAGCGGAGCACCGGCAGCAGCAATGGACAATTCTTCCACGCAAGTCTGGATCACGGGCATCGGTTTAATGAGTTGCGCCGGCGAGGGAACCGCTGCACATCTCGATGCGCTTGATAAAGCCAGTGCCCCGCCACGCATCGACGAGGAAGGCTTCGCCCCATATCCAATTCATCCTCTAGCGCCCATCGACATGGCGCGTCAGATACCGAAAAAGTCTGACCTCCGGCAAATGGAGACATGGCAACGCATCGGTGTCTATGCCGCCGGATTGGCACTGGAAGATGCAGGAGTGGCCCGTAAACCAGAGCTCTTATCAAAAACACACCTGGTAGTTGCGGCAGGCAGTGGCGAACGTGATTCCGCCGTCGATGCAAAGGTTCTCGAAGCAATTGCATCGCGCGGCGATACGGAGCTTTCCGCCAAGGAAATCTTGCCAACGGCATTGCGGCCTACGTTGTTTCTCGCGCAACTGTCCAATCTTCTCGCAGGCAACATATCGATCGTTCATAACGTCACCGCCTCATCACGCACCTTCATGGGCGAAGAAATGGCGGGCCTTTCTGCAATCGAAAATGCAGCACGGCGCATTTCGTCAGGGCAAGCAGAAGTCGTCCTTGTAGGCGGCGCGCTAAATGCGGAGCGTAAAGATCTACTTCTTGGTTATGAACTCGGGCACAATCTATGGTCACAGCCGTATGCGCCTGTATGGCAGCGCCACGATGCGGGCGGCGGATTCGTTACAGGCAGCGCCGGTGCATTCTTGGTTCTCGAATCGAGTGCACATGCGCAAGCACGCGGTGCAAAGCCATATGCCAAGCTCCAAGCTATCGCGACAGATCGCGCGCGGCGCACCGAGCCGGGTCAGATTCGCAGAGCCCTGCAGCAACTCTTCAAGCGCCTGTCCGCAGACCTTCAACCCAGCCCCATTGCGGTTCTATCAGGCGCATCGGGTGTCGAGCCGGGCACGGCCGAGGAACGCGACTTTCTTGATGACCTCGATACAGAAGGCTATGCCCCAGCGATCCGCGCCTTTGGCAGCCGGTTTGGACACACGGTCGAAGCGCACTTCCCCTTGGGTCTGGCGCTCGCAGCGCTCGCACTGAGCCGCGGCGAGTTTTTCCCGCCACAGGAAGATGAAGCCGTCGAGGACGATCTAACAGCGCCGCTCGATCGCATCGTCGTCACCGGCGTCGGACATTGGCGCGGCGAAGGCCTCGCTCTACTCGAGAAAGTCGATACTGAGAGGAAACAGTGATGGCGCGGAATTTCAACGACAGCAAGGGCCGCCCCATCGTTGCCGTAACCGGCATGGGGCTCGTAACCTCGCTTGGTTGGGGTAAGGCTGCCAGCTGGGCACAGCTCAGAGCGGGCCAATCAGGCATAAAGCGAATCTCGCGCTTCCCAACCGAAGGCCTGCGCACGGTCATTGCAGGTACAGTAGCACATCCCGATGGCCAACCACGGTCAGCTCCAGAATTGACGCTTGCAATGGCAAGCGCAGCCGCCGACGAGGCTCTGTTGGAGGCCGGACTGAAGGATGCGAACGAATTTCCAGGTCCGATGTTCGTTGCAACGCCGCCCGCAGAACTCGAATGGCCACAGCGCAAAACCCTGAATGAGTATGCCGGCGGGGATGGTCTACAAGGATACGATCGACTGCTTTCTGCGGCACGGACTGGCGCGTTCAAGCAGATGTTCGAAACATTCCAGTTTGCATCCGTTGCCGATCATCTTGCAGCGGCGCTGCGTCCTCGCGGCCTTCCGATCTCCGTATCAACAGCCTGCGCATCTGGAGCGACAGCAATCCAACTCGGCGTCGAAGCCATTCGGCGCGGTGAAACGGATGCAGCAATTGCCATTGGAACAGACAGCTCGGTGCAGCTCGAAGCGCTCATCCGCTTTTCGCTTCTTTCCGCGCTTTCAACACGCAACGAACCACCCGAGCACGCTTCCCGTCCCTTCTCAAAAAGCCGCGATGGATTTGTCATGGCGGAGGGAGCGGGCGCTCTGGTGCTGGAGTCGTTAGAGAGCGCGCAAGCAAGAGGGGCAAAATGCCTTGGCATCGTGCGGGGTTGCGGTGAAATGGCCGACGACTATCACCGCACACGCTCCAAGCCTGACGGTTCAGCAATTATTGGCGCGATCCGCAATGCGATGATCGATGCCGCAGCGGAACCCGAGGAAATCGATTACGTCAACGCACACGGCACCAGCACGCCCGAGAATGACAAGATGGAGTATCTTTCTTTAAGAGCCGTTCTCGGTGATCATCTGGAAAGCACGCCAGTCAGTTCCAACAAATCGATGATCGGCCACACGCTATCTGCCGCAGGTGCGATTGAAGCTGTGCTGTCCTTCATGATGATGGAAAACGGCGTGCTGTTGCCGACCATCAATTATAACGATCCCGATCCTGACATCCCATTGGATGTTGTGCCGAACGCTGCACGGCGCGGTGTCATTCGCAACGTGATTTCGAACTCATTCGGCTTCGGTGGACAGAATGCCGCTCTGGTACTCGCAGCCGCACCATGAAATGCGGCAACTCTGCACCAGATAGTGTCTTGATGGATCAACTCACCGCGCCCGCGCGCTGGATGAGCATCTGCGGACAAAACGACACGACCACTTCTCCATCCGAATTTACGCCCTCTGCTCCAACGACCAGAAGTCCCCAGTCATTGTGCGACGCGATCTCAAGTTTGCGCTCCGCCCAGCCGCGAAATGTAATCGTCTCCCCAACGCGGACGGGTTTGACCCAACGCAGATCTTTGACACCAGCTGCAGGCCCAAGCAGCGGCACCACCTCGCCGCGAGCAGAAAATCTGCTCTCTTGTTCTGAATAGTAGCGCAACATGCACTGCATCCAAGCTGCCGGTAGATGCCAGTTCAAGACTTCGGCCAGCAGATGATGCTCGCCCGAATTAGCAAGTGTCGGAGCATTGCCCGTGAGCATTCCGAACTCCTCAACCTTGCCCGTATCGAAGGAATAAGGACCCAGCAACGCCTCGTCGCCGATGCCGATTTCGTCAAAGTAACGGATGACATCTTCGCGAGCCTTACGTTGCGCACGCGCCGGCCGTGATCTCCGCAGCTTACATTCGATAGGAACACCTACATGCACGTCATTTGAACGTTGGAGAAATAACTCCACAATCAGCCGCATGACGCTAACGCCATTCTGATTGTTAATATCGATGCGACCACGCGTAATGAAATAGCCACATCCGCACGCCTCAATCGCTCCCAACTGAATCGCGCCGCTAAGCCGATCACCCGCACGCACCGGCGCGATCAGGAGCACTTGCTCTAGCCCCGCAATTTGTGCATCAACGCCAAGTTCACGAGCAACCGCCTCAACTGACGAAGAAATCTTCGCGCACGTGTACCATGCCGAAGCTGCAAGTCCGCCGAGCAGCGTTTCTTTGGCCGCATCTTCATCGATATGAAATGGCTGTCGATCGAATGCTTCCGCAAACGCAACCATCTCATCACGCGATACGACAACGTCCCGAAGCGGGAACACTCCGGGAAAGATTGGAAACAGTTGTTGGATGTCAGACACTTGTGATCTCCAAGCGGGGACCAATAGGTCATTTGAAATTGCTACACGAATTGTACGAACGCCACCCAACTACAATCAAACAAGGCGCCAGCTACGAGGCGAAGGCCGAGCTACAAATTCTATCGCTCAAATCAGCGGCACAATACAGTCCCACAGGTTGCCATCGGTTGGATAACGTCAAGCAGCGCGTGAAATTATGTGCACCAAAATCGATCACAGATTGCGTCTCACAATCCAAACTTGCGAACCAATTCTCAGCCCGCCTGCATTCAAAGAAAATAGGAATCTAGCGCAAAAAAACGTTCCCATTCGCCCAACCGCAGCAAATTCAACGATTGCGCGGGCCAAACGAGGTTAGCCGTCGAACTTATAATCATGGATGCTGAAATCGTCACGTTTGCAACTGCCCGCCGATGCGGCACTTGATCCCTCTAACGTTTTGCTCATTTGCCAATCACAGCCGTGCAATTTCAATCGCAATAACACGCGGCATGATCGCGGGAGTTACAGTCCCAATTTCGAAGGACCGTCGAACCGCTTTGAGGCAGCGCCGAGGCGACCGTTGCTTGACTTTTGTCAAGGTGCACCCCCGTCGCATTGGCATGTTGTCAGTGAGATAAAGGCTCGGCAAATGCTATTTTATGATCACCGCTCGTACTCCTCGTCCGCAGCGCACATTTTGCTGTTCGCGCTGGTTGGATTGCTTGTGCTTATTGCATCGAGCGGCCACGCAGGTGCGCAATCAGCCTTGCTGAAGCGCTACTTGGCAGAAGTCCCCGCAGGTGATCTGTATCCTGGAGCCGACGCCTACGGGCCACCACGTGCAGATGTTCCCGTTGCGCCAATACTGAAGGCCGGCAAGCCGATTGGTTGGGCATTCGTCACGTCCGATTTCGTCGGAACGACAGGCTACTCGGGCAAACCAATCCATGTCCTCGTCGCTATCGGCGACGATGCCGTCTTAAAGGGCGTAAAGCTTGTAAAGCACTCCGAACCAATCGTGCTGATCGGCATTCCCGAGGCAAAGGTAGAGGCATTGACCGCGTCTTACGCCGGTCTTGATCTCAAGAAGGAAGCCGAAGCCGGTGGTTCGGCGCACGACCTCAATATTATTTCTGGCGCCACCGTCACGATCATGGTCATCGACGACTCCATCGTTCGATCGGGCCTGAAAGTAGCGCGCGTATTGGGGCTCGGCGGACTGAGCAAACCGGTCGTGGCAAGTGGGCCAGCGATCACCATAAATCCAGATGCAAAGGCAGCTGCGGACTGGCTAACGCTCGTCGGAAACGGCACTGTGCGCCGGCTCTCACTCGACGTCGGACAAGTCAACACAGCCTTCGCCGCAATGCCAGACAAGCGAGCGACTGAACGAGCCATTTCCGCTCCGCCCGAAACATCGTTCATCGACATGTATACCGCACTGATCTCCGTCCCGACGATCGGTGAAGCCCTGTTGGGGCCTCGACAGTTCACAAACTTGGAGCAATGGCTCAAGCCTGGCGACAACGCCATTGTCGTCGTGGGACGCGGCATGTTCTCCTTCAAAGGGTCGGGCTACGTTCGTGGCGGGCTATTCGATAGAATCCAGCTCATTCAGAATGACGTTTCGGTACGCTTCCGTGACAAGGATCATCGCCGCCTTGGCGACATCATGAGTCCCGGTGCGCCGGAGAGCTTTTCTGAGATGGACCTCTTTCGCATCCCCGCTTCGTCCGGCTTCGATCCTACGAAGCCTTGGCGGCTTCAACTACTGGTCCAGCGTGACGTCGGTCCGACCGAGCGCGTCTATACGACCTTCGATCTGAACTACGAATTGCCCGACTCGTTCCTGCTCAAACCCGAGCCTGTGCAAGCTCCCACACCAATGGAGGCCAGTAAGGACCTGGACTCAGAGCAAGCAGCAAAGTCGGCTCTTTGGCAGCGCATCTGGCGTGACCGAGCCGTAGAGATTGTCATCCTCTTTGTCATGCTGGCCGTCCTTAGCGGAGCGTTCTTCTTCCAGATGGCGCTGACGCGCTCGGCAGAGAGAACATTCTGGTTCCGTATGGGCTTCTTGACTTTCACGCTGTTCTTCATCGGCTGGTATGCGAACGCGCAGCTTTCGATTGTCAATCTTATGGCGCTGATGAGTTCCCTCCAATCAGGATTCACCTGGGATACTTTCCTGCTCGACCCTCTCGTATTCTTGCTGTGGTTCTCCGTTGCTGCAGCACTCATGCTTTGGGGGCGCGGCGCCTACTGCGGCTGGTTGTGCCCGTTCGGCGCGCTGCAGGAACTCACCAATCGCCTGGCACGCTACTTCGGTGTCCGACAAATCGAGTTGCCATGGAACCTCAATGAACGGCTATCGGCTATCAAGTATCTAATTTTTCTGGGCCTTGCCGGCGTCGCGTTAGCCTCGCTTGATCGTGCCGAGCAACTTGCCGAGGTCGAACCCTTCAAGACAGCCATTGTCTTGAAGTTCGCACGCTCATGGCCATTCGTACTTTATGCAGCTGTCATTCTCGGCATCGGGCTTTTCGTCGAACGCTTCTACTGCCGCTACTTGTGTCCGCTAGGAGCAGCGCTGGCGATTCCTGCACGCCTGAGAATTTTTGACTGGCTCAAGCGCTATCGCGAATGTGGCAACCCTTGCAAGGTCTGCGCAAACGAATGCCCTGTCGACGCCATAAATCCGATAGGCCAAATCAGTCCAAACGAATGCATCAACTGCATGAACTGTCAGGTTCTCTATCAATCGCAGACGAAATGCCCCGCAGTTATCAAGAAACTCAAGCGACAAGGCGTATTGCCGAAAACAGCAGAACCCATCACCACGAAGTAAATTCAGCAAGCATCCCGGCTTAGGAGGAATCCATGACCGATCAGAACGACAAGCCTAAGATTAGCCGCCGCACACTCCTCGCCACGACGGCAGCTGGCGGCGCCACCGCTGCCTTGGTTGCTCAGGGCGGTGGCAAGCTGGTTAGCCCGACCACACCCGCCCATGCTGAAGGTGCCAAATACCATCTCAAGCCCGGCGAACTCGATGAGTACTATGGCTTCTGGTCATCCGGTCAGTGTGGCGAACTTCGCATTCTGGGCATTCCATCGATGCGCGAACTGATGCGCGTCCCGGTGTTCAATCGCTGTTCGGCAACCGGCTGGGGCCAGACCAACGAGTCGATCAAGGTTCTCACCGAGAATATGTCTGAGCGGACCAAGAAGTTCCTCGCAGCGAACGGAAAGACGCTCCATGACAACGGCGATTTGCATCACGTGCATATGTCATTCACGGAAGGCAAGTACGACGGTCGCTATCTATTCATGAACGACAAAGCAAATACGCGCGTGGCGCGCGTCCGTTGCGACGTCATGAAGCCCGATAAGATCATCGAAATTCCCAATGCCAAGGCCATACACGGTTTGCGTCCGCAAAAATGGCCGCGCACCAATTACGTCTTCTGCAATGGAGAAGACGAAGGCCCATTGGTCAACGATGGCAAGGTTCTCGACGTACCGGCCGAATACGTGAACTTCTACACCGCCATCGACGCAGACAAGATGACCGTCGCATGGCAGGTCTTGGTGTCAGGAAACCTCGACAACACCGACGCCGACTACGATGGCAAATATGCATTCTCGACGAGCTATAACTCGGAAATGGGAATGGACACTGGCGCAATGACATCCGCTGATATGGATCATGTCGTCGTCTTCAATATTGCCGAGATCGAAAAAGGCATCAAAGCGGGTGACTTCCAAGAACTCAACGGCGTCAAAGTGATCGATGGCCGGAAAGGGAAGAACAAAAATTACACGCGCTACATTCCGATCGCCAACAACCCGCACGGCTGCAACATGGCGCCGGACAAGATCCACCTTTGCATCGGCGGCAAGCTATCGCCGACCGTTTCGGTTATCGATGTCCGCAAGCTCGACGACGTGTTCTACAAGAATGCGGAGCCGCGCTCTGCCGTCGTAGCCGAGCCCCAGCTCGGACTGGGACCGCTACACACTTGCTTTGATGGCCAAGGCAACGCCTATACGACGCTGTTCCTCGATAGTCAGGTCGTTCAATGGAACATCGAGAAGGCCGTGCAGGCCTATAAAGGCGAGAAGGTCGATCCGATCCTCAGCAAGACCGACGTGCATTATCAGCCGGGTCACAACACGACCATGATGGGCGAAACGCTTCAAGCAAACGCCAAGTACTATATTACAATGAACAAGTTCTCCAAGGATCGTTTCTTGAACGTTGGCCCATTGAAACCGGAGAATGAGCAGCTCTTTGTCATTGACGGCAACAAGCTGACGCTCGTTCACGATGGCCCAACATTTGCTGAACCACATGATTCAATTGCGGTCCATCGTTCTGTCGTCAATCCGCGAACAGTATGGGACCGCAACGACCCGATGTGGGAAGATGCACGCAAACAGGCTGCGGCCGACGGTGTGAAACTCGAAGAAGGCGCGCCGAAGCCGATCCGCGATGGCAACAAGGTTCGCGTGTACATGACGTCGACGGCACCGTCCTTCAGCATTGAAAAATTCACTGTGAAGCAAGGTGACGAAGTAACGATCTATGTCACAAACCTCGATGACATCGACGACCTGACACACGGCTTCACGATGGGCGATCACGGCGTCGCGTTCGAAATTTCGCCGCAACAGACGTCCTCAGTCACGTTCGTCGCCGCCAAACCGGGTGTTTACTGGTACTATTGCCAGTGGTTCTGTCATGCGCTGCACATGGAAATGCGTGGTCGCATGTTGGTTGAGCCAACCGGGGCATAATCATGAAGGCCACCGGCACATCAGTTCTGCGTGTTGTCGCGTTGCTATTGACTGCTTGCGTGCTCGTTCTGCGAGCCGGTAGCAGCAATGCAGCAGAGCTGATTGTGCCGGCCCAGCTAGGCAAGTTGCTTGAAATGATCGCCACAGCAGCGCCAGGCGACACCTTGATCCTCGAGCCGGGCCGTCACGACGGCCCGCTCGTACTTGCCCGCCCCATAACCATTGACGGCCGTGGCAAGGCAGAAATTGTTGGCAACGGCCAAGGCAGCGTCATCGCTGTAACCGGCGAAGACGTAATCGTTCGCGGCCTCCGCATCTCTGGGTCGGGAAACGATCACACACCAATCGATTCCGGAGTACGGATCTCGCAGACAGCGCAGCGCACTCTCGTTGAGAACAACGTCGTAGTTGAAAATCTGCACGGAATAACCGTTCACGGCGCCACAGATGCCATCGTGCGCAACAATACGATCATTGGACGACAGGACCGACGTCTCAACGACCGCGGCAACGGAATCTATGTTTGGAACGCCCCCGGTGCTGTGGTCGATGGCAACGATATACGCTTCGGCCGGGATGGAATTTTCGCCAACGCATCCAAGCAGAATAAATTTCGTAACAATTTGCTGCGCGACCTGCGTTTTGCGATCCACTACATGTACACAAATGACAGCGACGTTAGCGGCAACGTCTCGATTGGAAATCATCTCGGCTACGCCATCATGTTCTCCAACAACATTCGGGTTGTTGGCAACATGTCGCTACGCGATCGAACCCACGGCGTCATGTTGAACTATGCCAACAACGCTGAGATTAGAGACAACCTTGTGCGAGGTGGAACGCACGAGAAATGCACGTTCATCTATAATGCCCATAAGAATACGATTACCGGGAACCGCTTCGAAGGCTGTGCTATCGGCATTCACTTCACCGCGGGCTCTGAACGCAACAAGATCAGTGGCAATGCCTTCATAGGCAATCAAAACCAGGTCAAGTATGTCGGCACGCGTCAAATCGAATGGAGTGACGGAGGCCGTGGCAATTACTGGTCCGATCATCCAGCTTTTGATTTGGACGGCGATGGCTTGGCCGATTCAGCATTCCGGCCCAATGATCTGATGGACCATGTGTTATGGTCGCAACCTGCTGCGAAATTGCTGATCGGTTCACCCGCCGTACAACTTGTACGCTGGAGCCAACACGCCTTTCCCGCGATTCTGCCAGGCGGCGTAAAGGACAGCCATCCCCTGATTTCGCCACCGGTTATTTCTGTGCCGGAGAAGTTCGCAAAGCTCGAGCGAGAAGCTCGTCCCGATTGGCTTGAAGGAGGCGGCAATGCAAGTATTGACCCTCTCTCAGGTCACTAAGCGCTACGACGATGCGATCGTCCTATCCGACGTATCGCTTGATGTAGCAAGAGGCGAGCGCGTCGCTCTACTCGGCCATAATGGCGCGGGCAAATCTACACTGATCAAAATCGTGCTAGGCCTCATTCCGTTCGATGCCGGTAACATCGTTGTCGCCGGTTCATCGCCCGGCAGCTGGCCCGCCCGCAACGCTACATCCTATTTGCCTGAGAACGCCGCATTCCATCCTGCCCTTACCGGACTGGAACAGATTGGCTACTATCTCCGTCTGCGCGGCGAGACACCTAGTGCGGCCATGGGCCTTCTCGAGCGCGTTGGATTAGGCAGCGCCGCCAAGCGCCGGATCGGCACCTACTCAAAGGGTATGCGCCAACGTGTTGGCTTGGCGCAGGCTCTCATAGGTAATCCGCGACTGATGGTGCTCGATGAACCAACGAGCGGATTGGATCCAGTTTCACGCAGAGAATTCTACACCATCCTCGACGAACTCGCAGGTAACGGCACCGCAATTCTTCTTTCAAGCCACGCGCTGACCGAGGTTGAAGCACGCACTGACCGCATCGCAATTCTCAGCCAAGGAAAGCTTGTCGCGAATGATACGCTTGCTGGGCTCCGTCGAAGCGCAGCATTGCCCATCCAGTTGCAGGTTGCTGCCCGCCCCGATACCGCCGACGAAGTAGCGCGCCGCCTTTCGGGCAAGCGATTGAATGGAACCCGTGTCGAGATTGCTTGCGGACACAGCGACAAGCTCAACCGCCTTGCCGAAATTACAAATCTTGGAAATCTCATTGAAGATGTCGAGATCGTACCGCCGAGTCTCGAGGAGCTTTACGCCCATTTCAGCCGCGCAGGTACATCGTCATGAGCAGAACACTCGCGGTAACCACAACCGAATTTCGAATTGCATCACGCAATCGATGGGTCGCGATCTCGATCGTTATGATGGCGACGTTTGCACTTGTGCTCTCTGCTGCTGGAAGCTCGCCAACGGGCAATCTCGGCGCCGATAAACTCTCCGTCACCGTCGCCAGCCTAACGAGTCTAGCTGTCTATCTGGTGCCATTGGTTGCCTTGCTCATGTCTTTCGACGCGATTGCAGGCGAAATTGAGCGGGGCACTCTGCCACTAGCACTGTCATATCCCGTTTCTCGCCCCGAGATTCTTGCGGGAAAATTACTAGCACATCTAGCCATCCTGGCGGTCGCTCTCATCGTTGGTTACGGCATCGCAGCAGCCGCTGCCCTCATAATCGATCCCGATGCTATGCAAGGACTGCCAGCGCTATTCCGCGTGTTCTGGACATCATTACTTCTCGGCGCGACATTTCTCGGTATCGGCTATGCGATTTCGGCACTGATGCGCCGCCCCGGAGCAGCTGCCGGCGCTGCAATCGCAATCTGGCTCGTCGTTATTGTGCTTTTCGATCTCGCACTCCTCGCCGCCGTCGTGGCCGACAACGGCGGTACATTCACGCGAACCATTTTCCCATGGCTGCTGGTAGCGAATCCCGCTGACGCATTTCGGCTCTATAATCTCTCCGCTTCGGAGGCGACCGCAGC
>JRYC01006870.1_pt1 | contig 16282 bp, 19 predicted proteins | sample 235301 | NCBI WGS metagenome assembly JRYC01 (sample SAMN03074211, study PRJNA261470) | activated sludge metagenome | biome: Common Effluent Treatment Plant; feature: Wastewater; material: Activated sludge; isolation source: activated biomass of a common effluent treatment plant treating...
CATACATTCCCCAAGTGGCATGCCGTCTGACGTGAGTTTCGCCTGAATCCGACCGCAGGACAATCATTTTCCGTCCCGAGCGGCGTCGTCGGGCGCGCAAGGCGCTGAGACAGGGCAGATCGGCCCGCGAAGCCGCCGTGTTGTGCCCTGGTGGCGGTGTTTTTCAGCGCAGCGGACAGACCCATCCTGCCGTTTTCGTTCAGTTTGGGCGTGGATGGCGGTCATGCGCATAGCGGAGGCGCTCGCAATCGGCGGATGGCGGCGAGGATGGCGCGGACCATCGGACCGGTGACGGCCACCTCGGCCAGCTGGAAGGTGATGGCGCGGGCATGGCGGACGACACGTGCCCCGATCTTGATCAGCTTCAGTTGCAGGCTGGTCAACGACCAGTCGGCCATCGTCTCGGGCAACTCGATGCAGCGCAAGAAGATGGCCAGGTTGTAGGCCAGCGCATGCAGTTGCAGTCGCACCTCATTGTCGCGGAACTTCCGGCATGACAGCCGCGTCCAGTGGAAGGCATATTTACCTTCCTTGATGTGCTGCTCGGCGGTGCCGCGCTGGTTATAGAACCGCACCACCCAGTCGGGCTCCATCGGCAGGTTGGTGACGATGAAGCCGACACGCGGGAACAGTTCGCCCGGATGCCATTCGATCTTGGCGATCACCCGGCGTTCCTTGTCCCAGGATGCCGCCTGATACTCGAAGTCTTCGTAGAAGCGCTTGACCTTGGTCAGCGAAGGTCGCCCGACAGGGCGCGTCAGCCGATGCGCGATCTTCTCGCGCAGGACGTTGTTCGCAGGCAGCCGGATGGCGTAGAAGAATCGGGCTTCTTCCAGCCGCTCATAGATCGCGGGGATCGCGTAGGCGGCGTCAGCCCGGAAGAACCGGCCGCAAAGGTCGCGCTCCGCGTAGCGGGCGATGACGGGGTCGAGAACGTCCCGCCAGCCATCGGCGCTGTGGACGTTGCCATGGCGCAAGGCGCAGCGCTCCAGCATGCCGAACTGGTTGAACAAAAAGTTCGGGTGATAGCAGGTGCAGTCGAAATGCCCGTTCCAGGCCGCGCCCTCCTGATCGCCATGGGTGGGGCTGACCGAACTGTCCATGTCCAGAACGATGTACTTCAGCCCGTTACGGTCATGGAACCGGTCGATCCATTGGCCATTCAGGTCGGCCAGCGCGGCACGGTTCTCGGGCTGTGCCAGTGTCTCGGTCTCGAACCGTCCCATCTGCGAGGCCGAGGCCGCTTGCGCATCGACAGCCCTTCCACCCACGACCTGGCGCATCACCGGATCGAGGGCCAGGCGGTCGGCGTCGTTCACATCCTCGTATCCGGCCAGTCGCCCGAACACCGATTGCCGGAACAACCCGTCAAGCCGGTGGACCGTGTTCTTGCCGCGCCGGGTGTCGCGCAATGCTTTTGCCGCCAGATCGGACAGCCCGAGCGCGTCATCCAGCTCGCGCATCACCAGCAGGCCGCCGTCGGAACTGAGCTGCGCACCTCGGAACTCCACATGCACCCGGCGGTCGAACTCGACCCGATCTGCCCGCTTCGAACCCGCACCCTCTGGGTGATCCATCAAACGCGCCCCTCACGGCCATCAACACCATGATTTATATCGGAAATATTGAGATCCTGACAGCAAAATCAGCGATTTACTTGGGGAATGTGGGCTACAAGCTAGACCTTCGTAACGAGAACGATGAAAGAGCAATTGATCTAAATATCTGCTTTCATCGATTGGCGCAAAATGGTGCACAATTCTATCTTATCGGTCCAAATATATCTAACGTTAAAGGATTGGCGTCCTCCTACAAACATGTCTTTATACCATCTGATTTCTCAACAGTGGCTCTGGATATTGAGTATTTTAACTTAAAACAGCGCGGCGACGAACGGAACGCAAAGTTAATTGAACTGTGTGGATCTCTCAAAAGTCCCACGCTCGTTTACTGCCAATCGCCGCGTAGCGCGCGTGATGCAGCTCGAACAATATACGAAACTTCCAAACTTCCTGTTTGCGAAGCTACAAAGGATGCTGTTGATTGGCTGGAGCAGTACTTCCCTACTGAATGGGAAGTGATCCAAGCTCTGAAGCGAGGGATCGGTATTCATCATGGAAACGTCCCGAGAGCACTCCAGCAATATATGGTGAGAGCTTTTGAACAAGGCCGAATTAAAATCCTTGTTTGCACATCGACGATCATTGAAGGCGTGAATACCGTTGCGGAGAATGTGATAATTTTTGATCGCCGAACCAATACCAGCACTATTGATGATTTCACATTCAAAAACATCGCGGGTAGAGCCGGGCGAATGAACCGATATTTTATCGGCAAGGTGTTCGTCTTGGAGGAGGCTGTAGCAGAAGGGGATCACGTCGTGGATTTACCCGGAGGTCAGCAGGATGAAACGACTCCACTGTCGCTAATTCTCGATCTCCCTCCGGGTAGCTTAACCCCCCTATCGCATGAACGGATCACAACCGCTTTCGAGGGGTCCATGCTAAGCGAGGCAACGATCCGGCAAAATCGTTACGTACCGCTTGAAGATCAGAACGCGTTGTTTGAGGCCGTCTCGGCAATTTACGATACCCATCCCGACCATCTCCAGTGGAAGGGCATCCCACGGTCGGAGCAATTGTTGGCGGCGTGCAACCTCATTTATGAGCATCTCGACCATGGAGATTCGTTGCGCAAGCATAAGATTTTTGCCGGGGATCAACTGCAGGCTGTGCTTACAAATCTTATGACCGCAAACGACTTCAAAGACTTTATCATTCGGCGGGTAGAGGGGCGTTGGAAGGATGACTCGATCAGCGACGCTGTTGAACAAGCCCTATCTTTTCTACGCAATTATGTAGGATACAAATTTGGACGACAGCTGATGGCACTGAGTCGAATCCAGGCTGATGTGCTTTCTCGTTATAAGAAGGCGAGTCCGGGCGATTACTCTATGTTCGCTGCGCACGCCGATTCCTTGTTTATGCCGGCCGGACTTTTTGCGCTGGACGAATATGGCGTTCCGTCTGAGTTAGCTCGGAAGATTATGATTGATAGCGGGACAATTGAGAATGTCGATCAGGGCCTTCGCATACTGGCGGGAATTGATCTTGAGCGACTACAGCTCCAACCCTTTGAAAGAGAGATATTGGAAAGCGTGCGAGAATCCTTGCCGTTGCGCGCATTCGCTCCGTCCGTGGGCGAGGAAAGCTAGAATGCTGGCATCAGCGCTGCGCCTCCGCGAGTTCGGATACTTTGCCGAGGCGCTCGCTCATATTACTCTTTCGAGCGGGTCACGATCCAGACGACTGAGAGCATCATCGGAACCTCGATCAGCACCCCGACGGCAGTGGCGAGCGCCATGCCCTAGTGAAAGCGGAATAGTTTGATGGCGGCAGCGACCGCCAGTTCGAGGAAGTTCGAAACCCTGATCAGCACCGAGGGGCCGGCCACGCGATGTCGAACCGCAGTTTCCACGCTATTTTCCGATGCTTGCATGTCTTGGAAAGCAGTACGGCAGCTTCCAACCTTCACTAAGCGGCTGCGAATGCGTAGGCGAATACCCATATCGCAAATCGGTGCGGAGGCATTGCCTAGCACCTGTTTTTCTGCTGCGAAAGCAGGCCAGAAACACGGCTCCCAAAACCATTGTGACAGAGGTCAAAGAATTGCCAGCGAAAAGTAGCACGTAACGCATTGATTTATATGGGGTCGTGATGCTCCTTGAAAAATGAGGGACACAAAGGTAGTTGAATTAATAAATTAAGCAGTGTGACATGCCCTATGATAAGCGTTGCGCAGTACCTTTCCGAGCATGGTCCCTCACGTTCCTCACGGATCGTTGAGACACTGATCGCATCTGGCTTATCCGCAGAGGCAGCGCGTCAGCGGGTATCGCGAGCCAAGCCGCCGATCCGCAGCTTTCCTGTTCCACTCCTGCCTAAGCGCGAGGCGTTCCTCTATCTGGAGAAGGATCGTAACAGCGAACGGTTCTGGCATAACTTCCTTCGCGATCTCCGCGAAACCAATTCGATTACGGCGGCGGCCATCGATGGGGTGATTGCTCGGGGCGGCATAATTCCCAGCGACCAATTCGCGGTTGTAAGCGGTGCCACGGTCAGGCCTAAGACCGGGCAAGTCCCGGCTGATACGGTCGCCAGTCGTCTCATAAAATCCGACTTCCTCAAGGAATTCCACGACCCGGAATATGGCCGCTGTTTCAGCACGGCTCCGAGTTTGGCCATTGGCACACCCGCTGCCATGCGAGCGCGAGACATCACGGAACGTGTCTTACTAGATGGTCTGCGGGAATGGTGCCGAAAAATTGGTCTCGCGAGCTACAACGCTATCCGCATCCGAGGCGACGAAGATTTGAAGCCGATCGGGCCTTTCGCATTCGATCTTGCCGGGCCGAGCTATCTCCTCCCTTTGCAGGGATCGGGAAACAAACCGGGCTTCGTTGTAGCGGATGTTTTCGCCGAAGGCATTTTGACCGTCCATGAGATTCAGTTTTTCATTCGCAAAGCTCGCGTTCTCAAAGCCAGCTTCAAGGGTATCGGCATTCTGTCGATCATCGTTGCGGAAGGCTTCACGGGCGAAGCAATGACCGCAGGACATGCGGCGGGCGTTATGCTGGCAACCCCCAAAGACCTGTTCGGGAAGCGTGTCGGGGAGGCAATCGCCTCGCTCTGCGAAGTGCTCAAGAATGCCGCGAAATATGCGTCATCGAGCCCCGAACGTCTCACCATGCTGTTGAACAACCTGTTCGATATCGAAGGGCGCAACAAGAACCTTCGGGGCATCCTGTTCGAGATGGTAGCGGGCTATCTTGCAAGGCGCACAGCCATGACAATGGATATGGGCGTCACTGCCAAAGACCCAAGCACCGGGAAGACAGCCGATATCGACGTTCAGACGATCACCAACCAGAACGCAGTCGTCACGGCCATTGAATGCAAAGGTAAGGAGCCAGGCGGTGTGTTGAGTCTGGCAGAGGTGGAGGAATGGCTCGCGAAGATTCCCACATTCCGCGCTCATTACGCTCGGCACGGGTATTTACGCGAGGCAGAGCAGCGCTTCGAAATCTGGACGAGTGGCAGCATCGCACCTGATGCGCTGGCGAAGCTGGAAGAAGAACAGGTCCGCCGTGTTAAGGCGAAGATCAACTGGAAAGACGGCGATGCCGTTCTGGCGCTAGCGAGGGCGGGCAAAGAGAAGGCCCTCGCCGACGCTCTCAACCAGCATTTCTTCCGTCATCCGTTTTCCGAAGTAGCCAAGCAACTCGAAGCCGACGAGGCGGAACGAAAATCGTCATGGATGACTCCTCTGAAATCTGACCTGCCTGCGTTGGAAGGCCAGCCGATTGAAGTCGTGACGCTGGATGGAGAGTTAGGCGCCGCCGAGTGAACTAGCGCTCCAACATCCGAATTGCCGCCGTTAGCCACATAATCAGGGGTGTCTGAATAAAGTTCTAGCCCGAAAGCGAACGCGTTCCACATTGCGCTGTAGAGATCCGAGCGCCGCCACTGGCAATGCCCGGCGCTTTAGCGCCGGGTCCGCAGAAACACATGGTGAAAACTTATCAACCGTAATCCATTGTAATATCATTAGTTTCGGATCAATTCTCCGACCCTGATTATAGGGGTATGGAGTAAACGTAGTTATCATCTTCACCCGGTGCGGCGCGCCATCCCATTTTCAGCACCGAAAAAACCGCTTAAGACCTTGAAAGGCAAGGCCATTTCTGGAGTTCTAAGTCCTTCATTTTGGGCATACTCCAGGCGCCGCGCAAAGGTGAGTTTTAGCACCGTGCGCCGCGCGTTCAGGTCGCCCGATGCCCATAGATTCCAAGGGTTTGCGAGGAATTCGAGCGAAGTTCTAAGTGTCTCGTCGAAGGTGCTTGCTGGTTGGCCGTTATTCGCCATGCGCTCCCTGATTACGATCTTGTCTTCTTCGAGCTTGCGCACGCGCTCCTCGTAGGCGGCAATGACACTCGGCACGCTCGCGTCGAGGATGCGTTCGAGAAGCTGGGAGACCTGCCGGTCGATCTTGATAAGCTGAGCGCCCAATGCCTTCGCTTCGGCTTGCGCATTGGCGAGGCGACGATCCCAGATGTCCCGCATCATCTTCGTAGCGATGCTGAATAGCGCCGCACTCGGCGTCACGTTCTGCATCAACGTAGCGAACTCGCCTTCGATCTGGTCGCGCCGTATCGATTTCCCGTAACTCTCACAGCCTCGCTTTGGGCAAAGATAGTAGGGATGGTGCTTGTATTTCCCCTTCGACCAGCACGCGGTCAGTGGCGTCTGGCAATGTGCGCAGAGCACAAAGCCGCGCAGCGGAAAATCCTCATTCAGATTCACTTGTCGTGGCGTGTGTACGAGGCCGTTCAGGCGATCCTGAATGCGGCGGTAGGTCTCGAAGCTGATAAGGCCTTCGTGTTGACTTGGCCGTAGCGAAACATCCCAGTTCGGAGCCTCCACATAACCGGCGTAGGCACATTGCGTCAGAAGCAGGTTCACGCGGGAATGGCGAACGATGCCGCTGCTGTCTTTCGGAAAGAGAGGATTGCGCTGCAAGAAGCGCATTACGTCGGCTTGTGTCTCGAACCGGCCCGATGAGTAGCCTTCGAGCGCTTCAGCTACAATTGACGCCGCCGGTTCATCGCGCACCAGCATTTTCCCGCGTCCCTTGACGGCAGCGTAGCGATAGCCGACCGGCGCTTGGAAAACCCAGTACCCGTTCAGGACGCGCGAACGCATGCGGTTCTTCGTCTGCTCGGCATTCTTCTGACGATGATGCTGCGCAACGCTGGCAATCAGATGCTCGACCAGTTGTGAGTCCGGGTCTTCGCCGAATTCGATGGAAGGCGATTGCAAAATGCCGCCCGCGCTCTCGATGAGTTGGCGCAATTCGATATGGGCCTGAAGACCGCGCGCCAAGCGCGATACATCATCGATAATGACAAACGTTCTGCGTCCGCGCGTGCGCNNGCATGTCCTTCATGCCGGGCCGCTCGATCAGGCTCCCCGATACATCGTCGGAGAACACCGCAATCACCTCATAGCCTTTCATGCTTGCGAACTCGCGGCAGCGTGTTTCCTGCGAGCGCAGACCGTCTCCCACCTTCGTCTGCTTGATGCTGGAGACGCGGCCGTAAATGAAGGCTTCCGAGATATCAGTCATGGCTGCCCCTTGGGCCTTCGCCGACCATTTTGTTCTTCGATTTCGATGCATCCTGGCATTCTACACGCAAGCCTTGCGCGCCGGGTATGATGCCAGCGGCATCGAAAATCTGCTCACAGATTTTCACATCGAAGCCGAGACGGACGAAGGAGGCCATGATCGACCAGAGAATTTCCAGAAGCTCAGTCTTCTGAGCTTCCGTGATGTCGATACCATCGAGTTCAGCCATATAATCAGCCGGATCGAAATTGACGGTAGAGTGAAGGAGCGGCACGGGCTGCGCGATGTGGGCGGGCTCGCATGCCCGATCCTGATCTGCTATTTCCAGAAGACCGTCGTCGGGCTTCTCTTTCATGTCGCTCTCCTTTCTGCCCGAATGCAGGCAAGCCGATCATCATATAGAACAAATATAGAATATTCAAGGAATATATTCCTTTTAACGCGAGCGAGCTGCTCTCGCGTTTGAGTGATTTTGGGTCGTTTGAGTGATCGATTGTGTTTTTGAGAGTGCGCCAAGAAAGAGCTTCGAGTGAACCTTGTGAGGTTCACTAAGAACTCTCAACCGCACCCTTGCACGATGTTAAAGTGTCTCCCTCGTTTCATTGCCGATCACCACATCTCTTTCCAAAAAATTGTCGTTCAAGTGTTTGCGTCAGAAAATTTGCGAAAAGGTCGGCGGAAAGCAGATTCACAAGAGGCGGCGCGCGTGATTCAATAGGGCCATCTGAAAGATCGACCGAGCCTTGCGAACCGGAGGCCAATGCGATGAAAACCAAGCGTCAGCCTGGCACGATCCCCTTGACACTATGGCTCAAGCCGCGTGTCGTCGAAGGACTGGCGCTCGCCTGCAAGGATGAGCATGGCAACATCTTCTGCACGGTTCAGGACGCAGCAGCCGATATCCTGATGGACTCCGCCGAGACCTATTTGCGCGACGCGGAGTTGGCGAAGGCGCAAGCAACCGGGGAGGACATACCGTTTTGAGCGCGACACCGATGCCACGGCCGGGTCTGTTGGTGCCGCCGCCGCCCTACGGCAGCGATGCCGCGCGGGGCGAGACGACAAAAATTCTCGCCTATACCGACGCCGTGCTGGCGTGGATCGCGCAAAGGAAGGGAGCGCGCCATGCCGATCGATGACGGTTTCCCCCAACCACTGGCCCGAACCCCGGACTGGCGCGGCCATGTGGGACTACGAGGGCCAAATCCCGGAAGTGATTGCCGGTCTTTACGAAGCCATCGAAATCCTCAAGCAGCTCGATCATTCCAAAGCCGTGCGGGAGCGCGAACGCGATATGTGCGGCGGGCGCTGGTGCCAGATGGAAAAGGCCCTCATCTCGATATGCAATGGGGGCGACTATGCGCTGAACCTGATCCGCATCGTGGACGGTTATCCGGAGAAACCGCCCTTTATTCGCTATATCGATAAAGAATAGGCCGCCCCCTTGAACGAAAAATCCGGCGGGGATGCCGCCGGATCGGAGCCTGTCGGAATGCGCTGTCTCAGCGCATCACTTCTTTTTGCCGCCTGCGCTCGCAACCGCGATATTTACCCAATTCGGATCGGCAGAACTGATAACAGGCGGCTTTGGCGAGTTGCGCACCTGATCCTGAATGCCCGAATAGGTTGGCTTGTTGGTCATTCCTTTCTCCTTCGGTTAGATGTGCGTCATCCGCGTTCAAACCCCATTTCGCGGTTGAACTTATTCCATATGTTGTCGCGTTGTTGCTTGGTGAGCGACTTCCAGCGGTCAAGCGGTTCCCCGCCAATCGCGCTCATGATATCGCCTTCAAAGATTTCGCTCTGTGTTTCCAGCATCGGCTGTAGATTCTTCATCTGCTTGTCGCCAAATACGGACACCGCCATATCGGCAATTTCGCGATGGCGTTCGTAAAAGCGGCGAGCCAGTTCGTCCATTTGTTCACGGTTCAACGGCGCACAGCCGAGTTCCGACACGATGAAAGCGATCTGACGGCGGAAGGTCGTTTCCGACTTGAACACGTCACCGGCAATTTTCAATGCGTTTTGCTTGCTCGCCGCTGATCCAATGGCGGAAGCAACGATCAGTACCGCTATGATTGCGATTATCCAGAACATTTGGTCAGCCCGCTTCCCCGATCCCGGTCATAGGCTTGCGGCGGTGATGCCTGCGGCGCGATCTGTGCCGCGCACTTTGCATGTTCGTCGGCGTGATCTCGCCGCGTGCGAGCCGTCATCGAGGATGTCTTTGGCCGAGGCCATCTGTCTTCTCCTTTCCCTTACGTTGTGCGTGGCGCTTTATCGCCCGCGAGATTGTCCATGGATGCACGTCGTAATGCACCGCGAGTTCGTGCAGCCTTTCAGGCTCCGACTTGAGAATCCTTGCGGCACGTTCGATCTGGCGGGGCGTGAGTTTGGGCGGACGGCCGAGGCGCTTGCCGCGCTTACGGGCGGCGGCGAGCCCTTCGCGGGTGCGCTGCGAGAGCAGTCTGCGCTCGAATTGCGCAAGGTCGCTGACGACCGTGAAGAGCAGTTCGCCATAGGGCGTCTGGGTGTCGATCCCGAAATTGGCGATGTGGATGTCGATACCGGCTTCGCGCAGCCGGTCGAGTTCGTTGAGGGCATCCTTGGCAGAGCGGTAAGCCCGGTCGAGATCCCAGATGACGAAAACGTCGCCCGGATCGAGCTTCGCCATGACGCGCTCATACACGGGGCGGTGCGGCGCAACAGCGGAGAGTTTTTCGATGTGCAGCTCATCGCACACGCGCTCCAGCCCATCGATCTGCCGATCCGGCCGCTGCTCGGCGGTGGACACGCGCAGATATCCGATCCTCTTGTGTGTCATCGGGCGCTGGCTTCCGGCTTGCCCCTGTGACTCGCGCAATAAAGACCGTTTTCGCGTGCGATCTTTCCGACCAGGCGGATGCGCGAAAATTCAAGGCAATAACGACATCTAAAATCCTTCGAAGCCACGCCTTGATTTGACCACAAAAACGGTCTTTTCCGCGCCGCTCGCGAAGGTATGCGGTGAAGTTATCCGGATGATTTCCTTCGCGCGTCTTCATGGCGCTTCGGGATATCCAGCCGTTAGGGGTGCGCTTTATGGCAGGCCGCGCCCGACGCTGATCGCTCGCGTCAATGGCTTGCCCGCTCCATTCGCGCTGGCGCGCTCCCGTGTTGACCATGACGCGCAGGGCTTAAACGGCCCGCCTTCTTTCGCGCATCGGCTGGATGATCCGGCCCATGAACGAAAGGAAAATCAAATGTCCAACTATCAAAACCGCAGCCGCGCGCCAGCGCTGGAAAGCCAGCCTTCGGGCAATCCGCCGACCCACGTGGCGAAGATCAGGATCGGCCAGGGCGATGCCGCCAGCTTCGAGCGCATCGGTGTCGCCTGGTCGAAAGAAGACGGCTCGCTCTTCGTCCGCCTGTATGGCACGCAGGTCATTACCGGGGGCTTTGCGCTCTATCCGATGGAAGAGGGAGGTGCGCGATGAGCACGCCTCTTTCCATCCGCGATCTCAACGACGCTTTCCGCATGACCTTCATCGGCGGGCGCGTGATGGTGACCTGCGGCGTCGATGCGTTGCCGCTCCCGGTTCGCGAGAGCATCCTGGCCCGCGTGCGGCGCTTCGATGATTTCACGGAAGAGAACGATCCGCACGGCGAACACGACTTCGGCAGCTTCGAGCAGGTCGGCGCAGGCCGAATCTTCTGGAAGATCGATTACTACGATCCGACGCTCACTTACGGAAGCGCCGATCCTGCCGATCCGAAAGTGACGGTACGGGTGCTCACGATCATGCTCGCGAGTGAATACTAACCCTCTACGATCCGGCCGGGTGGCTTTGCCGCCCGGCCGGATCTCGTCTGCCCCTGGCGCGTGCGCCAGCCCCAGACCCCACCCGGAGGACTGCTGTTGACTGGAAGGTAGGCTCGCCATTCAGATGCGTCATGACACTCTTAGCGACGAAGCGAATGCCATTCTGCGTGAGTGCCGTGTCGTCGGCGTGTTCAACGACATGACGGCGGGCGGAGCGGAGCAGATGTTACTTATTGCCGCGCTCGCTGTCGACGACGATGGCGCGTTGCCTCAGGCCGACGCGACCCTCATCGAAAGAGTGTCGCACGAAGCATGGCCGTATGTGGCGGCGCAGTTGGAATATGGTTTGCGGCAGGCGGCGATCGACGACCGCGCGCGCAAGCGGTGGGACATCGCGATAAAGGCCGCGTGCCGTACGGTCGGACGCGAGTATCCGCCGCCACCCGACGAGCTTGATTTGATCGTGCCGTTTTAATCGCTCGCTGGGCGGTTCTTCCAGCTCTCTTGCCGCTGTGCACGGAGCTGAGCGAGCGCGTCTAGCGCCTGTGTCATCCGATCGATCATCGCTTCGAGCGCCTTTGATGCTTGCGCAAATTCAGCGAATGGGTCGGCGCATACCTCCGGTCGTCGTCGGCAAGCCCGTTCTCCGATATTGATGACCTCAGCGATGTCGTTCTGTATCTGGGCGATGCGGTTCATCCGGGTGCTTCCAGTGGCAGGGGTTCATGATCTCCCGTGAGGATTGTCATAGTGTAGCCGTTTTGAAGGTTGAGCGCTTCGCAAGATGTGCGTGGTAGTACCACGCAATCTTGGCAAGGGAGACCCGCTGCGCGTCTCCCGTTGCATCCCTCCCGGCTTGTGGCGCTTCTTCGGCATCGAGCCTCATCCCCGCCAGCAAAACGTCCGCCGTTTCGATCCGCGCATCAGAAGGAGCGTTCCTGCCCCTTCCGAGACCTTCCCAGACCGGGCGTGTTCGCCGCCCAGGCCCCGCGACCACCGTGGTTGCCGGTGGAGCGCAATCATGGGCATGCGCCGCCCTGAACCCGCGCCAGGCTGCTCGCGCCTGGAGGCGACCGGGGATACTTCGACTCTCCCACGGCTCCCTTCGAGCAGGAGCGAGAATTCGCTCTCCTCCTGCACCTCCATCGACCAACCGTTGCGCAGGTTGGATACCGCCAGGAGCTTGCGCGCTCCTAAACCTCGTATGTACCGCCCGCCGCCGGCAGTTATTCACATAGCGCTCTTTGCGGCCCCGATCGGCGTGGCTGAATGTGTATCCACCGGCTACACTGACACCCATGAAAGATTCGGGCCTTCGTATTCGCATCGAGCGCGACCTGCGTGAAAAATTCCTCGCCATCTGCCGTGAGCGGGATCGCCCAGCTGCGCAGGTTTTGCGCGAATTCATGCGGACGTTCGTTGCCGACAATGAGAGCGCAAAGCCAGAGCCCGCGAAGAGGAAGCGCGCGAAATGAACGCCGTCGAGATCGAAGAAGCCATATCGCAACTCGCCGAGCAGCCATTCGATGCGGCCGAGTTTCCGTTCGCGTTTCTGCAAGCCTTTGGCAACAAGGAAACGACGATCCGGAAACTCCGAGCGGGCGCATCCAACAGCTCGGATGTGGGCGGTGTTCTGCAACGCAGTCACATCCACATAGCGACCTGTGCGCCGGGCGAGGTCACACATGCTCTTGGCGTGCTCAAAGCCAGCCCGGCAACGGCAAAGGCGAAAGCGCGTTTCATCCTTGCTACGGACGGCCATGACTTCGAGGCCGAAGACTTGGAGACCGGGGATACCGTCGCGTGCTCCTATCCCGATTTCCCCGATCATTTTGGTTTCTTCGGAGCATTGGGGGGCATCTCCTACCCCAAGCCGCTTCGCGAGAATGCCTTCGACATTAGAGCAACCCGGCGCATGAACCGGCTCTATGTCCAGCTCCTCAATGATAACCCCGACTGGGGTAAGGCCGATCGCCGCCACGACATGAACCATTTCATGGCGCGTCTTATTTTCTGCTTCTTCGCCGAAGACACGGACATTTTCCAAAGCGTCGGTTTGTTCACCCAGACTGTCGAGAGGATGAGCGCGAAGGACTCTTCCAACACCCATGCGGTGATTGGAGAGCTGTTCCGCGCCATGAACACGAAGCGCGAAGATCGCGCCAAAGAGGGGATCGCTCGCTGGGCCGATATATTCCCATATGTGAACGGCGAGCTGTTTTCGGGCAGCGTGGACACGCCACGTTTCAGCAAGATCGCCCGCGTTTATCTGCTTCATATTGGCAGTCTCGACTGGACGAAGATCAACCCGGACATTTTCGGTTCGATGATCCAGGCGGTTGCCGATGACGAGGAACGCGGTGCGCTCGGTATGCACTACACGTCCGTCCCGAACATTCTCAAAGTGCTCAATCCGCTGTTTCTTGATGACCTGCGCGCCAAGCTTGAGGAAGCTGGTGACAATGCCCGCAAGCTCCTCAATCTGCGAAATCGTATGGCGAAGATCAGAGTCTTCGATCCAGCATGCGGCTCAGGGAATTTCTTAGTTATCGCCTATAAGGAGATGCGTGCGATCGAGGCGGAGATCAACAAGCGGCGCAAAGAAGATGGGCAGAAGAGCGAAATTCCACTGACCAATTTCCGAGGAATCGAATTGCGTGACTTCCCGGCGGAGGTTGCGCGGTTGGCGCTTATCATCGCTGAATTTCAATGCGATGTGCTCTATCGTGGCCAGAGGGAGGCTCTTCAGGATTTTTTGCCGCTCGACGCACAGAACTGGATTACTTGCGGCAATGCCCTGAGGCTAGACTGGGTGAGCGTATGCCCGCCAACCGGAACTGGCGTAAAGCATCGAGCTGATGACCTCTTTCATACTCCGCTTGATCAACCAGAAATCGACTTCGAGAATGAGGGTGGAGAGACATACATATGCGGCAACCCGCCATTCAAGGGGACTTGAAAGCAGGACAGCCTAGAGAAGGAGGATTTGGAGAGGGTTTTTGCGGGTATTACCACTAAATGGAAGAACGTTGACTATGTTGGCGCCTGGCTAATGAAAGCCGCGCTCTACAACGATATTTGTTATGCGCCTTTCTCATTTGTTGCAACTAATAGTCTCTGCCAGGGCCAGCAAGTGCCGATCACATGGGCTCTACTGCTTCAGCGCGATTTTAAGATTCGTTTTGCTCACACGTCTTTTAAGTGGTCAAATCTTGCTGCTAACAAAGCGGGCGTTACTGTTGTCGTGACGGGCGTGGATCGCAATCCCAACGGGCGGCGGTGGATTTACACTGATGGAAACGTTAGAGAAGTCACAAATATCAATCCTTATCTTACAGAGCATAACATTTCCGTAGTACCGGCAGAAAAGAGACCGCGGTTTAATTCAATCGCGATGGAGTACGGAGTATATTACTCAAAGTCAGCGGGGTTGATGCTAGAGCCAAATGAAAAAGATGCGCTGATAAGCGAAGGACTAGCGCCCGAATATATTCGACGATTTATTGGATCGACTGAGTACATAAACGGTAAAGAACGCTATTGCCTGTGGATTGCTAACGATGAGTTGCAAAAAGTGAGCGCGATCGAAGCAGTTCGCCAAAGAATTGAGAGCGTCAGAAGGGATCGACTTGAAACGGACGATACCGCAGTCAATAAGCTTGCGCAAAAGCCGCATCAGTTCCGAGAGCGCAAAGGGGATGATGAGGGGAAGATTTTTGTCCCCATCGTTTCATCAGAAAGTAGAGAGTACTTTCCGGCAGGCTTAGCCGATAAGTCGGTTGTACCCACCAATAAGGCATTCTACATACCGAATGCCCCATTTTGGGCACTGGCCATTATCACATCCAAGCTGCATCTTGCCTGGATTGAAACAATTTGTGGGCGTCTAAGAACTGACCACTCTTACTCAAACACACTCGGCTGGAACACTTTTCCGATGCCAGCGCTCACCGAAAAAAACAAGACCGACCTGAGCCGCTGTGCTGAGGATATTCTGCTCGCCCGTGAGGCACATTTTCCTGCGACGATCGCCGATCTTTATGATCCCGAGGACATGCCCTCCGATCTGCGCGCAGCGCACGAGCGCAATGACGAGGTGCTAGAGCGCATCTACATCGGCCGTCGCTTCCGAAACGACACTGAGCGCCTTGAAAAGCTGTTCGAGCTTTACACCAAAATGACCGAGAAGGCTCCGGCCGCGAAGCGCGGCAAGGCTGGGGCTTCTGCATAATGGCGGAGGGCTACAATTCAGGCGGCGATGCTCAAGCGATCAAGCGGATCGCTGAAAGCTATTACGGCGGGTACGCCAACATGTTTGAAGCGCATGGTTGGCCGGAGCGATCGACAAAGATCATGCCCGCCGTGCAGGCGCGTGTTGTTGAGACCTACGGCAGCGTTCGCGCTTTTGAGCAGGCTCATGAGCGCGGGACGCTCATGTTTCCGATGGAGGCGATTAAAGCCGATCCGCCGAATGTGTGGCTGACCAGTTTCTATGGCTTCCGCCCTGAGGAGTGGGGGTTACTCGGTTTCTCCGATGATGGACGCAGACGAAGCTTCATTGAGGGCAGCCAGCCGGGCGTGCTTGTTGTCGTCTACGGCGCTGGCCAAGCTTCGAAGGGAGAACTAGGGAAGGTCATTGGCATTCAGCAGTGCTCTCATAAAACTGGGCATACGCGTCAGTTCATGTCTCCTGCGGAGTGGGACGCGAAAGAGCGTGATTCTGAACGTAAGGATAAATGGAATTACGCGGTCAAGGCGACGCGCGCATGGCGCGTGACGCCGGAATCGCGGATGTTGGTCACCGACTTTGCGCCTCAGGCAACAGCGAGTGGGGCGTGGCAGCATATCGGCGCGCGCGGTGTCCGGCTGAGCCGTCAGGAAGCGTTGAACATTCTCAAACTCGACCTTCAAGAGGTCGATGTTTACGGTGAGAACCCGATCCTGGGCTCGGTCTCGGGGACGGCAAAAGAGATTCTCGCGCCCAGTAAGGCAGGGCCGGTCTCCAAGAGTCCGCATGTGACGCGGGAGGCTGAGGGGCCGAAGCACCTGTATATTCTGAAGCTCGTCGGAGATACCGACGCGTTTCTTGGCGAGGCGTGTAATGGCCACATTGTCATAAAGGCCGGATTTTCCAGAAGCCCGCAAACTAGGTGTGACGATCACAATAGGGCGCTGCCAAAATGTGCTTTCCGCTGGGAAGTTCTTTGGTGTGGGAATACTTCGCGCTATGATCCTCATCCAACTTCCGCCCATGCGTTGGCAGGCGAGCAAGCGATGCAGCGCGTTTTATGCACG
>JRYC01003917.1_pt1 | contig 16192 bp, 11 predicted proteins | sample 235301 | NCBI WGS metagenome assembly JRYC01 (sample SAMN03074211, study PRJNA261470) | activated sludge metagenome | biome: Common Effluent Treatment Plant; feature: Wastewater; material: Activated sludge; isolation source: activated biomass of a common effluent treatment plant treating...
TGGTCGCCTGCCAGCCGTTCACCACGGTCTCCGAGGACAGCGAGCACGTGACCTACCAGTTCGATCCGACCGAGGTCGAGCAGGCCCGCGTCGTCGAGGCCGCGGAGGACAAGTGCGAAATGTCGCCGCTCGGCGCCAGGCCGGCGATGCTGGTGTCGATCGAGGACCTGGGGACGGCGCGCCAGCTCAGCTTCGTGTGCAGAAAGCCGGACGGCGGCCTGAACATCGGCCCGACGCTCAATCGGGAGCTGAGCAAGCTTCCCCTTCCCTGACCCCGGCGGAGCAAGACGGATGAGCGAGCTGTGGGAGAAGCCGGCGCGCGAGGTGGTCTCGCTGCTGCGCCGCAACGAGGTCTCGCCGTTGGAGGCCATCGACGCCTCGCTGGCCCGGATCGAGGCCGTCGATCCGCTGGTCAACGCCGTGCCGACCCTGTGCGCCGAGCGGGCGAGGCAGCGGGCGGTACGGCTGCCCGCGCCGCCGCCGGACGGCCGCGGCTGGCTGGCCGGGCTGCCGGTGCTGATCAAGGATCTGGTCGACGTCGAGGGCGTGCGCACCACCTATGGCTGCACCGCCTTCGCCGACAACGTGCCGACGCGGTCGGCCATCGAGGTGCTGCGGCTGGAACGCCACGGCGCCGTGGTGCTGGGCAAGACCAACACGCCGGAGTTCGGCGCCGGGGCACAGACCTTCAACGAGGTGTTCGGCGCCACGCGCAACCCGTGGGACCGGGAGCGGACCTGCGCCGGCTCGTCCGGCGGTGCCGCGGTGGCGCTGGCCACCGGCATGGCCTGGCTGGCCGACGGTTCCGATCTCGGCGGCAGCCTGCGCACGCCGGCGTCGTTCTGCTCGGTGGTGGGGCTGCGGCCCAGCCCGGGACGCGTGCCGCACGGGCCGGCGTCGCTGCCGTTCGACACGTTGGGCGTCGAGGGACCGATAGCCCGCGACGTCCGCGACTGCGCGCTGCTGCTCGACTCCATGGCCGGCTTCGAGCCGGGCGATCCGCTGAGCTTCGAGGCGCCGCTGCGGCCCTACGTCGAGACGGTCGAGGAGACGCCGCGGCTGGGCCGGGTGGCCTTCTCGCCCGATCTCGGCGGCATCACCCCGGTCGATCCGGAAGTGGCGGCGATCTGCGCTGCCGCGGCATCCCGTTTCGCCGAGCTCGGTGCGGAGGTCGAGGAGGCCTGCCCGGACCTCTCGGCCGCCGTCGAGGTGTTCACCGTGCTGCGCGCGGCGCGGTTCGCCGCGGCGAGGGCGCCGACGCTGGCGCGGCATCGGGCGGCGCTGAAGCCCGAGGTGATCTGGAACATCGAGCACGGGATGGCGCTCGACGCCGATGCGATCGGCGCCGCCGAGCGCCAGCGGGCGGCGATGCAGCAGGGCATGGCGGCATTCATGGCAACGCACGATCTGCTGCTCTGCCCCGCCGCCATCGTGCCGCCGTTCCCGGTCGGACAGCGCTATGTCGAGGAGCTGAACGGCCACCGCTTCCCCAGCTACATCGACTGGGTGACCATCGCCTACGCGATCACGGTCACCGGCTGCCCTGCGCTGAGCCTGCCCTGCGGCTTCACGCGCGGCGGCCTGCCGGTGGGGCTGCAGATCGTGGGAAGGCCGCGCGGCGAGGCGGCGCTGCTGGCCGCGGCCGCTGGCCTCGAGGACCTGCTGGGGCTCAGCCGGCGGGTGCCGATGACACCGGCCGGCTGAGCGCTCAGAGCGCGACCCATTCCATGTCGCTGAGCGTGACGACGACCGTGCCGCCCAGCCGCAGCACCGCGTCGCCATGCCCGGACAGCAGCCAGCCGCCGGCGGTGGCCAGCGCGACGGTGCCGGCTGCGGGCGTGAGCGTCCAGGTGCCGCTGCCGGTGGCGACCGCCGAGACGTCGATGCCGTCGCGGCCGGCGTCGCCGTCGACGGTCAGGCGGATGGGGCCCGAGCCCGACAGGCGCACGAGGTCGTCGTCGTCGCCGAGCGAGCCCGAGGCTCGGCCGCCGGATATCAGCAGCAGATCGGCGCCGTCGGCCCCGTTCAGCACGTCCGTGCCGGCGGTGACGATCAGCGTGTCGTCGCCGTCGAGGCCGTTGAGCCGGTCGTTGTGGCTGCCGCCGTCGAGGATGTCGTCGCCGAGATCGCCACCCAGGACGTCGTTGCCGGCGCCGCCCGAAAGGCTGTCGTCGCCGTCGCGGCCATAGAGGCGGTCGTCGCCCGTCCCGCCGACCAGCAGGTCGTCGCCGTCCTGGCCGACCAGCAGGTCGTCGCCGGCATCGCCGGCCAGGCGGTCGTCGCCCGCGCCGGCGGACATGACGTCGTTGCCCGCCCCGCCGGCGAGGCCGTCGTCGCCGGCGCCGCTTTCCAGCCGGTCGTCGCCATTGTTGCCCGCGAGGTCGTCGTTGCCGTCGCCGCCATAGAGCCTGTCGTTGCCCGCTCCGCCCTGCAGCCGGTCGCTGCCGGCCATGCCGGTGAGGTAGTCGTCGCCGGCGCCGCCTTCGATCAGGTCGGCGCCGTCCTCGCCGTGCAGCCTGTCGTTGCCGCCGCCGCCGAACAGGCTGTCGTCGTCGACGCCGCCATTGATGAAGTCGTCGTCGGCCTCGCCCAGGATGGTATCGCTGCCGCCGCGGCCGAACAGGCGGTCGTTGCCGGCACGGCCGAGGATATGGTCATCGCCGGCCAGCCCCTCGATCCAGTCCCAGGCCGAGGTGCCGACCAGCGAATCGGCGAGCTCCGATCCCAGCGTGGTCCGAAGTAGCGACAGAGCCGGCGCCGATGCTGCGGACACGAGCCCCCGTTCGATAGGCGCCATGGGCCGCCTCCGTTGCGTCGGGCAAAATATATCTATGGTAGAATTTTGATAGGATCAATCAATCATTGCGCTATATCAGCTGCCTTGCGGCTGCCGGTCGGCCACGGCGCGCACCAGGGCGTTGACCGCCAGCTTGATCTCGTGGTCGTCGATCCGCGCGAAGCCGCGGGCCAGCTCGATGGCGGCCCGCTGGCGGCCGCCATGCTCCTCGAGGCTGGCGGCGGCGAGCGCGGTGCCGGCGTCCTCGCCGAAGAACCAGCCCACGGCGACATCCAGGCGCAGCGCCAGGGCCTGGAGCTGCGAGGCGGCGATCCGGTTGGTGCCGTTCTCGAATTTCTGGATCTGCTGATAGGAGCAGTCGAGTGCCGAGGCCAGCTCGTGCTGGGTCAGGCCGGTCTCCGTCCGCCGCTGGCGGATGCGCTCGCCGATGCGGCGGTCGACGTTCGAGCTGGACGACATGAAGAATTCTCCGTCCGGTCCGGCGACAGGAGGGGTGGGCTGGTCGACGGCGAGCGCCTTGGCTATGTTCGCGCCGCCGGTGCGCCGCCCCGCGCGGGGGCCGGGCTCGACCGATCCATGATCGCACAACAGGGCCTTCGCTGCGAGAGCTACGGAGTTCGCATGTATCATACGCTGCGGCGCGGTCGCTGCCTTCGAGCGCTGACCGGATTGGCCATCGCCGCTTTCATCCTCGGCGGCTGCGCGTCGTCGGATGACGACGACACCGCATTCGCCGACCGTCCGGTGGACGAGCTCTACAACGAGGCGCAGGACCTGATGCAGGCCGGCACCTACGCCCGCGCCGCCGCCGCCTTCGAGGAGGTCGAGCGCCAGCATCCCTACTCGCAATGGGCGACCAGGGCGCAGATCCTGGCGGCGTTCGCTTTCTACCAGGCCAACGAGTACGACGAGGCGGTGGCCGCGGCCCAGCGCTTCATCGAGCTGCACCCCGGGCACGAGGACGTGCCCTATGCCTACTATCTGGTCGGCATGTGCTACTACGAGCAGATCTCCGACGTCGGCCGCGACCAGGAGATGACGCGCAAGGCGCTGGACTCGCTGGGCGAGCTGGTCCGCCGCTTTCCCGGCACCGACTACGCCCGCGACGCCCAGCTCAAGATCGACCTCGCCCGCGACCACCTGGCGGGCAAGGAGATGGAGATCGGCCGCTATTATCTCGATCGCCAGCAATATGTCGCCGCCATCAACCGCTTCCGCAATGTCGTCGAGACCTACCAGACCACGACCCACGTTCCCGAGGCGCTGCACCGGCTGACCGAGGCCTATCTGGCCCTGGGCGTCAGGCCCGAGGCGCAGAATGCCGCGGCCGTGCTCGGCTACAACTTTCCGGGCAATGTCTGGTACGAGCGCTCGTATGCGCTGCTCGAGGAGGAGAACCTCCAGCCGCTGGCGAGCGAGCAGTCCTGGCTCAGCCGGCTGTTCTGAGACCGCCGGGCGACCGCAGGGCCCATGCTCGAGCGCCTCGCCATCCGCGACATCGTGCTGATCGACCGGCTCGATCTGGCGCTGGGCGACGGTCTGTCGGTGCTGACCGGCGAGACCGGCGCCGGCAAGTCGATCGTGCTCGATGCGCTGGGGCTGGCGCTGGGTGCGCGGGCCGACCGCGGCCTGGTGCGCGCCGGCGCCGACCAGGGCGTGGTCACGGCATCCTTCGCCGCCGGTGGCAGCGGACCGCTGCGGGCGCTGCTCGACGAGCACGGCCTCGACGGGGGCGAGGAGCTGGTGCTGCGGCGGGTGCTGGGCGCCGACGGCCGCAGCCGCGCCTTCGTCAACGACCAGCCGGTCGGCACCGGGCTGCTGCGCCAGGTCGGCGACGCGCTGGTCGAGATCCACGGCCAGATGGAGCAGCAGAGCCTGCTGGCGCCGGCCAGCCACCGCCGGCTGCTCGATGCCTTCGGCGACTACGAGCCGCTGCTCGCCGAGGTCCGCCTGGGCCATGCGGCGTGGCGCGAGGCGCGTGAACGCGTCGCGGCGCTCGAGGCCGCCGTCGAGACGGCCGAGCGGGACATCGACTATCTGCGCCACCGCGAGCGCGAGCTCGCCGATCTCGCCGCCGTGCCGGGCGAGGAGGAGGAGCTGGCCGGGCGCCGCTCGCGGCTGCAGCATCGCGAGCGGCTGGTCGAGGCCCTGGCCGAGACCCTGAAGAGCCTGGGCGGCTCGGGCGGGGCGGTGGAGAGGCTGGCGCAGGCGCAGCGGCGCATCGAGCGCGCCGCCGGGCTCGACGACGACCTCCTCGGCCCGGCCGCCGACGCCGTGGCCCGTGCCGTGGTCGAGGCGGGCGAGGCCGAGGCCGCGGTCGAGCGGGCCGCACGGACCCTGGCCGAGGACGATGGCGGCCTCGAGCGGGTCGAGGAGCGGCTGTTCGCGCTGCGCGGGGCGGCGCGCAAGCACCGGGTGCCGGTCGACGGCCTGTCCCGCCTGCTGGAGGAGACCCGCAGCCAGCTCGCCGGCATGGATGCGGCCTCGGGCGAGCTCGACCAGGCGCGCAAGGCGCTGGTCGAGTGCCAGCGCCGCTTTGGCGAGGCGGTGGCCGCCCTTTCGAAGGCGCGGCGGGCGGCGGCCGGCGAGATGGCCGTGGCGGTCGCCGCCGAGCTGCCGCCGTTGCGGCTGGAGCGGGCCCGGTTCCGCGTCGGCCTGCAGCCGCTGGAGCCGGCGGATCACGGCGCCGAGGGCGGCGAGCGGGTGCAGTTCGAGGTGGCGACCAATCCCGGCCAGCCCTTCGGGCCGTTGACCAGGCTGGCTTCCGGCGGCGAGCTGTCGCGCTTCATGCTGGCGCTCAAGGTGGTGCTGGCGCGGCTCGATGCCGCCGAGACCCTGGTGTTCGACGAGGTCGACGCCGGCATCGGCGGCGCCACCGCCGACGCGGTCGGCGAGCGGCTGGCCCGGCTGGGTGCGGAGCGGCAAGTGCTGGTCGTGACCCATGCGCCGCAGGTGGCGGCCCGGGCGCGTCGGCATTTCCGGGTGAGCAAGTCGGCCGAGGGCGGGCGGGCGACGGTGGGTGTCGAGGAGCTTTCGGCCGAGGAGCGGCGCGAGGAGATAGCGAGGATGCTGGCAGGTGCCGCGATCACCGATGCGGCGCGCGAGGCCGCGGTCAGCCTGCTGCGCGAGGCCGGCTGATGGCGGACAGGCCGAGCGCCGAGGCGGCGGCGCGCGAGCTGGCGCATCTGGCGGCCGAGATCGAGCGCCACGACCGGCTCTACTACCGCCAGGACGCCCCGGAGATCAGCGACGCCGACTACGACGCGCTGCGCCGCCGCAACGCCCAGCTCGAGGCCTGGTACCCGGAGCTGGTGCGGCCCGACAGCCCGAGCCTGCGCGTCGGCGCCCCGCCGGTCGAGGCCTTCGCCAAGGTCGAGCACAGCGTGCCGATGCTGTCGCTCGACAACGCGATGGAGGATGCGGACGTCGTCGAGTTCCTGGCCCGGGTGCGCCGCTTTCTCGGCCTGCCCGCCGAGCAGCCGCCCGACATCGTGGCCGAGCCCAAGATCGACGGACTGTCCTGTGCGCTGCGCTACGAGGACGGCGTGCTGACGCGCGGCGCCACCCGAGGCGACGGCACGGTGGGCGAGGACGTGACGGGCAATGTCCGCACCATCCGCGACATCCCGCAGCGGCTGCACGGCGACGCGCCGCCGCTCCTGGAGGTCCGCGGCGAGGTCTATATGGAGCGGCCGGATTTCGCGGCGCTCAACGCGGCGCGCGAGGCCGACGGCGAGCCGCTGTTCATGAACCCGCGCAACGCCGCCGCCGGCGCCTTGCGCCAGCTCGACAGCAGCATCACCGCCAGGCGGCGCCTGCGCTTCTTCGCCTATGCCTGGGGCGAGGCCCGACCGGCGATCGAGGGCAGCTACAGCGATTTCCTGGCCCGGCTGCGCGAGCTCGGCCTGCCGACCAACCCGCTGGTCGAGCGCTGCCGCTCGGCCGAGGAGATGATCGACTATCACCGGCGGATCGGCGAGATGCGCGCCGACCTGCCCTACGAGATCGACGGCGTCGTCTACAAGGTCGACAGCATCGAGCTGGAGCGGCGGCTGGGCTTCGTCGGCCGGGCGCCGCGCTGGGCGGTGGCGCACAAGTTCCCGGCGCAGCAGGCCCAGACCAGGCTGCGCGACATCTCGATCCAGGTCGGCCGCACCGGCGCCCTGACGCCGGTGGCGATGCTGGAGCCGGTGGTGGTGGGCGGGGTCACGGTCAGCCGGGCGACGCTGCACAACCAGGACTACATCGCCCAGAAGGACATCCGCATCGGCGACACGGTGGTCATCCAGCGCGCCGGCGACGTCATCCCGCAGGTGGTCGAGGTGGTGACGGCGGCGCGCCCGGCCGACGCCGCGCCCTACGCCTTTCCGGAGATCTGTCCGGAATGCGGCAGCCAGGCGGTGCGGCCGCCGGGCGAGGCGGTGCGCCGCTGCACCGGCGGCCTCGTCTGCCCGGCGCAGCTGGTCGAGCGCCTGCGCCACCTCGTCTCGCGCGAGGCGCTCGACATCGACGGGCTCGGCCGCAAGCAGGTGCCGCAGCTCATCGAGGCCGGGCTGCTGGGAGCCCCGGCCGACCTCTACCGCCTGGTGCGCGACGAGGCCGCCCTGGCCAGGCTGGCCGAGCTGGACGGCTGGGGCGAGAAGAAGGTCGCCAGGCTCGTCCAGGCTGTGGAGGCAAGGAGGCGGATCCCGCTGCAGCGATTCGTCTATGCCCTGGGCATCCGCTTCGTCGGCGAGGTCAACGCCAGGCTGCTGGCCCGGCACTACGGCAGCTTCGATGCCTGGAAGGCCGCGATGGCGCGGATGGCCGAGGGCGACGGCGAGGCCAAGGCCGAGCTCGACAATGTCGACGGCGTCGGCGACGCCCTGGTCGAGGCGCTGAGCGAGTTCTTCGCCGAGCCGCACAATGTGGCGGCCATGGAGGAGCTGGCGGCACAGCTCGACGAGATCGAGATGGCGGCGGCACCCGTGGCCTCGGCCTCGCCCTTCGCCGGCAAGACGGTGGTGTTCACCGGCACCTTGGAGCGCATGACCCGGGCCGAGGCCAAGGCGCGCGCCGAGGCGCTGGGGGCCAAGGTCGCGGGCTCGGTGTCGCGCAGCACCGATTTCGTCGTCGCCGGCGCCGAGGCGGGCTCGAAGCTCAAGACCGCCCAGCAGCTCGGCGTGGCGGTGCTGAGCGAGGACGAGTGGCTGGAGAAGGCGGGGGCGGCCTGAGCCGCCGATCGGGAGGTCGGGAGATGCGCTGGATCGCATTGACGCTGGCAGTCACCGCGGCATCGCCGGCGCTGGCCGACAGTACCGGCATGGCGGCGCTGGCGGGCGCCTGGACGGCGGTGCTGGCTGAGCAGGAGGGTGCGCCGGCACCGGCCCTCGTCGGTCACCGCCTGGTTTTCGAGGGCGACCGCTACGCGATCTCCGGCGCCGACGGAAAGCCGCTGTTCGCCGGCACCTATCGGCTCGATCCGGGCGGCGATCCTCCGGCGATCGATTTCCAAGGCGAGACCGCCCAGGGTGCGGAGGCGAGCTGGGAAGGCGTCTATCGGCTCGACGGCGATACGCTGACCATCGTCGACGACGCGCCCGACCCGTCGAAGGGCCGGCCCACCGGGCTCGAGGCGCCTGCGGGCTCGGGACACGTGCTCATCGAGTTCCGGCGTTCACGCTAAGGGCGCGCACATCCGCCGCAGCCACTCGCCGGCATCGCCGACGAGCGGCGCCAGCTCGGCCTCGCAACGTGCATGGTAGGCGTCGACCCAGGCCCGTTCCTCGGCATCGAGCAGCGCCGGGTCGATCAGCCGATGGTCGATCGGGCACAAGGTGAGCGTGTCGAAGCCCAGCAGCTTGCGCATGCCGCCCTCGGGCGTCTCCCTGGCGCTCACCGAGACGAGGTTCTCGGTGCGGATGCCGTACTCGCCGGCACGGTAGCAGCCCGGCTCGTTGGACAGGATCATGCCGGGCTCGAGCGGCACGGTGCCGGTCTTGGCGATGCGGGCCGGACCCTCGTGGACGCACAGATAGGCGCCGATGCCATGGCCGGTGCCATGGTCGAAGTCGAGCCCGGCGCGCCACAGCGCCGTCCTCGCCAGGGTGTCGAGCTGGGCACCCGAGGTGCCGACCGGGAAGACGACGCGGGCGATGGCAATGTGGCCCTTCAGCACCAGCGTGAAGTCGCGGCGCATCGCCGGCGTCGGCAGGCCCAGCGGCACGGTGCGGGTGATATCGGTGGTGGCGTCGAGATACTGGCCGCCGGAATCGATCAGGTAGAGCGTTCCGGCGGTCAGCGGGCGGTTGGCCTCGGGCAGGGGACGATAGTGCGGGATCGCCGAATTGGGCCCGTGCGCCGAGATGCTGAAGAAGCTCGGGCCGCGGAACAGCGGATCGCGCGCCCGTTCCTGCTCGAGGCGGTCGGCGGCGCCGATCTCCGTGACCGAGCCGTCGTGCGGCTGGCCGTCGATCCAGGCGAGGAAGCGGACCACCGCGGCACCGTCGCGGCGCTGGGCCGAGAAGGCGCCCGCGGTCTCGACCGCGTTCTTGCGCGCCTTGGCGAGCACGCAGGGATCGCTGCCCTCGACGACCGCGGCACCGGCGGCGCGGAGCCGGTCGACGAAGCCGACATGGGTCGCCGAGAGATCGACCAGCACCGGTTCGCGGCCGGCGCCCAGGCGGTCCAGGGCGGCGAGGAAGCCGGCTTCCGGCTCGAGCCCGACCGCGTTGTCCAGCTTGAGGCTGCGCGGCACCTTGCGCGGGTCGACGAACAGCCGGCAGGTGCCGTCCACGGCCAGCAGGGCGAAGGCGAGGCCCAGCGGGTTGAACGGGATGTCGCCGCCGCGCAGGTTGAGCAGCCAGGCGATCGAATCCGGGGCGGTCAGCACCAGCTGGCGGGCGCCCTTGGCAGCGACCTCGGCCGCCATGCGCTGCCGCTTCGCGGCGCTGCTCTCGCCGGTGTAGCGGTCGTCGAGCCGGCGCAGCGCCGCCACCGGCTCCGGCGGCTTGGCCTTCCACACCGCATCGACCGGGTTGGCCGCCAGGGCGACCAGCCTGCCGTTGCGCTTGGCCACGGCCTTGGCCAGCCGTTCGCGCTCGGCGGCGCGGGTCAGCATGGGGTCGTAGCCGAGGCTGGCGCCCTCGGGCAGGTTCTCCTCGATCCAGCGTGCCGGGGGATGCTCGATCAGGTGGCAGATGGCGAAGCGCGCCGGATCGACCTGCTGGGCGACCTGGACGGTGTAGCGGCCATCGACGAACACCGCCGCACGGTGGCACAGCACGGCGCATTCGCCGGCCGAGCCGGTGAAGCCGGTGAGCCAGGCCATCCGCTCGGCCGAGCCCGGCAGATATTCGCTGCCGAAGGCGTCGGTGCGCTGCAGCACCACGCCGTCCACGCCCAGCTCCGCCAGATGCCGGCGCAGCAGCTCCAGCCGCTCGGCGAGCGGCGGCTCGTCCGGCTGGACCGCCGCGATCTCGGCCAGGCGCCGCCGCAGGGCCGCCGCGCGTTCGGGCGACGCATCGGGATCGACCAGCTCGATCCAGGAGTCCGCGTCGTGCGGCGGTGGCGCCGCGGCGATGGCGCGGAGCAGGTCGTCGTCGGTGTGGTCCATGCTACTCTCGAGATGCGCGTTCGGGTGGCGGTGCCTATGCGTGGCGGCGTCGCATCCGCGCCAGCCAGCCGGGTGCCCGTTGATAGACGAGTTGCAGCGCCTCGGCACGGCTGGCGACCTTGAGCGCGCCCAGGATGGCGCGCATGTGCACCTTGACCGTGGCCTCGGTCGTCGCCAGCGAGCGGGCGATGCCCCGGTTGCTGGAACCGGCCTCGACCAGCAGGTAGAGCACCTCCTGCTGGCGCGCGGTGAGCAGGCCGGCGATGTCGGTCTCGTCGTGCCTCGCCCGGCCCGGGCCGCGCAGGGCGCGGGGCCGCGCCGGCTGGCCGGCCATGAAGGCGGCCACATAGTCGGCATAGCTGCCCAGCAGCTCCTCCTGCCAGCCGTCGAGGGCGAGGTCACGGTCGGCCTCGATCGCCAGCACGCCGAGAAGCCGGTCCGCGGCCTCGATCGGGGTGTAGACGTAGAGTCCGTCGAGCCCTTCCGGCCAGTCGGCGGCGAGCCGCCGCTCGGCGATGGCGATGGCGCAGGCGCCGAGCGTGGTCGACAGCGGGATGTCCCCCTGGCCGGAGGAACGCGGACGGCCGCCCTGGGCGGCGACCTGAAGCCGGGGCCGCCCCTGGTCGAGGCGGCAGATCGCCGCCCGGCGCAGACCGGGGGTGTCCGCGATCTCCTCGGCCAGGCGGGCGAGGCCTTCCTTCTGCGGCGGGTGCTCGATCAGCACGCCGGAAATGCGCAGCAGGCGCAAAAGACCGTCGATGTGCCGGACGTCGGCGTGCGGGGCGGCCCGCTCGGGCTCGGAGACCCAGAAGCCCGCCGCCATGTCGCCTCCGGCGGTGGTGCCCTTGAACAGCCGGCAGGCCAGCCTGCGGCCGCCCCATCGCGAATCGGCGAGCGACAGATCCAGCAACGGCGAATCGGCGGGCAGGTCGGGCAGGCCCAGCACGGTTCCGGCCCGCGCCAGCAACACGGCCGCCGCCGGGTTGCGGGCGAGCTCGCCCTCGGTCGTCCCGATCAGGCCACGGACGCCGTCGCCGACGAAGTCCAGCCTCAACCTGCCGTCGGGACCGGGTGCCACGAGGATCAGCGAGGGTGGCGGAGCCCCGGGGAGCAACGGGGCCGCGCGCAGCTCGCCCGGCTCGGCCTCGCGCAAGGTCAATGTGGCCGTGGACTCGCCGCTGATCCGCAGGCCGTGCACGGCCGCGAACAGTCCCGGCCCTTCGCCCGCCGGGCCTGGCAAGCCGAGCTCGAGCTGGATCTCGGCGCAGTTCATCTGCAGCTGGTCGAGCACGCCGCCCAGGGCAACCGCCAGCTCGGCGCCGGCGGGTGCCCGCAGATAGTCGTCGAGGGCGGTGCCGAGAAGCCGCGCCCACTGGTCGTCGCAGAAGTCGATCCGAAAGGTCCCGTCGGGGGCACGGGAGCAACGGGCATAGGCAAAGCCAGGCGCAGGTACCGGGCCGCCTTCGGGGCCGCCGTCGGCGCCCCGGGTCACTTGATCGGGGCCATCACCATGATCATCTGCCGACCCTCGAGACGCGGCATCTGCTCGACCTTGGCGATGTCCGCCATCTGTTCCTTGACTTTATTCAGCAGATCCATGGCGATATGTTGGTGTGCCATCTCACGGCCGCGGAACCGCATCGTGACCTTGACTTTGTCGCCCTCGTCGATAAAGGTTCGCACCTTCTTCATCTTTATGCCGTAGTCGTTGTCATCGATGCTCGGTCGCATCTTGATTTCTTTGACCTCGATGACCTTCTGCTTCTTGCGTGCGGCGTTGGCCTTCTTCTGCGACTCGTACTTGAACTTGCCGTAGTCCAGGATCTTGCAGACCGGCGGCCGGGCGGTCGGCGAGACCTCGACAAGGTCGAGGCCGGCATCGTCCGCCCGCATCAGCGCGTCCCGCAGCGGGACCACGCCGATCATGTTGCCCTCGTCGTCGATCAGACGGACCTCGCGGGCGTCGATCTCGTGATTGATGCGAAATTCCTCGGCAGCCGTCGACATTCCGTTCGATTCAACCCCACGTAGTTACGACCAAGTGGGCCGCAGCGTTGCCGCCGCGGCCCGGATATGAGCCGATCCCCGGTCTCAGGCGGCGAGATCCGGGGGCGTGGCTTCGCGCTGACACAAAGCCACCGCGGCGTCAAGCTGCAGGACCTCCTGCTCCTTGCCGCCCAGTCGCCGCAGGCTGACCGTGCGCTCGACGCTCTCGCGTCCGCCCACGGCCATGATCAGCGGCACCTTGGCCAGCGAGTGCTGCCGGATCTTGTATGAGATCTTGTCCGGCGACAAGTCCGTGGCGGCGCGCAGCCCGGAGGCGCGAAGCGCTTCGGCCACCTCCCTGGCATAGGGATCGGCCTCGTTGGTCACCGTCGCCACCATCACCTGCACCGGCGCCAGCCACAAGGGCATCCTGCCGGCATAGTGCTCGATCAGGATGCCGATGAAGCGCTCGAGCGAGCCCAGGATCGCCCGGTGCAGCATGACCGGCCGGTGCTTCTGGCCATCCGAGGCGATGTAGCTGGCGTCGAGCCGCTCCGGCAGCACGTAGTCGACCTGCAGCGTGCCGCACTGCCAGTCGCGGCCGATGGCGTCGCGCAGCACGAACTCCAGCTTGGGCCCGTAGAACGCGCCCTCGCCGGGATTGGGCTCGGTGCCGATGCCGGCGGCCTCGCAGGCCGAGCGCAGAGCCGCCTCGGCCTTGTCCCAGACCTCGTCGGAGCCGGCGCGCACCGGCGGGCGGTCCGAGAACTTCACCCGCACGTCGGTGAAGCCGAAGTCGCGGTAGACCTGCATCAGCAATTCGCAGAACGCCACGCTCTCGCCGTTGATCTGCTCGGGCGTGCAGAAGATGTGCGCGTCGTCCTGGGTGAAGGCGCGCACGCGCATGATGCCGTGCAGCGCCCCCGACGGCTCGTTGCGGTGGCACGAGCCGAACTCGGCCAGCCGCAGCGGCAGGTCGCGGTAGCTGCGCAGGCTCTGGTTGAAGATCTGCACGTGGCCGGGGCAGTTCATCGGCTTGAGCGCCAGGTCGCGCTCGTCGCTCTCGAGCGTGAACATGTTGCCGCCGAACTTGTCCCAGTGGCCGGACTTCTCCCACAGCACGCGGTCGATGAGCTGCGGGGTCTTGACCTCCTTGTAGCTGTCCTTGGCCAGCCGGCGGCGGATGTAGCCCTCGACCTCGCGCCAGATGGTGTGGCCGTTGGGGTGCCAGAAGACCGAGCCCGCCGCCTCCTCCTGGACATGGAACAGGTCCATCTCCCGGCCGATGCGGCGATGGTCGCGCCGCTCCGCCTCCTCGATCATGCGCAGATGGGCGTCGAGCTCCGCCTGGCTGGCGAAGGCGGTGCCATAGATCCGCTGCAGCTGGATGCCCTGGGCGTCGCCGCGCCAGTAGGAGCCCGAGACCTTGGTCAGCTTGAAGGCGCCGATCCGGCCGGTGGAGGGGCCGTGCGGCCCGCGGCACAGGTCGAGCCAGCCGCCCTGGTCGTAGAGGGTGACCGGCTCGCCCTCGGGAATGGCGTCGAGCAGCTCTACCTTGAAGCGCTCGCCCATCCCGTCGAACAGGCGGCGCGCCTCGTCGCGGCTGACCACGCGCCGGGTGAACGGGCGGTCGGCCTTGACGATCGCGGCCATGCGGGCCTCGATCTGCGCCAGATCCTCGGTCGAGAACGGCTGGTTGCGGAAGAAGTCGTAGTAGAAGCCGCCTTCGATCGCCGGGCCGATGGTGACCTGGGTACCGGGAAACAGCTCCTGCACCGCCTCGGCCATGACATGGGCGCAGTCGTGGCGGATGTGCGGCAGCGCCGTCGGATCGTCCGCCTTGACGATCCGCACCCTGGCGTCGCGCTCGAGCGGCCGCGACAGGTCGCGCATCTCGCCGTCGACCTCGATCATGTAGGCCTGCCTGGCCAGCCCCTTGCTGATCGACGCCGCCAGCTCCAGGCCGGTGACCGGCGTCGTCAGCTCGCGCACCGCGCCGTCGGGCAGGGTGATGGCGATGGGACGCGCGTCGGTCGACATGATCCGGCGAAGCTCTCTGCTGGGTGTGGATGAGCGGGTTGTGAAAAGCGGGCGGGAAGGTGCGTTTGCCTAGGTCCCGATGTCAAGCTCGGCCAGCACCCGCTCCACCGAAAGCGTCTCCAGCGCCTCGGCGCGCAGCCACCGTCCGGACGGCCAGCCCGGTGCCGACTGCCGCGGATCGGAGGCCGGACCGAACAGCGTCAGCACCGGGCAGCCGGCGGCGGCGATCAGGTGCATCGGCCCGGTATCGCCGCCGATGGCGACGACGGCGCGGCGGGCGATGGCGGCGAGCGCCGCAAAGCCGGTGCGGCCGGTGAGATCGAGGGCGCCGGCGATGGCCGGGGCCTCGAAACCGCCGATGGTCACCGGCGACAGTCCGCGTCCGCCGAGGGCTCGGGCCAGGGCGGCCCATCTCTCTACCGGCCAGCGCTTGTCCGGCCGGCCGGCCGAGGGCACCAGCAGGGCCATCCTCGGCGGCAGGCCGAAGGAGGCGAGATCGGCGTCGAGGAAGGTTGCGGAGGGCGGCGGGGTGTCGGGGATGCCGGCCGCGGCGAGCAGGCCCGCCAGCCTTTCGCGGGCATGGCGGCCGTCGGCCGGCGAGGGGTCGCGCACCCAGCGCTTTGCCGCCACCGGCCACAGGCGCCTGTACCAGCCGGTCCGCGACGACCCCTGCAGGTCGTAGATGCGGCGAGGGTCCAGCGCGCCGATCCGGCGGCGCAGCGCCAGGGCCTCGCCTGGCCGCCAGAAAGGTGCGCGGCTCTCGGTCCAGATGGCGTCGAACCAGCCCGACGGCTCGACGAGCGTCACGTAGGGCGGCGTGGTCAGCAGCGTCAGCCGGTCGTGGCGGTGGTGGGCGCGGATGGCGGCGAAGGCGCCGAGCGCCAGCACCATGTCGCCGAGGGCGCCGTGCTTGACGACCAGGACCTCGGCCATCAGCCGGGCCGGTGCGCGCGCCGCAGCTCCTCGTAGACCATGGCGGTGCGGGCGCGGCTGCGCTCCAGGCCGAACTCGCCGGCGACGAACTCGCGCGCCCGCTCGGCCAGCCGCGCCTTGACGCCGGGCTCGAGCTTCAGGGCGAGATCGAGCGCCCAGGCCAGCTCCTCGGGATCGCCGGGCTGCACCAGCCAGCCGGTGGCGCCCGGCATCAGCGTCTCGGGCAGGCCGCCCATCGCCGTCACCACCACCGGCTTGCCCATGGCCTGCGCCTCGGCGACGACGAGGCCGAAGGCCTCGGGTGCCGTGGCCGGCAGCACGACGAGATCGGCCAGCATCATCGCCGCCGGCATGTCGTCGCAATCGCCGGCGAAGCGTACCCGGTCGCCCAGGCCCGTGCTCCGCAGCAGTGCCGCGATCTGCTCGCCATAGCCGTCATGGTCGCGCTGCGGGCCCACGAGCAGGGCCAGCACGTCCGGCCGCTGCAGCCGGGCCAGGGCGCGCAGCAGCAGCATGTGGCCCTTGGCCTTGGAGACCCGCGCCGGCAGCATGACGACCTTGCGGTCCATGTCGACGCCCCAGCGGTCGGCCAGACGCGCCACCCGGTCGCCGCGGACGCGGCGGGGATCGAAGACGCCGAGGTCGACGCCCGGATAGACCATGCGCACCCGCTCCTGCGGCACGGCGTAGGTGTCGACGACGGTCTGGGCGACGTGGCGGGAGACGGCGATCACCCGCTCGCCGCTGGTCATCACGGCGTTGTAGCGCCGCTTCATCCTGCGCTCGGCCCCCTCGTGCAGCCCGTGCACGGTGGTGACCAGCGGCACGCCGGCGCGCCGGGC
>JRYC01008371.1_pt1 | contig 16023 bp, 13 predicted proteins | sample 235301 | NCBI WGS metagenome assembly JRYC01 (sample SAMN03074211, study PRJNA261470) | activated sludge metagenome | biome: Common Effluent Treatment Plant; feature: Wastewater; material: Activated sludge; isolation source: activated biomass of a common effluent treatment plant treating...
GTGAAGCCGCAGGCGACGAAGAAATTGTCCAGCTCCGGTGCAAGACCCATCACCGGTTCGCCGTCGGCCGAGACCGGGATCGGGCCGTTGATGACGGTGCGGATGCCGATCTCGTTCAGCACCGGCAGCCGCTCGGCCGCCGGCAGGGCGATCTGCTCCAGCCGCTCCATATCGGCCGGGAACAGCTCGCGGGCGAAGCCGGGCGGCACGCCGTCGCGCCAGAGCGGCTTGGTATCGGGTTCCCAGCCGCCGATGGCGAAGGCGCCGACATCGGGCTTGAGGTAGAACAGCCGGTCGGGATCGCGCAGCGTCGGCAAAGTCCTGGGGAAATCGAGCTTCTTCTCGGTGACGAAATACTGGTGCTCGACGGCACCGGCGGCGATCGCCACGCCGGCCATCCTGCCGATGCGCCGCGCCCAGATGCCGGCGCAGTTGACGATGGTCTCGCAGGCGATGCGGCCCTGGTCGGTCAGGACGGCGGCGATCCGCCGCCCCTGGCGCTCGAAGCCCGTCACCTCGACTCCCTCGCGGATCCGCACGCCGCCGCGCCGCGCCACCGCCGCATAGGCCTGGGTCAGCGCATAGGGATCGACATAGCCGTCGCCGGGAATCCAGGCCGCCGCCAGGACGCCCGTCCGGTCGATGTAAGGAAACAGCGCCTCGGCCTCGGCCGGCCCCAGCAGCTCGGCCTCGACACCGAAGCCGCGCGCCTGGGTCAGGGTGCGCTTGATCTCGGCGAGCCGCGCCGGCGAGGTGGCGAGGCGCAGCGAGCCGACCTTGTGCCAGTCGATCGCCTGCCCCGCCTCCTCGCCGAGACGGTCGAAGACGGCGACGCTGTTCTGCATCAGCCGGGTCAGGTTGCGCTTGGAGCGCAGCTGGCCGACGAGGCCGGCGGCATGCCAGGTGCTGCCGTGGGTGAGCTGCGCCTTCTCCAGCAGCAGCACGTCGGACACGCCCCGGCGGGCCAGGTGGTAGGCGATGGCGCAGCCGACCGCACCGCCGCCGATGATGACGATGCGGGCCTGCTCGCTCATACCTTGATCCGGCGCATCTCCGGATCCCACAGCGGCTTCAGGAACGGCTTCGCCGGCACGCGCTGGCCGGCCACCTCGAGCTCGTAGGCGCCGCTCATCACGTAGTCCGCATCGACCCCGGCCGGATCGCGGACATAGCCGTAGCCGATGTTGCACTTCACGCTGTAGCCCCAGCCGGCGCTGCTCAGCCAGCCGCAGCGGCGGCCGTCGCGGTAGATGGTCTCGCGCCCCAGCAGCACGACGTCGGGATCGTCGACGGTGAAGCCGGCGAGCAGCCGCGGCAGCGGTGCGGCGGCCTGCGCCACCAGCGCCTCGCGGCCGAGGAAGGGCTGGTTCTTGCGGAGCTTCACCGCCCAGCCGAGGCCGGCCACCAGCGGCGAGTGATCGGGGCCGATATCGCTGCCCCAGGCGCGGTAGCCCTTCTCCAGCCGCAGCGATTCGATGGCGCGGTAGCCGCAGTCGGCGATGCCGTGCTCCCTGCCGGCGGCGAGCAGCGCCGCATAGACCGCATGGGCCGACTCGGTCGGCAGGTGCAGCTCCCATCCGAGCTCGCCGACATAGGTGACGCGCAGCGCCCAGAGCGGCGCGCCGGCGATCACGATTCTGCGGCACTGCCCGAACGGGAAGGTGCCGTTCGACACGTCGTCGCGCGTGACGCAGGCCAGCACGTCGCGGGCGCGTGGCCCCATCAGCGACAGCACGGCATGGGCCGAGGTCATGTCGATCAGATGGGTATCCACACCCTCGGGCAGGTTGCGGGCGATCCAGTCGAGATCGTGGGTGGCGAAGCCGGTGCCGGTGACGATGTAGAACCGGTCCTCGGCCAGCCGCGCCACCGTCAGGTCGCACTCGATGCCGCCCCTGGCGTTGAGCATCTGCGTATAGGTCAGGCAGCCCGGCGGCTTCGTCACGTCGTTGGCGCAGATCCAGGACAAAGCCGCCTCGGCGTCGCGGCCGACGACGAGGAACTTGGCGAACGAGGTCTGGTCGAAGAGGCCGACGCGCTCGCGCACCGCCTCGTGCTCGCGGCCGACGGCCTCGAACCAGCCGGGCCGGCCGAAGGAGTAGGTGTCGATGGTCTCCTCGAGTGGCGAGGCGAACCAGTTCGGCCGCTCCCAGCCGAGCTTCTCGCCGAAGACGCCCGAGCGCATCTTCAGCTTGTCGTAGAGCGGCGAGCGGCGCAGCGGCCGGCCGGCCTCGGCCTCCTCGCCCGGCCAGGCCATGGTGTAGTGCCGGGCATAGGCCTCGCGCGTGCGCCTTCTCACCCAGTCGACATCGGCGTGCGGCCGGCCGAAGCGGCGGATGTCGACCGGCCAGAGATCCATCGGCGGCTCGCCCCTGGCCACCCATTCGGCCAGCGCCATGCCGGCACCGCCGCCCGCGGCAATGCCGTAGGCGTTGAAGCCGGCGCCGACATAGAAGCCGCGGCACTCGGGCGCCTCGCCCAGGATGAAGCTGCCGTCGGGCGTGAAGCTCTCCGGGCCGTTGATCAGCTGCCTGATGCCGGCGGTCTGAAGTGCCGGCACGCGCGGCAGCGCCAGCTCCATGATCGGCTGGAAATGGTCCCAGTCGGCGTCGAGCAGCGTCCAGTGGAAACCCTCGGGGATGCCATCCACCGCCCAGTCCAGCGGGTCGGGCTCGTAGCCGCCCATCACCAGGCCGCCGACCTCTTCCTTGTAATAGGTCAGCCGGTCGGGATCGCGCAGCGTCGGCAGGTTGGCCGGCAGGCCGTCGATGCGCTCGGTGACGATGTACTGGTGCTGCATGGACACGAGCGGGACGTTGACGCCGGCCTGCCGGCCGACCTCCCTCGCCCACTGCCCGGCGCAGTTCACCACCTTGTCGCAGGCGATGCGCCCCCGCTGCGTCAGCACCGCGCACACCCGGCCGTGCTCGATCTCGAAGCCGGTCACGGCGACGTCCTCGGCGATCGTCACGCCGGCCATCCTGGCTCCCCTGGCCAGCGCCATGGCGATGTCGGAGGGATTGGCCTGCCCGTCCGTCGGCAGGAACGCCGCCCCAACGACGTCGTCGACGTTCATCGCCGGCCAGAGATCCTGGGCCTCCCTCGGCGTCAGGAGGTGCATCTCCAGGCCGAAGCTGTGGGCGGTGGTGGCCTGCCGCCTCACCTCGATCCAGCGGTCCGGGTTGCAGGCCAGCCGCAGGCCGCCGTTGCGTTTCCAGCCCGTGGCCTGCCCGGTCTCGGCTTCCAGCCGGTCGTAAAGGGCCACCGAATAGCCGAGCAGCTGGGTGATGTTGGCGCTGGTGCGGAGCTGGCCGACGAGGCCGGCGGCATGGAAGGTGGTGCCCGAGGTCAGCTTTTTGCGCTCGAGCAGCAGCACGTCGGTGAGGCCCATGCGGCCCAGGTGATAGGCCACCGAGCAGCCGACGATGCCGCCGCCGACGATGACGATCTTGGCCGAGCCTGGCAGATCCGCCATGGCCGCTCCGCTTGCGTCCGGGACGGCCACAGGCGGCCCTATCGGGCCGCCTGCGTCAAGCGGTTAGCGTCGCCTTTGCCGGAGGGAGGCCGGACGCCTTCGCTACTCGGTGTGCGGCGGGGCATGGACCGCCCAATCGGGATCGGCGCCGAACGGATGGTCAAGGAAGAAGACCCAGCTCCCGTCCGGCAGCCGGCGATGCACCTCCATGCCGTGGTGATGCACCACGGCCGGCCTGCCATCCTTGCCGGTGCCCCTGATCAGCCATTGCGAGCGCGTCATCGCGAAGTCGCCGGCGATCGTGGTGTGATGGGTGACGACATCCATGTGCGGCCTCAGCCCGATATAGGCGGCCATCGTGCCGCGGATGGCGTCGGGGCCACGCGCGACGCGGGTACCGCCATGCACGTCGTCGACCTGAACGACCGATGCGTCGGGGTGGTACATGGCCGCCGCGGCATCGACGTCCTGCGCGTTGAAGGCGCGTGCGAGCCAGAGATTGCACAGCTCGGGGGACGGAGCGCCCATCGTTCAACTCCCTTCCGTTACGGTTCGTCCGACATCTGGGATCCGCAGATCGGAAAGCACGTTGGGATTCGGCCGGCAGGACTTGCATCATCGCAAGCATGCCGGATTTGTGGCATGGTCGTCCGATGGACGACTGGAACGCGCTCCGCCTCGTGCTGGCCGTGCGGAGAGCCGGCAGCCTCACCGGCGCGGCCAGGCTGCTCGGCATCGACCACTCGACGGCGTTCCGGCGCCTCAACGCCACCGAGGCGGGCCTCGGCGTTCGCCTGTTCGAGCGGCTGCCGGGCGGGACCTATGCGCCGACCGTGGCCGGCGGGCGGATGGCCGCTGCCGCCGAGCGGATCGAGGACGAGATCCTGGCGGTCGACCGCGACATCGCCGGCCGGGACCACAGCCTGTCGGGCCGGCTGCGGATCACCGCGTCGGAGACGCTGGCCCACAGCCGGCTGACCGCCCATCTGGCCGCGTTCCGCGAGGCCCATGCGGGGATCGTGGTCGAGCTCGTGATCGACAACCGCGTGCTCAGCCTGTCGCGCCGCGAGGCCGACATCGCGCTGCGGCCGATTCGGCCGAAGGAGAGCGACCTGTGGGGCCGCAAGCTCGCCGACGTGGCATGGGGACTCTATGCAGCACCCGGCTATCTCGCGACGCATGGCGGCCCGATCGCCGAGCCCGGCGAGCTTTCGCGGCATGCGGTGATCGGCTGGGAGGAGGAGGCGGGCGGCATCCAGGCGGCGGACTGGCTCGGCAGGGCGTTGCCGCCGGGAGCGTTCGTCTACCGGACGAACAGCCTGGTCAACCAGCAGGGTGCCGCCAGCGCCGGCATCGGGATCGCGCTGCTTCCCTGCTACCTCGGGGACCTGCGGCCGGACGTGGAGCGGGCGATGGCCGAGCCGGTCCCGGACCTGACGGGCGAGCTCTGGATCGTCACCCACGCCGACCTGAAGAACACCGCGCGGGTACGGGCGTTCTTCGAGCTGGTCGGCGGGCGCCTCGCCCGCGAGCGCGGCCTGTTCGAGGGACGAGGCGTGCCGGGACCGGGCGGCTAGTCCGGCCAGGCCAGCATCCGGCGATAGCCGCGCTCGCGCAGCTCCTCCAGCGTCGGGCCGGGCTTGCCGCGGATGGCGGCGAGCGTGCGCTCGATCCGGTCGGCGACGATCTCCGCCTCGCCGTCGTGCAGGTTGCAAGGGTCGAGGTAGAACAGGCCGTGCTCGACCTCGTGGTCGCGGACGATCACCGGCGGGTCGCCGGCCGCGAGGGCCGAGGACAGCGCCCAGGCGGTGGCGCCGGCCCTGGCCGGGTCGATGCGGACCTCCAGCCGGTCGAGCGGGTTGTCGGTCGGGTCGGGGATGATGGTGGCGGTCACACCGGTGAGGCCGTTCAGCCGCTCGTGCCAGAGGTCGAGGAAGCCGCGCTCGCGGGCGCGCATAGCGGCATGGTCGCGCGTGGCCCAGGCCTGCAGCGCCGCCAGCGTCCCGGCGATGCTCTCCTTGCCGACCTTCATGCCGCGGCCGATGCCGCCGTTCTGCAGGTAGGTGGCACGGACCAGATCCTTGCGGCCGGCGACGATGCCGGCGGTCGGGCCACCCAGGAACTTGTGGGCGCTGTAGATGACGAGTGCCGCGCCCTTGGCGAGGAAGCCTCTCAGATCGTATTCGGAGGCCGCGTCGACGATCACCGGCACGTTGCGGGCGTTGCAGATGCGGCAGAGCTCGGCGAGCGAAAGCTGGCCATACTGCACGGCGTGGTGCGAGACGACATAGACGGCGGCGGCGGTGCGCTCGGTGATTGCACCTTCGAGGTGGTAGGCACGCACCGAGGTTGCCGTGCCTACCGGTACGACCGTCGCACCGGCCAGCCGGATCGCCTGCTCGACAGGGGCGCCGTAGTGGACCATGTGGCCCTGCTGGATGACCACCTCGTCGCGCTGCAGCCGCGAGGTGTCGGGCAGCCGCTCGATGGCCGCCATGTCGGCGCCGGTCATGCAGCCCGCCACGGCGACGCTGATGCCGGCCGAGCAGGAGGCGGTGACGGTCCCGGCCTCGGCGCCGCACAGCTCGGCGATCACGGCACTGGCCTTGCGGTGCAGGTCGGCGATCTCGACGAACTCGCCGAGGATCCGCCGCACGGTCTCGACCGCCTCGGGCACCACGATCGAAGCACCCAGGAAGGTCATGGTGCCGGAGACGTTGATCACCCGGCGCAGGCCGAGCTCCGGGCGGATGTCGGGGCGGTTGGGATGCATGGACCGTTCGTCAGCTAGGGGGATGATTGTGACTACAGGGCTCGGATGAACTCACCGGGATCGACTCCGCCCTGCCGCAGCACACAGCGAAGCGTACCAACGGCGATGTCGTCGTGAAGCGGTACGACACAGACGAGACGCCTGCCTGTCGAATCCACACGCTGCATGACGAGATGGCTGCCTTTGGTCCGTACTCTCGTGAACCCGAGCCTCTCCAGCGCTGCGATGACCTTCCCGGAGCCGGTCCTAGGCAGCCGTGGCATCGGGCAGACGCACCGAGAAGGTCGTCAGGAATGCCGGGTTTCCCGCGGCTGCACCCGGCATTTCCTCCAGATACAGCTCGGTCGCCTCGCGCAGATTGGCCAACGCCTCCTCGATTGTCCGGCCCTGGCTCGCCGTCCCGATTTCCGGGCATTCGGCAATCAGCCAATCGTCCTCGCGATGGATCACGGCGCTCAGGGTGATGGTCGTCATGCCGGCCTTCCTGGAAGCTCGCGGTGACATAGCATGGTCGAACACATTACGCCGCCTGCTGGAACCGCGACAGGAACCCGCGCAGGCGTTCGTGCGGCTGGGCGTCGAACACCTCGGCCGAGGTACCGTCGACGACGACGCGGCCGCCGTCCATGAAGATGACGCGGTCGCTGATCTCCTTGGCGAACTGCATCTCGTGGGTGACGACGATCATCGTCATCCCCTCCTCGGCGAGCTGGCGCACCACCTGCAGCACCTCGCCGACCAGCTCGGGGTCGAGGGCGCTGGTGATCTCGTCGAGCAGCAGCACCTTGGGCTCCATCGCCACCGCCCGGGCGATGCCGACGCGCTGCTGCTGGCCGCCCGAGAGCTGCGACGGCAGGCTGTCGAATTTCTCGCCCAGGCCGACACGGGCAAGCCAGCGCTCGGCGATGGTCCGGGCCTCGGCCTTGGATTTTCTGCGCACCTTGGTCAGGCCGAGCATCACATTCTCGGCCGCCGTCAGGTGCGGAAACAGATAAAACATCTGGAAGACCATGCCGGTCTCGGCGCGGATCGGCGCCAGCTCGCGCTCGCCGCGGCGGACACGGCCCTTGCCTTCGCGGTAGCCGACCTCGACGCCGTCGAGACGGATGCTGCCCTCGTCGTAGACTTCCAGCAGGTTGATGCAGCGCAGCAGCGTGGTCTTGCCGCTGCCGGAAGGGCCGATGATGGTGACGACCTGACCCTTGTGGACGTCGAGATCGACGCCCTTCAGCACCCGGTTGCTGCCGAAGGACTTTCCGACGCCGCGGATGCTGACGACCGGCTCGGCCATGGCGCTCATTCCCGGATATAGGCATACCGCGCCTCGAGCCGGCGGCTCAGCGTCGAGAGCGTGTAGTTGATGGCGAAATAGATGAAGGCGCCGAGCAGGTAGAGCGGCATCGGCTCGTAGATGCGGCCGATCACCTGCTGGATCGCCAGCATCAGGTCGACCACGCCGACCAGCGAGACCAGGGCGCTGCCCTTGACCGCGTCGGTGACGCTGTTGATCCAGGGCGGCAGGAAGCGGCGCATGGCCTGGGGCAGGATGATCCAGACCAGCCGCTGGCCGAAGCGCAGGCCGATGGCCTTGCCGGCCTCCATCTGGCCGTGGTGGATCGACTGGATGGCGCCGCGGGCGATCTCGACCACCTGGGCGGTGGCGAAGACGGTCAGCGCCGCCACGGCCGAGGTGATGTTGCTGAGGTTGAGCCCGAGCGGCGGCAGCACGTAGTAGACGGCGAAGATCAGCACCAGCACCGGGATGCCGCGGATGACGTCGCTGAAGCCGCGGATCAGCCAGCGCAGCGGCAGCGGCCCGTAGACCAGCGCCGCGCCCAGCAGCACGCCCGCCACCAGCGACATCGCCACCACCAGCAGCGACACCTGCAGGGTGACCCACAGGCCCTTGGTGATGAACGGGATGGCCTGGATGACGATGTCCATCAGCGCACCGCGTAACGCCGCTCGAGCTGCCGCAGCAGCCAGAGGATCAGCCAGCCGGTCAGCAGGTACATCGGCGTGATGACGCTGTAGACCTCGACCATGCGGAAGGTGTTGGTGTTGATCCACTGGGCGCCATAGGTCAGCTCGGGCACGGCGATGACGCTGGCGACCGAGGTGTCCTTGAACAGCGAGACGAAGGTGTTGCTCAAGGACGGCAGCACGACGCGGAACATGGTCGGCAGCCTCACATGCACCAGCCGCTGCCAGGGCGTCAGGCCGATGGCCTTGCCGGCATCGAGCAGGCCCCGCGGCACGGCGTCGAGCCCGGCGCGGAACACCTCGACCAGATAGGCGCCGGCATAGACCGACAGCGTGATGATGAACGAGGTTTTCGGGCCGTACTTGAAGCCGCCGATGCTGGGGATGCCGTAGAAGACCAGATACACCAGCAGGATCAGCGGCACGTTGCGGATGAACTCGACATAGGCCGAGACCAGCGCCCGCGCCCATCTCGGCCCGTCGGTGTGGATCAGCGCCCCGATCAGCCCGAGCAGGGCGCCGATGCCGATGCAGACCACCGCCAGCTCCAGCGACAGCGCCAGACCCCAGGCCAGCTTGTCGACGAAGTAGCGCCAGATGAAGTTGTAGTTGAAATGATAGACCATGCGGCTGGCGGGCGTTTCCGATGCGCTGGTTCCGGGCGGGCCTGCCCGGCGCGGCAGGCTAGTCGGGATGCTGATGGCGAGGCGAGGTTAGCAGGGCCGGAGACATGCCGGAACAGGGCGAAACCGCCGCGCTTTCGTGGCTAGCCGAAGGGATCGACCAGATCAATGTCGAGTCCTTTGAAATGCCGCGTGTTTCGATCTCGCCGAGCGCGATGCCGGTCGAACAGATCCTATCGGAGTCAGGTGAGCCGGTAGCGCTTCACCAGATCCCAGTCGAGCTTGAGATCGAAGCCCGGACCCTGCGGCACGCCGATGATGCCGTCCTTCAGCGGCGGCCGGTTGGTGACGAGCGACGGCCACAGCGGGTCGCGGGCGGTGTCGGGAAAGCACTCGACATAGGTCCCGTGCGGAACCGCCGCCAGCATGTGCACCGCGATCTGCGGCTCCTCGTGGTGCGCCATCTCCACGCCGTGCAGCGCGCACAGATCGGCGGCGCGCTTCCACTCGGTGATGCCGCCGCCGTCCGACGCATCGAAGTTGACGAGGTCGACGGCGCCGGCATCGACCAGGCGCCGCACGCCGTGGGCCGAGATCTCGCTCTGGCCGGCATTGATCGGGATCGTGGTGGCCCGCCTCACCTCGGCCATGCCGCGGGCATCGTCGTACCAGTGGCAGGGCTCCTCGAACCAGCGGATGTTCAGAGGCTCGATCAGCCGGGCGAAGCGCGTCGCGTCGCGGACATTCCAGCCGCGGTTGGCGTCGACGGCGATGATGAAGTCGGCACCGCCGCCGTCGCGCGCCGCCTTGACGCGCTCCAGGTCCTTCTCCGGAGCCAGGCCGCCGACCTTGACCTTGCATCCGGCCATGCCGACCGAGCGCAGCCAGTCCATCTCCTTAGCGAGATCGCCCAGCGTCTTGCCTTCCTGATAGTAGCCGCCGATGGCGATGATCGGCAGGCTGTCGCGATAGCCGCCCAGCAGCTTCGAGACGCTGGTCCCCAGCCGCTTGCCGTTGAGATCCCAGATCGCCGTGTCGACGCAGGCGATCGCCTCCATGGCGATGCCGCGCGCCTTGTGCCAGGTGGCGACCGGGAAGATCCTGGCCCAGATCCGCTCGTAGGCGCTGGCGTCCTCGCCGATGAGCAACGGCGTGATCTCGGTCTCGATGATCTTGACGATCTCGCGCCCATGCTCGCGGTTGTCGCCATTGTAGACTTCGCTGACCAGCCCGCCGCTGACATGGATGCGGGTGATGATCGTGTTGCGGCTGGCGACCGTATATTTGCTGCCGGAGAACGGCCTCGGCAGCGGCATCTCGATCGGAATCGCCTCGACCCGCTCGATTCGCATGTCGTTCATCGACAACATCCCCAATGTTAAGGTGAGAGTGCTACTCGCCCTTGACGCCGCCGGCGGCGAGGCCGGAGACCAGATGTCGCTGGACGAGCAGGTAGAAGAGGACGACCGGAAGCGTGATCAGCACCGCCGCGGCGAGCAGCATGCCCCAGGAGAACACGGAATCCTGGCCGATCCAGGTGGCGAGCCCGATGGGCAGGACCTTGTTGCGCTCCGACGAGGTGAAGACGAGAGCGAACAGGAATTCGTTCCAGGCATGGTTGAAGCTGAACACCCCCACCGACACCACGCCCGGCAGCGCCAGCGGCAGGGTCACGCGGTAGAAGGCCTGGAAGCGGGTGCAGCCGTCGATCATGGCACTCTCCTCCAGCGTCGGCGGAATGGCCGCGAAGTATGAGCGCATGAACCATAAGGTCAGCGGCAACGTGAAGGCTGTATTGGAAAGTATCAATGAGTAGAGCGTGTCGGCCAGTCCGACATTGACGACGAACATGTAGAGCGGAATGACGAGCAGCGCCTCGGGCAGCATGTAGCAGAACAGGCTCGACTGGGCGATCGGCCGGAGGCCGGCGAAGCGGAACCGGGTCAGGCTGTAGGCGCCCATGGTGCCGAAGAGCAGCGCCAGACCGGTGGCGCCGAAGGCGACGATGAGGCTGTTGGCGAAATAGGTCAGGAACTCGGTCTGGCCGAGCAGGGTGCGGTAGTTCTCGAGCGTCCAGGTCTGCGGCAGGAAGGTCGGCGGGTAGGCGTAGAGCTCGCCCCGCGGCTTGAAGGAGCCGCTGACCATCCAGAACAGCGGGAAGCAGACGACGGCGACCACGGCCGAGACGCCGAGATAGAGCAGCAGCTGTCTCGCCAGTGCTCGCGGGTTGGCCAGGAGCGAGGTGCGCGGCGGCTCCGCCATGGTAGGCGCGAAGGCGGTGCTGCTCACTGGTGCGCCTCCGCGCGCCGCAGCAGCGTGAAGTAGGCGACGAGCACCAGGCTCAGGAGCAGCATCGCCAGCACGGCCACGGCGGCGGCGCGGCCGAACTCGAAGTCGACGAAGCCCTTGAGATAGACCAGCACCGGCAGCGTCGTGGTGGCGTTGAGCGGCCCGCCGCCGGTGAGCAGGTAGATGATATCGAACTTGTGGAAGGTCCAGATCGTCCGCAGCACGGCGCTCAGCAGGAAGATCGGCATGATGTGCGGCAGCGTGATCAGCCTGAACTGCTGCCATGCGCTGGCGCCGTCGATCCGCGCCGCCTCGTACTGGTCGGTCGGGATGGCCTGCAGGATGCCCAGGAGCGCGATCACCACGAACGGGAAGAACTTCCAGGTCCCGACCAGGATGACCGACAGCATCGCCCAGTTCGGGCTGTCGAGCCAAAGCACCGGCGACCTGACGATGCCGAGGCTGATCAACATGTAGTTGAGCACGCCCAGGATGTCGTGGAACATGAAACGCCACGCCAATACCGCCACCACGGTAGGGACCAGGTAGGGTGCGAGCACCGCGACGCGGGCGAGCCCGCGCAGGCGGAAGCTGCGGTGCAGCATGAGGGCTATGCCCAGGCCCACCACCATCTCCAGCGAGACGCTGCCGAACGTCCAGACCAGCGAGTTCTTCAGAGCCATGAGGAAGTCGGGACTGGCCAGCGCCCAGAGATAGTTGTCGAGACCGACGAAGCGGGCAGGCTCGCCCAGCTCCACTTCCTGGAAGCTCAGCCGCAGCACGGCAATGGCGGGGACCAGGGACAGCAGCACGAGCAGGACGACGCTCGGCGCGATCGACAGATAGGCGAGGCGACGGTCCTCGCGATAGAGCGCCCCCGGCCCTGTCATTGTTCGCCTCCCCGCGCCGCCTCTCCAGGCGGCGATGTCGGTTGACCCTGCGCCGCCTCTTCAGGCGGCGATGTTGGTTGACAGGTCAACGAATATCCCCCTACCATCCAATCATTGATGAATCAACAAATGACCGAGGGGAGGTCAAACATGAGCCTGTCGCGTCGATGCGCGATGAGGACGGCAGCTCTCGCCGGCCTGTTCGCCGGCGGACTGGTGGCGAGCGCCGCATCCGCCGAGGAGGTGGTGCGCTTCCTCCACAACGAGACCGATCCGCCCAGCATCGCCTTCTTCAACGAGGCGATCAAGGAGTTCCAGGCCGCCAACCCGGACATCCGCATCGAGATGGAGGCGGTGAGCACCGATGGCCGGCTGCAGAAGGTGACGGCGTCGATGAACGCCCGCACCATGCCGGAGCTGTTCAAGGTGCTGCCCGAGGAGCGCTTCAACTTCGGCCGCCGCGGCTTCCTCGTCCCGCTCGACGACGTCGCGAAGTCGATCGGCATCGACGACTTCCTGCCCGGCTCGATCGTCGAGGTGGACGGCACGATCTACGACCTGCCCTACACGCTGGGCAATTTCAGCACGCTCTGGTACCGCTCGGACCTGCTGGAGGCCAAGGGCATCGAGCCGCCCAAGGACTGGCCGGCATTTCTGGAAGCCGCCAAGGCGCTGACCCAGGACACCGACGGCGACGGCAATCCGGACATCTTCGGCACGGTGTTCCCGGCCGGCAAGAACCGGATGACCAGCCTCTACTACTCGGCCCTGCTCTGGTCCGCCGGCGGCACCTATTTCGACAAGGATCTCAACGTCTCGTTCGACAGCCCGGCGGCGGTCCAGGCACTTCAGTTCATGAAGGATCTCGCGCCCTTCGCGCCGCCGGGCATCGCCTCCTATTCCTATGCCGACATGTCCAACACCTTCCTCACCGGCAAGGTGGCGATGGACATCTATGCCGGTCGGGTGATCGCCCAGATGGGCGACAACACGCCGGAGCTGATCGCCAAGACCAGGGCCGCGCCGCAGCCGGCGGGGCCCAGCGGCGTCGGGGTCGGTTTCGTCGCCACCAACACCTTCGCCATCGCTTCCGAGCGGGTCGGCGCCAAGAACATCGCCGCCGCCAAGAAGTTCCTGGAGTTCATCCTGACCGGCGACCGCGCCGCCCGCTTCGCGCTGACCGCCTTCCCGCACCTGATCCCGCCGCTGAAGTCGGTCCAGGCCGACCCGATGATCGCCGTCGGCCGACCTGAGCTGAAGGGCCGCGAGGATCTGGTGATGGCCAACTTCGACACCTCCAACAGTCTCGACTTCGAGACCGAGGCGGGTGCGGTGATCAAGGACGGCCAGGTCGTCCGCTCCGGCGTGGTCAATCCGCTCATCGGCTCGATCATCGCCCGCGACATCCCGGCGCTCGTCGTCCAGCGTGCCGTCCTCCAGGGCCAGGATGCCGCCGAGGCGGTGAAGTGGGGGGCCGCCGAGATGCAGAAGATCGTCGCCGACCTGAAGAAGGACTGAGCGGCCCGACAACCGGCCGGGCCTCCCTCCGCCCGGCCGGCAGTACGCCTACGGAGACGGACGGCATGAGCAACCAGACCGTGATGCTGCGCGAGCGCGTCAAGCTGCCACCCTCGGCGGCGATGATCGACAGCTACTACCGGCCCAACGTGACCCGCTCGACGCAGATCCTGTTCGAGCTCGAGCTGTGGATCCACGTGGCCCATGCCCGGATGCTCGAGCGTCAGGGCATCGTCGCCGGCGCCGATGTCGGCCGCATTCTCGAAGCGCTGCTCGAGCTGCGCGCCGCGGGGCCCGAGGCCCTGGCCGTCGACTACACGCAGGAGGACCTCTACTCCTACACCGAGCGCTTCGTGATCGGCCGGCTCGGCCCCGAGGTGGGGGGGCGGATGCACACCGGCCGCAGCCGCAACGACCTCCACACCACCTCCTGGCGGATGGCGCTGCGCCAGAGCCTGCTCGAGGTCGCCGACGGTCTGCTGGCATTGCGCCGGACAGCCCTCGATCTCGCCGAACGGCACGCCGACACGGTGATGCCCGGCTACACCCACACCCAGCATGCGCAGCCGATCTCGCTCGGCTACTACATGCTGTCCCTGGCCGACCTGCTGGGCCGCGACTTCGAGCGGCTGTGCCATGCGCTCGACCACGTCGACCGCTGTCCGCTCGGCTCCGGCGCGCTCACCACCACCGCCTTCCCGATCGACCGGGCCTTCACCGCCGAGGCGCTGGGCTTCGGCGGCCTGGTCGAGGTCGCCTATGACGGCGTGTCCTGCCGCGACGACGCGCACGAGGCGGCGGCGGCGCTGGCGCTGCTGATGACCAACCTGTCGCGCCTCGCCACCGATCTGCAGAGCTGGAGCACGGCCGAGTACCGCTTCATCGAGCTGGGCGACCAGCATTCGGCGGTGAGCAGCATCATGCCGCAGAAGAAGAACCCGGCGGCGCTGGAGCACACCAAGGCCGCCGCCGGCATGGTCACCGGTGCCCTGGTGGCGGCCCTCAGCTGCACCAAGAACACCTCGCTCAGCGACGTCAACGACGGCGTGTCGGCGATCAACGAGCCGGTGCTCGACGCAGCGCTCAGGACCCGCCGCATCCTGGTCCTGATCGCCGAGGTCCTGGGGGCGGTCACCGTCTTCCCGGAGGTGATGCGCCGCTCGGCCGAGGTCGGCTTCGGCACCGCCACCGAGCTCGCCGACGTCATCGTCCGCGAGACCGGCCTCTCCTTCCGCATGGCCCACAACATCGTCGCCATGGCGGTGCGCCAGACCATCGAGGCCGGCGGGACCGCGCTCGACATCAGCGCCCAGGATCTTCGCCGGATCGGCGAGAGCCTGTTCGGCAACCCGATCGATCTCGACGAGCGGGTGGTCAGGGAGGCGCTGGATCCCGCCCACAACATCCGTATCCGCACGATCGTCGGCGGCCCGGCGCCCGACAATGTGCGGGCGATGGTGGCCCGGCGGCGGCAGCGCCTCGACGCCGACGCCGCGGCGGTCGGCGGCATCGTCGAGCGGATCGAGGGCGCACGCGAGCGCACCTTCGCGGCGGCGCGGGCCGCGCTCGCCGCCTGACGCCTCGAAGCGGGCAGCTCGTGGGCCTGTCGCGGCTGCCCCTGCGTCGCCTGCCCGCCGGCTGGCCCGTGGTGGCGGGCGGCTTCGGCGTGATGCTGGTGTCGGGCGTGCTCTGGAACACCTTCGGCTTGTTCCTGGTGGCGCTCGAGCGCGAGTTCGGCTGGAGCCGGGGCGAGATCTCCTTCGGCTTCACCCTGTTCACGCTGCTGAGCGCCGCCACCTCGCCGCTGGTCGGCTACGCCTTTCGCCATCTCGACGCCCGGCTGGTGCTGGCGGCGCTCTCGGCCTGCCTGGCGCTCGGCCTGTGGGGGGTCAGCCGCGTCGAGACGCTCTGGGGCTTCTATCTCCTCTTCGGCGTGGTCTGCGGCCTGGGGGCGCAGTGCTGCAGCTCGTTCGCGCTGTTCACGATCCTCGGCAACTGGTTCCGCGGCCGGACCACGCTGCTGTCGATCGCCGATTCCGGCTCGGGCATCGGCGCCTTCCTCGGCCTGCCGATCCTGCTCGCCGTCATGGAAGGATCGGGCTGGCGCGCCGGCTTCGTGCTGCTGGCCGTGGCCGTGACGCTGATCGTGCTGCCGCTCAACGCCTGGCTGATGCGCCTGGAGCCGCCGGCGGCCGGGCCGCCGGCCGAGGCCGGGCCCAGGCCGGTGACGCGCCCGCCCTCGCGGCGGCGGCTGATCTGCCTCGCCGCCGCCTTCTTCCTCGGCCCCTTCGCCTACCAGGCGCTGCTGACCCAGCAGATAGCGCTCTTCCAGGACAAGGGCGTGCCGCCCTCGGTCGCGGTGTGGATCGCCGCCGCGGTGGGCCTCAGCGTCTTCGCCTGCCGCTTCGTCGCCGGCTGGCTGATCGACCGCCTCGGCGCCGTCGCGGTCCTCCGGCTGGGCCTGTGCGGTGC
>JRYC01006076.1_pt1 | contig 15998 bp, 19 predicted proteins | sample 235301 | NCBI WGS metagenome assembly JRYC01 (sample SAMN03074211, study PRJNA261470) | activated sludge metagenome | biome: Common Effluent Treatment Plant; feature: Wastewater; material: Activated sludge; isolation source: activated biomass of a common effluent treatment plant treating...
CGGCATCGACGACGACCGGCTGGAACGCCTGGCCGCCGAGAAGGGCGTCGGCGCGATGGTCAAACCCGTCGCCAACGGGGCAGGGGAGACAATCAAAGCGCCTGTGGCGCGACCGGAGCCAACGGCCGCCGATCTCGCAACGCCGCGCAGCGAGATGAAGAGCCTCAACCTGGAGCTGCCCGCCTATGTCTGGACCGAGCTGAAGATCCGCGCAGCGCAGCAGCAGACGAGCCTCAAGCATGTCGTCATGAGCGCATTGCGCAAGGACGGCGTCACCATCCAGGACGCAGACATGATCGAAGACGGACGCCGCCTCCGCGGCGCTCAGGCGGTCTGATTGTTTGCAGCGCTGCGGTCAACGGGCGGTGAGCAGCCTGACCAGGTCATCGGCCAGAAGGTCTGCGTGCGCAGGCTGCAAGCGTGATGCGATCCGCACCGGCTTCGCGCCGTAGAGCATCCAGATCGACGATCCCCGGGCCCGTTTCCAGACGTTGAACGATCCAAGCACGCCGTGGCTGACCAGCCCGACCGAATTACGGATGCCGTCGGCTCCGGCCTGGAGGCCGGCGATGGCAACACCACTGCCGCCGAGGATGCCGCTTGCGCCGATCGCGACTACCCCTGAGTTATCCGCCATCGCGGGCTGGTTATTCTGGACCGTGTTGGGTGCCTGCGCATAGATCTGGCGGATGTGCCGCCGCTCGTAGCGCTTGCCGTTCGCCTCAAGGGAATCGGGCCTGATCCTGATTGCCGGGCGGGGCCGCCGTGCATCGATCGCCCGCACCAGACCTCGCGCAACATTGTAAGAGAGGAAGATGGTCGAGACAACCACGATGAGCGCACGGAACTCACGTATCTCCGCCAGCATCGGGAACGCGAGCCCCGCCAACTGCACGACCTCAAAGGAAAGCAGCCAGCACGGGACGATCAGCAAGAGCGTGCCCAGTGCGACTTGCCATGGCCGCGGTTTCTGCTGATAGGCAACGACGACACCGTCGCCCGCCTGCTCGATCGTATATCCATAATCCGCTGTTTCGGTGCGCATCCCGACGATCCCCTCTTCGACGCGGGGCGCAACAGAATTGCGTATTCTGTCGAGTCGTCGGAAAATCGCGCCGGGCCTTGAGGTTGCCACGGTCGCACTGGCACATGGCGAGGCACATTGGTTTGTTTAGAAGCCGCTGATTCAACGGCTTCCGGGTTGCTTCAACAGAATACGCAAGACTGTCGCACTCCGTCGGCATGTCCGATGGAGGTGCCACCATGCTTATCGAGAGACAGACGTCGTCAGGCAGCCTGTATTCGCTTGCCGGTCAACGCAAATACCTGAGCTGCGCCGAGAGGGCGGATTTCATTGCAGCCGCCATGGCGTGCACGCGGCCGGAGCTGCGCACGTTCTGCCTCGTGCTGGCCTATGCCGGCTGCCGTGTGTCCGAGGCGCTATCGCTGTGCGCGGGTTCGGTCAACCGGCGCGAGGGCTTCGTGGCCATCGTCACGCTCAAGAAGCGGGGAAGGTNNCGGGAAGTGCCGCTGCCCGCGTCCCTGATCGAGATGCTTGCTGACGTGCATGAGCTGGCAACGGCCGCGGCTGACGAACCGCTTTGGGGTTGGTCAAGGAGCCGTGCCTGGCAACTCGTGAAGGAGGTGATGGCGCAGGCCGGCATTCACGCGGGTCTGCATGCGACACCCAAGGGGCTGCGCCATGGCTTTGGCCTGCACGCGGTGCGCAGCGGCGTGCCGATCAATCTCGTGCAGCGATGGCTCGGCCATGCGCGTCTGGAGACGACCTCGATCTATCTGCAGGCGATCGGCATGGAGGAGAGGGCCATCGCGGCAAGGATGTGGGATCGATAACGCCTTGATTTCCATACAACGGCCGTGATCGCCATCGCCTTGCCTGACGTTGACATGGTAGAAGAGGAGGGACGACTCAGGGGGATCTGCATCGTCAATACTGCAATCATGCTGCCTTACTGAAATTTCGACGACGAGCGGCGCGCGCCCGATGGATACCACGCTACCAACATTGTCTCCTGTCCAGGCTCTTCTTGGCCAGCCGATCCATCCGATCAGCCGGGTGAGGATCATGACGGACAAGGAGTTTGAGAAGCTCGTCGAAGCCTGGGCAGACACCCTGAAAGGGCAGTACGCAAAGGTTGCCCATTTTGGCAGCGCGGGCGACAAGGGCATCGACGTCGCCGGCTTCTGCGACGCTGACGGCTTCAAGGGCGTCTGGGACAGCTATCAGTGCAAACATCGTGACCATCCGTTGCGGCCGACAGATGTCTACGCCGATATCGGCAAGCTGATCTGGCACGTTGCCAATGGCGAGTATGTCTGCCCCCGGTTCTACCGGTTCGTAGGAAGCCGCGATCTCGGCACCAAGCTCAACCAGCTACTACACGATCCGGCCAGGCTGAAATCCGAGGTCGCCAAGCAGTGGAATTCAGCGATCGCGAACAACATCACCGAGACGACCACGGTGAAGCTCACAGGCGCGATCAAGACGACGTTCGACGCATTCGACTTCTCGATCTTCGGACACCAGAAGCTTCAGACCGTTCTCGATGGATTGCGCGGGACTGCCTATTACACGTCGACATTCGGCGGCGGTCTGCCCCCACGCCCGGAACCTGCCGGCGCACCGGCTGATGTGCAGCCGCGCGAAATGGTCTACGTCGCTAAGCTGCTGCAGGCCTATGGCGCACACAGCGGCACGACCATTGCCGACGTTGCCGCCATTTCCGGGCAGCGACCGTTCGGAAAGCACTTCGAGAAGCAGCGCCGCGCCTTCTACTTCGCCGAAGGGCTGCGGGAGTTCTCCAAGGAGACTGTTCCGCCGGGGACGTTCGAGGCCTTGCAGAACGATATCCTGTCAGGCGTGCAACCGGTCCTCGATGCCGAGCACAAGTCGCCATATGTGTGCCTTACCGAGGTGGTCAAGCAGGCCCTGACCCTGCCACTGACCAGCAGTCCCCTGGTAACCGCCACCACCAGTCTCGACCGTCACGGCGTTTGCCATCAGCTCTCGAACGACGGCAAGCTTGATTGGGCGTCCGATGATTGAGCGCACCAAGTTATTCAACACGCCCCTGGAAGCAGGGCTGCGCTCGCTCGGGATACTGGAAGCGGTATTCCCAGACAGTTTGCGCCTCGGGCAACTGATCGCGCTCGATCATATCCTGGTGCATAGTCGCGACTTCGATCCCGACGGACCTGAAAGTCTTCATCCCGCATCTCCTTATCGGCGGGCAGAACCGATCGTCCGACGTGCGCTTGTGAACAACGGCCTCGACCTGATGGTCGCGCGGGGCCTCATTCAGCGCCTTCCGACCAAGCAGGGCTTCGCGTACTCGGCATCGGAAGAGGCTTCGTCCTTCCTGGCCGCGCTGCAATCCAGTTACTGGTCGCAGTTGCTCGACCGTACGCGGTGGACGGCGACTAAGTTCGGCACGCTGTCCGAGGATCGACTTTCCAGACTCCTTCGGCAGCGTGTTGATGACTGGGTGGCCGAATTCGCTGACCTCGACGGCCCCGCGTCGGAGGCGTCATGAGTTTCGGGCGTCTTGTCATCCGCCATGTCGCTTGCGTCAGTCCGGCGAAGAAGCCCGCCGTGGTCCAGTTCGCGGCAGGGCCGAACGCGATCATCGGATTGAGCAACACCGGCAAATCCTATGTGCTGGAACTCATCGACTTTATGCTTGGCGCGGATGAGCTATCTCGCGAAATCCCGGAGGCTGGCGGGTACGATACAGTCCTGCTTGGCCTTCAGGCAGGGGAAGAGACTTTCACACTTCGCCGTTCGCTCGATGGTGGCGACTTTGAAGTCCTCGACGGGCTTGTAGAGCAGAGGGGGACTGGCCAGGTCCTCGAAACCCTTACGCTGAAGGAGCGCAAGAAGGGGCCCCGCACCGTCTCCCAGTTCTATCTCGACAAGCTCGGGCTGACCGGCACAGTTCTTCGCCAGAAGAAGAGCGCGACGCAGAACCTGACCATTCGAACCCTGGCCAACCTCGTGCTTGTCAGCGAGACGCGCATCATTGCGGAACGCTCCCCGATACTGTCCGGGCAGTTCACGGGGGCCACACCGGAGAAAAGCCTGTTTAAGTTCGTTCTGTCAGGCGTCGATGACTCTGCTCTCATCGCTTATGTAACCGATGCAAAGGCGGCTGAGGACAATCTGGCAAGATTGACTGCTGGCCAATCGCTCCTGGAAGACAGGCGCGAACTGCTCAAAGAACGCGGCGTCGACGAATCTTCCCTAAGGACGCGTCTTGGTGAACTTGAAGGCAAGATGGCGCTCGTCCGAAGCGACGCCGGTGAAGCCGATGCGGATCTTCTGGCAGTGCGTCGGCGAATTCGTCGCATAGTCGACACGCGGGATCTCGCGGAACGGCGTATCGGCGAACTCGATACGATGCTCGCGCGCTTCAATCTTCTGGATGCGCACTACGTCAGCGACCTTGCCCGGCTGCAGGCGATCGCCGAGGCAGCCACATCGCTCGACACCCTCGCGCCCGGGCCGTGCCCGCTCTGCGGCGCGACGCCGACCGCGCAGAAGCATGATGAAGTTTGTGAAGCGGATCTGCCGGCACTCGCCGAGGCTGCAAACGCGGAAGCCCAACGCATCGCCAAGCTTCGGAACGATCTAGCCCAGACCATCAAGCAGACCGACAAAGAGCAACGGGGGCTTCAGAAGCGATTGGCCGACGCGGCAAGGCAGAATGATCTGGCAAGGACGGCGCTCGCCGCTGCAGATGCTGCCGCAAGGCAACGTCGCGTCGGATTCGTAGATCTGTCCGAGCAGGTTGCCGCGATCAAGGATGGTCTTAGAGAATTCGATGTGCTCCGCGACATGGAGACGAGGCTTGCAAAGCTGAAAGAGGAAGTGGACGAGACGGGCCCCGAGATGCCCGATGTTTCAGCGCCGCGGACCTTCACAGACGGCTTCGCGCATGAGGTCGCCTCGATACTTGCAGCCTGGAAAGTGCCGGGCTGCGATCGCGTATCCTTCGATGCCAAGGCGAGCGATATCCAGTTGAACGACAAGCTTCGTGGTTCACAAGGCAAAGGGCTGAGAGCTTTAACGCATGCTGCCTTCGTGATCGGGCTTATGACCTATTGCCTGAAGAACGATCGGCCCCATCCTGGATTTGTCGTGATCGACTCGCCCCTACTGTCTTATCGCGGGGATGAAGTCGACGAACCCGAGCAGGCACTCAAGAAGACTTCGGTCGACGAGGCGTTCTACTTCTGGATTGCGACCCAGCTCTCGGCCGGACAGGTTATCGTCATTGAAAACCGTGAGGCGCCGAAGGGGGCCCGCGAGCAGATCAGAGTCCATGATTTTATGGGCGTGAGCGGTCATCGTCAGGGCTTTTTCCCATCTTCCTGAAATTGCGACTGGCCGCATCCGCCGGATCGGCGGACCGGGCTCTCGTGAACGGAACCCCGCGAAGGTCCGGGTTTCCGCCATCCGGCTTCGATCCCTTGCGGAATGCTGCGGGGCAGCGTGATCGGATATCCCGTGCGCGTTAGTGTGCCGCCATGGCCGGCACGGCAAGTTCCGACATTTATCCCTTAGGCGACCATCCCGACCTGGATGTCCTGCGCGACTACGATCATCCCATTGAGAGTCTGCGCCGCTGGCGCGCCACCCTGGCCGCCAAGGCGTGGCTTGGGGAAGAGCTGGCCTGCTTCTTCGTCGGCGGCGAGGTCGCAGAACGCTACGTCGTATTCTTCCATGCCTCGAAGACATATAGCCCGCGCTTCTACGGCGGGGACATGCGCAAGGCACCGATTGGCACATCGTTGAGCTCGACGTGTTCGTGTCCAGCAGGACGACACCCATCGTCGATGCGGCCTTGCCTCTCAAAGTGTTCTAAAGATCGAACCAGCAGTCCGGCGTGAATTTTCGTGCCGAGAGATCCTTGCCGTCGAAGCCACGGCAGTTGGCGAGCAGCGTCGTGTTGCCGACGCGGTAGCGCTTGCGGATATGCGTATGCCCGTGCACCCAGTACGGCGTTCCGGGCAGTCCTTCGATCAGATCTTCAAGGTCGCTTGCGAACGCACCATCGAGGCCATTGCCCTTGTGCATCGGGTTGAGCCCCTGCAGGCTAGGCGCGTGATGCGTGACGATGACGAGCGGGCCGGTGGTCGTGACCGCGATCCGCCGAAGTTCTTCGACCGCCTTGTCATGGGCGGCGAGGGTATGCGCAGGGCGCAGTTTGCCGAGTGTTTGGTTGCCGGTCTCGTCGCGGTGATGCGTCTTGCAGAAGAAATACTCGCCCATCCCGCGGCGGATGGGTTCTGACGCGGCTTCGTTGCGGCCCGAGAGATCGGTCCACAGCGTCGTGCCGAAAAAGCGCACGCCGCCGATGTCGACCGTCTCGTTGTCGAGGATCGTGATGCTGTCGAGATATCGGCGGAGGAGGGCGGCCGTATCCTCGAACACGCCGTCATAATGTTCGTGATTGCCGGGTACGAGGATGACATGAGCGAACGCAGCAACCGCGGCATCTACGAAGCGCATGACGCGCTCCCGTTGCTTTGACCGGTATGGATCGCTGCGTGCCGGATCGAGCGCGCTCGCATGACAGAGATCGCCGGCTATGATCAGCACGTCACCGCGCGGCAGCTTGTGCCGGAATTCCTGCGATTCAAGATGAAGATCGCTCAGGTAATGGCAGCGCATGGAGAGGTTTCCGAATCAGCGAACCTCCCGACCATGCGCGATCGGGCCGGCGTTGTCGGTTAAGCGCCGTTAAGACCTCGCGCGGCTCGAAGTCATGCGCGGCATTTCCATAGCGTTTATTGCTGCGCTGCATCGTGACTTAGAGGATCAGCTTGCCATCATCCTTCGCGGTTCAACCACAAACAAAAGAAGGATGTTCATGTCTGCCAATGCACTGAAGTACACGACCCATGAAGGCGTCACCAAGCTCGTGCCGCTCGATACCATTCGCCTCATCCGCCCGATGACCGACGAGGACAAGGAGCGCGCGAAGGATTCCCTCAAGGAGAAGCGCGGCATCGATATCGACGCGGCCCGCGTCAATGTCCGCATCGAGTTCGGCGACAAGTCTTCGAAGCTCGCGCAAGAGTCGCTCGATGCAATCCGCGAGCAGGGCGTGCCCCTCGTCAATCTCGGCTCCGAGCGTTACGTGCCGGCCACCAACATCACAGGCGCGGAAGCCTTCACCAAGGAAGACGCCGAGCGCCTGAAGGGTGAGGAGTACACCCTGAAGCAGACCTTCCGGTCCAAGGTCGAGACGCGGGCAGGGACCGTGCTCTCGTCGGCCACGCCGGTGCAGATCATGGACCGCCGCGCCAAGGCCATGGAGATCCCGGCCAACAGCAACAACAAGAAGCCGACGGCCAAACCGGCCTAAGTCCCTCGGGACAGCCTCACGGGGACCCGGCCGACTCTGCACCGGCCGGGTCCCTTGCTCAGCTGCGATCAATCAATCTTGCGTTCTTCTTCTTGCGGGCAGCGATCGGCCGTTTCGGCGCTTCCTTGCTTCCAAGCTCGGCGAGCCGCACGCGCCGGCCCTTGGGAAAACTGACGACCAGCTCAAGCTTGCCGCCGATCGCCCCCACGTAATCGCGCAAGGTAGAAAGCTTCATGTCCGCGCGTTTCTCCAGCCGGGAAACATAGACCTGGCGGCCGCCAAGCTTGCGGGCCACATCCTCCTGCGTCATCTCCTTCGCTTCGCGCAGCTCTCTCAGCGCAAATTCCTCGGCGATCAGTTCAGCCGCACGCTGCTTGATTTTCTTGCGGCGATCCGGCGAGAAGGTCTTCAAGACCTCGTCCGACGGGATCGTCCTGTATTCTTTCGTCATTTCTTCCTCCTCGCCTTCTCAAGGGCGGCAAGGTGTTCATCGAACCTCGCGTCAGCCTTCCTGATCAGGGTCTTGTAAAACCGGGTTTGCGATCCGCCGGACTTGTCGCCGGCAACCAAAAGAATCGCCCTTCGCTCTGGATCGAAGGCGTAGGCAACCCGCCATACGCCATCAGCAGCCTTGAACCTTAGCTCCTTCATGTTCGCATGACTGGAGCCATTCAGCGTGTCGGCGCCAGGCCGCTTCAATGCCGGACCAGCCGCTTTCAGCAGTTCAATCATTGCCGCCAGCTCGTCCTGAACCTCTTCGTCCAGGCCGGCATGCTCCCCGAGAAATGCAGGGTGAAAGTCGACCTGCCAGTCCATAGATCAAGTATACCTTAGGAAGTTTATACCTTTCAAGGTATTATTTCTGATGCCGTCGACTTGCAGGGTGATATCGGTCTTTGCGGCACGAACCACCTTCAGGAACGTCATGCAGCACGGGGACTGTTCATCAGCCGGGCGAGTTGCCCCTTCCATCCTTTTGCATGGATGATCCTCTCGGTCTGCAAGCTTCCCCTCAAAATTTCAGCTTTGCTGAGTTGCGAGACGCGCTTCCAGTCGAGGCCGAACGCGTAGATGGCGTTGTCCTTGCGTACGCTTTCCAGAACGACCAGGCGGCGCGCCTTGAATACGTAGGCGAGGTAGTCGTCGAAGCCTGCCTCACCGACGTATATTTCATCCGGGCCGAACGACTTGATCGTGGTTTGACGATCCCAGATTACCCGCTTCATATCGTCGGACCGCTTGCCGATCGCGGCGTCGATATGCGCCTCCACTCTCTCCCAAGGCTGGTCGCCCGGGGGCAGTATCCGCCAGTTTGCGCGTCGAATAACAGGCAGACGCACCGGCTTTGAAGCAGCAGTGACGAGTTCACAGCTTCCGAATATCTCCAACACCAGGTTCACGCAGTGGCGGTTGTGATCGACTTTGCCGGCACTCTTGGTCAGTTCTGGCGTAGTGACGTGCAGCGCCCCGTCGATGGTCATGACGGTCAGCTCGATTGAAGGCGGCGGCACCAGTTCGCGCGGGTAGCAGTCACGATAGATGTCGCGAAAATCCTCATGCTCCGTCTGGTCTCGCCCCGCCCACTGGGTCCATCTCCACGTAACAGTGCGGATGTAGCGTGGCTCTTTCGGCAGATCGCGGCGCACGTTCCACCGGCCCCGCGCATTAAATCGCGTCACCGGGCCAACCACCCGCGGAAGGACTGTGTGGCCGACAACTGGAGACCCCGGCAAGCCCACTCGCTCACATAGCCCCGGTGGCAAGCCGGCCACCACACGAAACACTTCGCCCTCAGCTATGCCGCCAAGATAGAGATCCAAGTTCGAGACGTGATGTTTCGTGATGCGCATCGATGCACTCCCTTGTGCAGCAAAATGGAAAAGGCGGCTCACCGAGCCGCCTTCCGTTCAACCTTTCGGCGGATAAGGATCGTTGCCGTAGCTGTCCTTGTCCCGTATCCGCCCGTCGGTCCGGTGGATCACCACCTCGGAGCCCTGGTTGATCGCAATTCGCCGTGCAGCGGCTGCGGCATCGGACTGAGTCGAATGGGTCGACGTCACGCGGCTGTTGCCGGCCCCGCGAACGGCCCACTCGTCTCCGTGCGGCACGACATGCTGGTTCTTCCTGGACATGATCATCTCCGTTCATCATGGCGAGTTGCCGATGTCGCAGAAGTGGACCGATTCCGCCCGGCTCGTCAACAACACTGACAATTTTCTGTGCATATCCCCAACAGACGTTTGCCACATTGACAATCGCGCGTGCGGGAGAGAAGGCTGATGCATGGATGAATCGGCGCTGTATGAAGAACTGGGACGGCTGGTGCGGCAGCATCGCGAGCGCCTTGGCATGAGCCAGGAAACGCTTGCCGCGGCGATCGAGCTTTCGCGTGCGTCAATCGCGAATATCGAAACCGGCCGCCAGAGAATACCGCTGCATCATCTCTTCAGCCTTGCCCGGGCTTTGAAGGTCGACGCAGACGCATTGCTGCCGCGGTCGAAGAAGATGCCTGCAACTGCCATCGATCGGCCGATCAAGGCCAGCTTGAACCTGAACGAAAGGGAGGAGGCCGACGTGGCGCGCGCTGTGGGAACTGTCCAGACAACGACTAAGGTTCGCTGACAATGGTTGGAGCCAGGCGTAGCCGGGACCCGCGCCAACGCGCGCGCGAGGTCCTTCGATCTTGCGGAATCGCGGAAGCGCCCGTTCCTGTAGAGGACATAGCCAAAAGTCGCGGCCTCACTATCCGCTACATGCCGCTCGACGACGAACTCTCGGGGATGATCTTCGTAAAAGATGACATTCCCATCGTCGTAGTCAACTCGCTGCACCACCCAAACCGGCAGCGATTCACGCTTGCGCACGAGTGCGGACATTACGAGCTGCACATGAGCGACATCGGCGCGGACGTGCATGTCGATAAGAAGTATTTCGTTCTGGCCCGCGACGGCAATTCGTCAAAGGGCTTTGATCGAAAGGAAATCGAGGCGAACCGGTTTGCCGCGGAACTCCTGGTGCCGAAAGAGCTTCTGATTGCCGAACTGCGCGGGCGGATCGTTGATGTGGACGACGAACCCTTGATCGCGGAGATGGCGCGTCTATTCGAAGTCAGCACCCAAATGATGTCGATCCGCATTGGGGAATTTTTTCAGGGTGGCTGACACCGTTCAGCGTGGGTCAGTGACGTCGATCCCAATGATGTGGCCGAAACAAGAGCCAATCATTTTGGCGTCTCGCGAAGGGGAAACGCACTATCATGCCCGGCATTTCCGACTACCTCACAGCAATCGGCGCCGCCCTCGCCAAAGGTGATGCCACCGAACACACGCATCGCCCCGCGCTTAAGGCCCTGATCGAGAGTTGCGGCAACAAGATCGTTGCGACCAACGAGCCGAAGCGCATTGCCTGTGGCGCACCGGATTTCGCCGTATCGAGCAAGGACCTGACAGTGGGGTACATCGAAGCGAAGGACGTTGGCGTCTCGCTTGATGAAGCGCTGCGGTCGGACCAACTGAAACGATACATCAAGTCGCTCGACAACCTGATCTTGACTGACTACCTCGAATTTCGATGGTTTACGGAAGGCGAGCAACGGCTGACGGCGAAGCTTGCTGACATTCAGTCCAAGGGGAAGCTGAACAAGACCAAGGATGGACATTCCGACCTCGAGAAGCTGCTGACCGGATTCCTCGACCGCAAGCTGCAAAGCATCAGTTCGCCAAGGGAATTAGCCGAGCGCATGGCTCGGCTTACACACCTCATCCGCGACATCATCATAGCGGCTTTCGAGAACGACCAAGCCTCGGACTGGATTAGAGGCTGGCGGAAGGCATTCACCGAGGTTTTGATCGCAGACCTCGATCAGCCTAAGCGCACTTCTGACTTCGCGGATATGTTTGCGCAGACGCTCAGCTATGGGCTGTTCACTGCCCGGGTCATGGACGACACACAAAAAGACTTCAGCCGTGCCGAGGCGCAGCGATTGATCCCGCGCTCAAATCCCTTCTTGCGCAACTTCTTCATGGATATTTCTAATCCGAGGGTCGACGAGGAGCCTTTCTCCAGCTTCGTGAACGACCTGGTCAACTTGCTTGGCCACACTGACATGGCTGCGGTGCTCGCAGACTTTGGCCGCCGTACCCGTCAGGAAGATCCCGTTGTTCACTTCTATGAAACGTTTCTCGCAGCGTACGACCCTCAACTTCGGGAGAGCCGTGGCGTGTATTATACGCCAGAGCCGGTTGTCAGTTACATCGTCCGATCAGTTGATCAAATTTTGAAGCGGGATTTCGGCTGCCCAAGGGGATTGGCCGACCAGACAGAGATCACAGTCAAGAATTTAGATCCCAGCCTTCGTGTTAGGGGCAAGAAGGACGAGGTGCGCAAGACGGCCCAGAGTCACAAGGTGCTGGTGCTCGATCCTGCCATCGGCACGGGCACGTTCTTGTATGGGGTCGTTGATCTCATTCGCCAGCAGTTCATTGACAGCAACAATGCTGGCTTGTGGCGAGGCTACGTCCACAGACACCTATTGCCCCGCCTCTTTGGTTTCGAATTTATGGTTGCGCCCTATGCGGTGGCGCACTTCAAGCTATCGCTTCAGTTATTGGCGCACGACCTGCCCGAAGCCCTCCGAGCGCAATGGGCCTATCAACCCCAGGAGGGTGAACGCATCGGCGTATATCTGACAAACACTCTGGACGAAGCCCATCCAGAGACGCCCATGCCGCTGTTCACGCAGTACGTTGCGGACGAAAGCAATGCCGCTGACGAAGTAAAGCTGCATCGCCCCGTACTCGTTGTAATGGGAAATCCGCCGTACTCAGGACATTCCGCGAACCGGGGCCAGTGGATGGACGACCTCCAGCACGGGAAGGTCGATGGAGTCGGCGTCCCGAGCTACTACGAAGTGGATGGTGCACCCCTCGGTGAGAAGAACCCCAAGTGGCTCAAGAACGACTACGTCAAGTTCATTCGCTTTGGCCAATGGCGAATTGCGCGAAACGGCGAGGGGATTCTCGCGTTCATTACTGATCACGGCTACCTGGATAATCCTACTTTCAGAGGAATGCGTCAGTCGCTATTGAGCACGTTCTCGGAAATCTACATCCTGGATCTACACGGCGGCTCGAAGAAGAAAGAGAAGACGCCGCAAGGAGGGGTCGATCAGAACGTCTTCGATATTCAGCAAGGCGTGTCCATCGGCATATTCATCAAGCGTAAGGGAGCGACTGGACCTGCAGTAGTGCATCATGCCGATCTATGGGGACTACGTCCGGATAAATACGATTGGCTGCAACAGCATGCATTGATCACGACAACGTGGACGACGATAAAGCCGCAGGCACCTTTTTATCTGTTCCGGCCGCAAGATACGCAGTGGCTTGCATCTTACGAGAAGGGATGGAAGCTTACGGACATCTTCCCCGTCAACGTGCTCGGCTTCCAGACTCATCGCGATCACTTCGCTGTTGATTTCGACTACTCCATTATCGAGAAGCGTGCGAAGGACCTACGCGACGCAAAACTGAGTGACGAGANNACTGAAAGCTGACGCTGGCTGGAAATCCAAAATCATCGAATGCGCCTATCGGCCTTTCGACCAGCGCTATTGCTACTTTAGCGGCGCATTCATGGACTATCCCCGCCGCGAACTTCTCGATCATGTTGCTGGTCGCCATAACCTCTGCCTACTGTCTTCCAGACAACAAGCAACAGTGGGCTTTCGGCACGCTTGGATTGCGAACGTGCCGGCAGAAAGTTGCGTCGTATCCTCGACAACGAGGGAGCAGAACTACGCTTTCCCGCTTTATCTATACCCGGGCTCAGGTGGCCGGGGATTGCCATTGGGTGATGATGCCTGGCCCGCGGACGCTGCGCACGATAATCGCATGCTCAATCTTGAACCGGAGTTCGTCTCCGGGCTAGCGATGACACTCGGACTGCGCTTCGTTCCAAGCGGCGCTCCTCAATCAAGCGAGTTCGGCCCTGAAGACGTACTCGCATACATCTATGCAATCTTGCACTGCCCAACCTATCGCGTCCAGTTCGCCGAGTATCTTCGCATGGACTACCCTCGCATTCCGCTGACAAGCGACGCTGCCCAGTTCCGGCAACTGGCATGCCTTGGCAAGGAGTTGATCGCGTTACACGCTCAGAACGCCGTCGCGCCAAGCATACTCGCCCTGCGATTCCCGGTTGCTGGTGACAACCAAGTTGCACGCCGGCATCCACGCTACGCTCCACCGACCGAGAACGCTGCTGGACGCATCTACATCAACACCGATCAGTACGTCGACGGCGTGCCTGAGGACGTCTGGGAGTTTCGCGTTGGCGGTTTCCAAGTTGCCCACAAGTGGGTGAACGAGCGTGTCGAGCGGACGCTGAGCTATGACGATCTCACGCACTATCAGAACGCACTGCAAGCGATCGCAAGGACAATCGAGCTTATGGCCGAGATCGACGAGACGATCCCCGTTTGGCCGATGTCGTAACGCCTAGCGTATCGTCGTTCGTCCGGTAGAAGAGCCGCGGAACTGCGGTACGATACCGGAAGAGTCGTTTCATTTCCCATAAGTTATCTTATCACGCTGCTGTTATGACAATTCGGCGTCGTCTGAATGCGGGCGGCCAACTCGTCGACGAGCCGACTGTAGTAGTCGTCTTCCTCAATGCGCCGCGTGACGGCCCGGCAGTACATCTCGATGTTCGTGTGGTCCCGGCCGCCCAGCTGACGGCCGATCTCGTGCGGTGTCATGCCCAACGTGGCATGTGCCAGATACGCCGCGATGTGCCGCGCTGGCAGAACCTGCCGTGACCGCCGCATCGACTTGATGTCGGCGACGCTGACGCCGAACTGCTCGGCGACAACGCGCAGTATGTGATCGATCATGATCGCGGTCTCCGCCCACGCCGGCACGAACCCTTCCGATGCAGTCCAACGGTGTCCGAAATATGCCTGCATGTTTCGGACAGGAGGGCCGGCAACCGGTCGGGCCTTCATTTGGCAAACCCACATTTGCTCAATTGCCGGGTTGCTGCCTTTCCACTCGCCACCGCAATGGCTCATGCGGCCGTTCGTCGATCAGCGATTGCCCTGCATCTCCCTGCAGTTCGTTCCTTCGCGGCGAAGCGTCCCTCATCAGCGGACGCGACGATGCCGGACGCGCCTCGCGGTCAAGGTCCGGCCCGCTCCATTCGTCCGGCCGCAGGCCGGCCTCCCGTGTTGTCCCGTGACCGCGTCGGCCATGCCGCCCGGCCTTTCGTCCCCGTCCGAGATGGACGCAACCAAGACGAAAGGAACGTAACATGGGACTTGATATGTATGCCCTCACACGCGCGAGCAAGCTGCCGGCAGAGGTCGATTTTGCTGAAAAGCCCGGCGACGCGAAACTGCATCACTGGCGCAAGCATCCGAACCTCCACGGCTGGATGGAGAGCCTGTACCGCACAAAGGGTGGCGCAGAGCCTGTCTTCAACTGTGTGAACCTCGCGCTGTCCGCTGACGATCTCGATCAGCTCGAAGCTGATATCCGCTCACGCTGCTTGCCGAAAACCGCGGGTTTCTTCTTCGGTGAGAGCGACGGCACCGAAAACGCGGGTGATCTCGACTTCATCGCCAAGGCGCGCGACGCAATCGCGGCCGGGCTCTTTGTCTACTACACCTCATGGTGGTGAACTTCGCGGGAGCGGCATTCGTGCCGCTCCCGTTTGCCGAACAGCGCTAGCAATAACGGCACCGCAGGAAGCTGCCGCCGGAAAGGTCAATTCGCGAATCGGATAGACGTGCTTAGGACGGACGGAAGGACGCCGGGCGGTGAACAGCTGCTGAAGCTCCCGGTGAACAGAGCATGGCATGCACTGAATTCGCCGTGGCCGATCCCATGTGCGTCTCCACTGTCTCCAGAGCCATCTCGATAGAAACCGGCTGGCACGGGTTCAGCTGGATGTACCTGATATCGGCCAATCGCGCGGCGAGCGACGGTTGCTCCATAGCAATCCCTACATAGTCCACCAGGACCTGAGCGACGCGCAGCTTGTGCTCCTCCGTGAGTGGCCGGCTCGTATCGACTTTCAATGCTTCGCCAAAGATTGCGTCGAGCCGCGTTTCGGCCTCCTCGATTTCCTCGTCGGTCAAAGGAGGAAGGTCGTGATCCTCGCCGAAGTCCCCGCCCCAGAATTCGTCTTGCTCGTCCGCGCCGTCCGATGCCGCAGTCGTGGTGAAGAAAAATCCCTCGATCAGTTTTCCGTCCTCGTCGAGAAATCGCGCGGACTCAATTCCATTTTCCATATCGTCTAAGTAATTCGTCATTGTTTAATGCCAAATTCCTTACCGGTTGAGCGCCGATGTTTGCAACAAATTCTCGTATCGCCACGGCGCGATTTTCCTAAGCTGCACGCTGTTGCCCTGCCCAAGCGGTCCCTGTCCATAGTCCCGATGGTGACCGCGCGACAGGCGACCGTTGCTCCCGGACTGCTCTCATTTGTGCCTGCCCGCAAATGCGGTCTCTCATGATGCCGACCATGCGCCGGGGCGCAGTCGCTTCAAGGGCCGATGGCCCTCGGCTTCGGCCAATGGCCGGCCGCCTCGCCCCTCCTGATCGTCGG
>JRYC01003686.1_pt1 | contig 15970 bp, 12 predicted proteins | sample 235301 | NCBI WGS metagenome assembly JRYC01 (sample SAMN03074211, study PRJNA261470) | activated sludge metagenome | biome: Common Effluent Treatment Plant; feature: Wastewater; material: Activated sludge; isolation source: activated biomass of a common effluent treatment plant treating...
TGCGGCAATGTCGGCAAGCTGCATCTGTCGGCCGCCTATGGCCGGATCGAAACCAGGACCGACGACGGCTACTCGGTGTTCCAGTACAGCCATGCCCCGCGCGACAACTGGCCGGTGGGCCACGACTATGCCGACTGGGTGCGCGAGAAGGGCTTCGTGCTGGGCGAGCTGACCAAGAGTGTCGACGGCGTGCCGGCCGAGCTGCACCAGACCACCTGGGCCGCCACCCGCTCGATCGAGTTCATGACCGCCAACCGCGACCGGCCCTGGCTGCTCTCGGTCAACATCTACGACCCGCACCCGCCGTTCAATCCGCCGGCCGAGTATCGCGCCAAGTTCGATCCCGGGGCGATGCCGGGGCCGCACTTCCGGCCCGGCGACATCGCCGCCCAGGAGAAGCTGGGTGCCGTCGACTTCCAGTCGAAGCCGCACGATCCGCACAAGCTCGACATCAACCACCCGATCATCCCGGCCACGCTCAAGCGAGGCGAGGGCGATCCGGCCGGCGAATCGCCGGGCGAGCGCGACGCCTGGACGCTGCAGGCGGCCTACTACGCGATGATCAAGCTGATCGACGACCAGCTCGGCCGCATGCTCGGCGCCCTGGACGAGCTGGGGCTGGCCGAGGACACGGTGGTGATCTTCACCTCCGACCATGGCGAGACCCTGGGCGACCACGGGCTGATCCAGAAGGGCTGCCGCTTCTACGAGGGGCTGGTGCGGGTGCCGCTGATCTGGCGCTGGCCGGGACATATCCGCCAGGGCGTGGTCAGCGAGGCGCTGGTCGAGCTGACCGACAAGGCTCCCACCATCCTCGACCTCGCCGGCCTGCCGATACCGGAGCACATGGTGGGGCGCTCGCTGCGGCCGCTGCTCGAAGGCACGGCCGCCGCCGACCGGCATCGCGAGCTGGTGCGCAGCGAGTTCTACGACGCGCTCGATCTGAAGGACCGCACGCGCGCCACGATGATCCGCACCGACCGGCACAAGCTCGTGGTCTATCACGGCCACGGGCTGGGCGAGCTGTTCGACCTCGAAGCCGACCCGTGGGAGCACGAAAACCGCTGGGACGATCCCGACTACGCCGCCATCAAGGCCGATCTGCTGCTGAAATCGTACGACGCCACCGTCGCCACCTTCGAGCACGGCTCGCCGCGCATCGGCCCCTATTGAGAAGGCGCAAGCCAGTGAAGATCGCAAAAGTCGAGGCCTTTCCGATCAAGCTGCGGCAGGACGGCAAGGCCACCGAGAACCTGCGCGAGGAGGACCTCAACGATTTCGGCGACTACGTCATCTCGCGCCGCCACTGGACCTCGATCTATCCGAAGCACCTGGAGACGACGCTGGTGCGGATCGAGACCGACGACGGCATCGTCGGCTGGGGCGAGGCGTTCGCGCCGGTCGGCCGCCGCACGCCGGCGACGGTGGTCGAGGACATCTGCCGCACCGTGATCCTCGGCCACGACCCGCACGACGTCGAATATCTCTGGTACCGCACCTATTCCTCGATGCGCGAGCGCGGCCACGGCACCGGCTTCTTCGTCGACGCGCTGTCGGGCGTCGACCAGGCGTTGTGGGACATCGTCGGCAAGGCGCTGGGCAAGCCGGTCTACAAGCTGCTGGGCGGTGCCTATCGGGAGAAGGTGCCGGCCTATGCCGGCTTCGGCGGCACCGACCCGGAGAAGATGGCCGAGCAGGCGGCGGCGCATGTGGCGCTGGGCTACCGGGCGCTGAAGCTGCACAGCCGCGTGTCGAACGACCGGCTTCTCGACATCGTCCGGGCGGTGCGCGAGCGGGTCGGGCCGGAGGTCACGCTGCGGCTCGACGTCCACACCACGCGCTCGGTGTCAGAGGCCATCCTGCTCGGACGCGGGCTGGAGCGGCTGGAGGTGGACTGGCTGGAAGCACCGGTGGCGCCCGAGGATGTCGACGGCCATGCCGAGGTGGCGCGTGCGCTCGACATGCAGGTGGCGAGCGGCGAGTGGCTCCGCACCGCCTACGAGTGGAAGCCCTGGCTCGACAAGCGGGCGGTGGACGTGCCGATGCCGGACGTCGGCCGGACCGGGATCTCGGAAGGCAGGCGCATCTCGGCCTTGTGCGACGTCTACAACGTGCCGATGGCGCCGCATGTCGGGGCCGGCTGCATCCTGGCGATCGCCGCCGGCATCCACGTCTCGATGGCCTCGCCGCGGCTGCAGATCATGGAGCACTCGCACCACGCCATGCCGCTGAAGTCGTCGTTCGCCGACAGGCATCCCGACGTGGTCGACGGCCATTTCGTGCTCGACGACACGCCCGGCCTCGGCGTCGAGATCAACGAGGCCAAGGTGCGGGCACTCGTCGCCTAACCGCCGCCGCCGGTGAGCGGGTTGCCGGTGATGGTGGCGACCCTGCCGAAGACGGCGCGCAGCCGGTCGGTCACCGCCGCCGGCAGCGGCGGGGCCAGGATGGCGCGGAGATTGGCGTCGAGATGGTCGAGCCGGCTGGTGCCGGTGAGGATGACGTCCATGCCCGGCGCGTGGCGGCAGAAGCGGTAGGCCGCCTCGGTCAGCGGAATGGGGCGTCCATCCGCCTCCTTCAGGAAGCCGAATGGGTCGTCGCGATCGAGGCTCGCCGGGTCGATCTCGCCGCGCTTGACCGCCTCGTCGATCAGCAGCTGCGCCTGCTCCCTGTCGGCCAGGCCCCAGCGCACCGCGTACATGCACAGGGTGCCGATGCGGCGCTCGGCGCATTGCGGCAGGACGGTGTCGAGGGCGGTCTGGTTGAGGAAGTTGAGGCCGACCATGATGACATCCCAGATGTCGGACCGGGTGGCCTGGTTCAGCATGTCGTGGCGGGTGTCGACGTTGAAGGCCTCGGTGATGCCGAGGAAGCGAATCTTCCCCGCGTCCCGCAGCCGGTGCAGCTCCGGCACCAGCTCGTCCAGGCAATAGCCGTACTGGTGCGTGCTGACGCCGTGCAGGTGCAGGATGTCGATCCTGTCGGTGCGCAGCGCGCCCAGGCTGCCCTCCACACCGGCACGCAGCTCGGCCGCCGAGATGAAGTCGGTGCCCTGCTGGCCGCCCGCGCCCTTGACCGGCCATTGCTTGGTCGAGATCACGATGTCGTCGCGGATGCCCTCGAGCGCCGCGCCGACGATGGGCTCGGTGCCATAGCGGGCAGCGGTGTCGATGAAGGTGACGCCCCTGTCGATGGCGGCTTTGACGATGCCCACCGACTCGTCGAAGCTCTTGCCCTTGCTCTGGCCAATCCGGCTGCGCCCGCCGGCGCCAAGGCCGGCGACGCTGACCTTCAGGCCCGTTCGGCCCAGGGTTACATAGTCCACGCCCGACCTCCCTATCCGTGGAAGCGTGGGTAGGCCAACGCGGCCCCGTCTGCAAATAAGAAACGGTCGTCTCACGCTGCAATGCAGCAGACAGCGTGCGGCCGGCCACTGAAAACAATCACCGAGCCGATGAAATAAAGATGATGCTGATGCGCATGTTGCGGTGCGGGACGAATGTCGCGCAATACGTGGTGAACACCGTCGATTTCATGTGAAGGCCGGTTGACCGGGGTGCGGCGAGACCATACGAGAGGCCGGCGGTCGAGGCGGCTTGTCGGACAGGCACAACAGGCAAGGACCGCTCGAGGGGAGGCGGTGATGAAGACGAGCTTGAGGTGGATGGCGCTGGGTACGGCTGCCCTGGGCGCCATCCTGGCGGGCGGCATGTCGGCGAAGGCGGCCGACGACACCGCCATCGTCGTGGTGGTGCCGACCGAGCCGGACACGCTGGAGACCTGCGAGTCCAGCAACGAGTCGATCGGGCGCATCACCAAGGAGAACATCAACGAGACGCTGCTCGACATCGATCCGAAGGACGGCACGCTGATCCCGCGGCTGGCCAAGTCCTGGGAGCAGGTCGATCCGCTGACCTGGCGCTTCAAGCTGGCCGAGAACGTCAAGTTCACCGACGGCGCGCCGTGGAACGCCGACGCCATGGTGTTCAACATCAACCGCGCCTTCGGCAAGAAGTTCGTCTGCGGCATGACCAACAAGGCGTTCGCCGGCTTCACCCCGACGGCGCACAAGGTCGACGAGTACACGGTCGACGTGAAGACCGACAATCCGGCGCCCATCCTGGCTACCGGCTTCGGCGTGTTCACCATGGCCTCGCCGAACATCCCGGCGGACCAGCCGACACGCAACCCGCCGGGTACCGGCCCCTACAAGTTCGTCGAGTGGGTCGCCGGCGACCGGGTGGTCCTGGAGCGCAACGAGGACTACTGGGGGCCGAAGCCCGAGGTCAGCAAGGTCAGCTTCGTGTTCCGGCCGGAATCGGCGGTGCGCGCGGCGATGAGCGCCACGGGCGAGGCCGACATCGCCGTCGCCATCACCGAGCAGGACGCCAACAACCCGAAGACCGACTTCTCCTATCTCGATTCCGAGACCACCTGGCTGCGCATCGACACGCGCTACGCGCCGATGAACGACGTGCGCTTCCGCAAGGCGCTCAACTATGCGGTCGACCGCGAGGCGATGCTGGGCACGGTGGTCAGCGCCAACGCCATTCCGGCGGCACAGTTGCCGGTCCCGGGCATCGCCGGTCACGATCCCGACCTGAAGCCCTATCCCTACGACCCCGAGAAGGCCAAGGCGCTGCTGGCCGAGGCCAGGGCCGCGGGCGTGCCGGTCGACGGCAAGATCCGCTTCATCGCCCGCTCGGCGCAGTTCGCGCAGGTCGACGAGTTCGCCCAGGCGCTGACGGCGATGTTCCAGGACGTCGGCCTCGACGTCGAGCTGGAGATGATGGAGCGCGGTCGGCAGAACCGCTTCCAGGCCAAGCCGCAGCCCAACGACACCGGCCCGAACATCATGCTGATCATGTCGGACAACAATCTGGGCGATGCCGGATTCAGCGTGTCGAACTATCATACCAACGGCACGCAATCGACGACGATGATCCCCGAGCTCGATGCCATGATCGACAAGACCATGTCGCTCACCGGCGAGGAGCGGGCGAAGGGCTTCTACGAGATCTTCGACAAGGCGCAGAACGAGTACGCCACCATGGTGCCGCTGTTCCACATGACGGCGATCACCCGCGTCTCGGAGCGGATCGACTGGAAGCCGACCATCACCACCAACAGCCAGATCGACATCCAGAAGATGAAGTTCAAGAAGTAGCACTCGGACGACCTGCGCAGCGGGAAGGCTTCGGCCTTTCCGCCGCGACTTGATCTTCCCCGGGGGAGCCCGAGACGGTGATCCGCTTCATCCTCAAGCGTGCGCTCGACTCGACGGTGGCGCTGCTCGGACTGCTGATCGTCGTCTTCTTCCTGACGCGGATGACCGGCGACCCGGCTTCGCTCTACCTGCCGGAGAACGCCACCGAGCAGGACCGCATCGACTTCGCCGTCCTGCACGGCTACGCCGACCCGATCCCGGTGCAGTTCGGCCGCTACGTGCTGGGCCTGCTGCGCTTCGACTTCGGCCAGTCGATCACCCAGCAGCGGCCGGCGATGGAGGCGGTGCTGGAGGCGGCGCCGACGACCGCCAAGCTCGCCACCGTCAGCATGTCGGTGACCATCGTCCTGTCGGTGCTGATCGGCTGCCTCGCCGCCAGCCGGCCCAACGGTGTATTCGACCGCCTCGCCACCATGGTCTCGCTGGGCGGCGCCAGCGCGCCCGACTTCTGGATCGCCATCGTCGGCATCCTGGTGTTCGCGGTCTATTTCCGCCTGCTGCCGACCTCGGGCAGCGGCGGCATCGAATACTGGATCATGCCGGTGTTCATCGTGGCGCTGCGGCCGGTGGCGCTGTTGACCCAGGTGGTGCGCGGGGCGATGATCAGCGCGCTGTCGGCACCCTATGTGAAGACGGCGCGCGCCAAGGGCCTGAGCCGGCAGGTCATCATCTTCAAGCACGCGCTGCGCAGCTCGCTGCTGCCGACGATCACCGTGGCGGGCGACCTGTTCGTCGGCATGATCAACGGCTCGATCATCGCCGAGACGGTGTTCGGCCTTCGCGGCCTCGGCAAGGTGCTGATCGACGCCATCTTCCAGCGCGACTTCGCCGTGGTGCAGTCGGCGGTGCTTTTCGTCGCGGTGGCGATCTTCGTGCTGAACATCGTGATCGACATCGTCTACGCGCTGGTCGATCCACGAATCCGGTACAGCTAGCCATGAGCGACCTCGCAGCCACCGCCGGTACGGCCGACACACCGCCGAGCCAGCTCGCGGTCCTCTGGCGCATGCTGCTGCGCGACCGCTTCGCCCTGGTCGCCGTCATCTTCCTGGTGATCCTGACCCTTGCCGCCATCATCGGGCCCTGGGCGTTCGGGGATCTGGCCACCAAGGTGAACCTCCGCCAGCGCAACCTGCCGCCGTTCAACCTCGACCATGGCATCCTCTATGTGCTGGGCGCCGACAGCCTGGGGCGCAGCCTGCTCGCCCGCATCATCGTCGGCGCCCAGACCAGCCTCGCCATCTCGGCCTGCGTCGTCGTGGTGTCGATGATCGTCGGCGGCACGCTCGGCATCGTCGCCGGCTATCTCGGCGGCTGGACCAGCACGATCATCCTGCGGCTGACCGACGTCATCTTCAGCTTTCCGTCGCTGCTGATGGCGCTGATCGTCCTGTACATCCTGGGGCCCAGCATCGCCAACGTGATCATGATCCTCTCGATCACGCGGCTGCCAATTTATATCCGCACCACGCGGGCCGAAGTGCTGGAGATACGCGAGCGGATGTTCGTGAGCGCTGCGCGGGCCCTCGGCGTCTCGACGCCGGCCATCCTTCTCCGCCACGTCCTGCCGGTGGTGTTTCCCACCATCATCACCATCGGCGCCGTCGACTTCGCCTCTGTGCTGCTGTCGGAATCCGGTCTCAGCTTCCTCGGCCTCGGTATCCAGCCGCCCGACTTCACCTGGGGGGCGATGGTGGCCACCGGCCGGGCCTACCTGCAGACGGCGTGGTGGCTGTCGTTCTGGCCCGGCCTGATGATCATGCTGACGACGCTGTCGTTGAACCTGCTGGCCAACTGGGCGCGGCTGGCGAGCGATCCGCAGCAGCGCTGGCGGCTGCAGGGCAAGCGGCGTCAGCAGCCATGAGCCCGCACCTGCTCGAGGTCCAGAACCTCGGCATCGCCTTCGAGACCGAGAATGGACCGGTCGAGGTGGTGCGCGACGTCAGCCTTCACGTCGACGCCGGCGAGGCGCTGGTCATCCTGGGCGAGAGCGGCTCGGGCAAGAGCGTCACCTCCTCGGCCATCATGGATCTGCTCGACCGGCCGCCGGCGGTGATCACCTCGGGCCGCATCCTGTTTCACGGCCAGGACCGCCTCGCCATGTCGGAGGAGGCGGTCCGCGCCATGAACGGCAAGCAGATCGCCATGATCTTCCAGGATCCGCTGGCCTATCTGCATCCGCTCTACACCATCGGCCACCAGATCACCGAGGCGCTGCGGGCGCACGAGCCGGTCGGCCAGAAGGAGGCTTGGGCGCAGGCGGTGCGGCTGCTCGAGCGGGTGGGCATCCCCGACGCCGCGCGGGCCGGCCAGTACCCGCACCAGTTCTCCGGCGGCCAGCGCCAGCGCGTCATGATCGCCATGGCGCTGGTGCTGAAGCCCGAGCTGCTGATCGCCGACGAGCCGACCACGGCGCTGGACGTCACCATCCAGGCGCAGATCCTGAAGCTCTTGCGCGAGCTGTGCGCCGACCTGCGCATGGGCCTGATCCTGATCACCCACGACCTCGCCGTGGCGGCGCACATGGGCGACCGGGTGGCGGTCATGCAGAAAGGCCGGATCGTCGAGACCGGGCCGACGCGCCAGGTCTTCGCCAACCCGCAGCACGCCTATACCCGCCAGCTGCTCGACGCGGCGCCCAACCATGACGGCGCCGTGCCCATGCCGCCCAAGCAGGCGGAGCTGCTGCTTCGGGTCGAGAATCTGGTCAAGGACTTCCACGTGCCGGGCGGCATGGGCCGCCGGCAGGTCATCCATGCGGTGACCGGCGTCAGCTTCGAGGTGCGCAAGGGCGAGACCCTGGCCATCGTCGGCGAATCCGGCTCGGGCAAGTCCACCGTCGCCAAGCTGCTGATGCGGCTGGAGGAGCCGAGCTCGGGCAGGGCCAGCTATCGCGGTGCCGACATCTTCGCCATGCAGGGGGCGGATCTGCTGAAGCAGCGGCGGCGGGTGCAGATGGTGTTTCAGGATCCGTTCTCCTCGCTCAACCCGAACATGCGCGTCGGCAGCATCATCGCCGAGCCCTGGACGGTGCACGCCGACATCCTGCCCAGGGCCGAATGGCCGCGTCGGATGGAGGAGCTGCTGCGTCTCGTGGGCCTGGAGCCGGAGCATGCGCGGCGCTACCCGCACCAGTTCTCCGGCGGCCAGCGGCAGCGCATCGCCATCGCCCGGGCGCTGGCCTGCGATCCCGAGCTGGTCATCTGCGACGAGGCGGTGTCGGCGCTGGACGTCTCCATCCAGGCGCAGATCGTCGAGCTGCTCTCGGACCTGCGCGATCGCCTCGGCCTCGCCTACATCTTCATCTCGCACGACCTCGAGGTCGTCCGCTCCTTCGCGGACCGCGTGCTGGTGATGAAGAGCGGCGCCTTCGTCGAGGAAGGCGAGGTCGAGGCCCTCTTCACCGCACCGACCCAGCCCTACACCCAGGCCCTCGTCACCGCGACGCCGAAGCCGAAGTGGGAAGAGCTGGCGGCCGTCCCTCAACCCGCCTGATCGAGACGACCCATGAGCATCGTGCCGAACTCCCGGCTGATCGACAGCCGCACCCTGCAGGCTTGGTGCGACGCCATCTTCGCTGCGGCCGGCATGCCGGCCGAGGATGCGCGCACCGCCGCCGAGGTCCTGGTGCGCACCAGCCTGCGCGGCGTCGACACGCATGGCGTGTCGCGGGCGCCGCTCTATGCCGAGGCGCTGCTCGCAGGCACGAGCAATCCCAGGCCCGATCATGGCGGCGAGTATCGCGACGGCATCCTGCACTATCGCGGCGACCGCGGCCTCGGGCAGGTGATCGGGGCGGCAGCGACGCGCCAGGCCATCGGCATCGCCCGCGAGGTGCCGGTGGTGACCTGCCTGATGCAGCAGTGCGGCCATCTGGCGGCGCTCGGCGCCTATGTGCTGCTGGCGGCGGAGGAGGGCATGTTCGCCTTCATTTGCCAGTCGACATCGCCGCTGATGGGCCTGCCCGGCTGGAAGGGCCGGGGCATGGGCAACAACCCGCTGGCGTTCGCGACGCCGGTGCCCTCCAAGCCGCCTTTGGTGTTCGACATGGCCTCCAGCGTCGTGGCGCGCGGCCACCTGCGCGAGGCGGTGCGCGAGAAGGTGTCGATCCCCGAGGGCTGGGCCATCGGTCCGGACGGCGAGCCCACCACCGATCCCGAGGTGGGGATGGCGGGGGCGGTGCTGCCGTTCGGCGGCTACAAGGGCCTGGGTGTGGCCATGCTGGTGCAGTGCCTGGCCGGCAGCCTGATCGGCAACTCGGCGACGTTGGCCAACGCCGGCGGCTCGGAGATGGGAGCCTTCCTGATGGTCATCAATCCGAAGCTGGCGGTGGGCGACGGCTACGCCGCCGACGTCGCGGTCTGGTTCGACCGCTACATGGCGGCGGCCGGGCCGGATGGCCGCTATCCGGGCCGCCGCGCCGCCGAGAGCGAGGTCGAGCGCCGCCGCGATGGCATTCCGGTGGCGCCGGGCTCCTGGGAGCAGATGCGCACCATCAGCGAGCGGTTGAACGTGCCGCTGACCTTCTAATATCCTGATTGGCTAACTCTCCGGGGCGCCCGGCCCCGGCTCACGGATCCGGCGTGAACCTCGTGATCTTCGAGCCCTGGATGCCCAGGCCCGCCATCAGCCCCTTCTGGTCGAAGAAGAAGGCGTAGATGTCGTCCTTGGCGGTCGTGGTCGAGAACGAGCCGGACCTGCCCTCGTCCATCACCACCAGGGTTGGGCCGACGCCGATCTCCCAGCCGTCGCTCTTGTCGAGATAGCCCAGGGCTGCCTCGTTCATGAAGAGCAGGGCGTAGCCGAAGCTCTGGGCGCCGGCCTGCAGGCCATAGGAAGCGGCGATCGTCCGGTAGTAGCCGGTGGCGGCGTCGCCCTTCAGCAGCACTCCCTCGCCGAACTGCCCGCCCACCAGGAAGCCGCCCTTGACGACGTCCGGAAAGATCAGGACGCCGACCGCCGTCTCGCTTAGCAACCTGGCCACGGCGTTCTTGGCGTAGAGATGCTCGAGGGCCGTCCTCGCCCCGGCATCGATCTCGGCGGCCGAGCCCGCGTCGGCGGGCGCCGAACGCAGAAGCGTCGCGAGCGTCAGGAGGATGATGATCGGGATCGCCAGAAAGGTGCGCCTCATCTGACTTGGCTCCGGCAGCGTTCGGTGATCGGTCAAAGAAGCAGCCCGCGAGCTATCTTCAGCAGCTCGCGTATCGGCAGCTGGGTGGCGCCTACCGCCACCAACGGCAGGAGGGCCGCTATGCCGACGGGGAGCAGCGTGGCTTTGCGCAGCGGAAAGGTGCGGAGCTTGCCCGCGGCCGCAAAGCACTTGGCCGGATCGGCGATGTCGGCGGCCGCACTCGGCTCCGCATCCTGCGTCGCCATGATGTTGTGTCCCAGGACGTCGCGTTCGACGGCGCGCTCGCGACGCGTGGCCAGCGCGCTCGCTGCCGCCAGGGTCTCGGAGCGGAGGCGGCCCAGAGGCGACACGAAGGCGGCGAGCGGAAAGGCGAACGCCAGGGCGACCAGAACCAGCCAGATCGCCATGACCTGGCTCCAGACCTTGAGCTCGATGCCGCCGCGAAGCACGCCGTAGGCCAGCGGTGCCGCCACGGCGCAGCTGAGCGCGAACACGAAGGCGGCGAAGGCCTTGGGATAGTCGCCGACGAAGGCGAGCCCGCCGACGCCGTCCGGATGGCTGGCGACGAGACGGAGGTCGAGGCTGGCGATGTCCCGCAGCAGCAGGCCCCAGACGAGATGGCGCCATGACCAGCGCAGGATCAGGAACAGGAACAGCGGATTGCTGACCAGCAGGCACCACCAGCCGGCCGGGGTCAGGTGGAAGCCGGTCCCGTCGGGCTGTGCCAGCCATTGCGGCGAGTCGGCGTCGATGCCCAGTGCCGCCACGGCGCTGATGGCGAACGCGAGCACGCAGCAGACGGCCTCGGCCAGCGCCGAATTGCGCCGCTGCAGAGCGCGGATGGCAGCCTGGGCCGCATCCGCGCGCGCTCGCGGCGCCAGGATCGCCGCGTCGACCATTCGCCTGTGGAGATGCCGCAGCCGCTCCTCGACCATGCGCTCCATGGCGAAGAAGATCGCGATGCCGATGACGAACCGCGCCCAGGCGCCGAGGTCGGCGAGGAACGGCCGATCCTGGTAGGGGCCGACCGCGTGGCCGGCCAGCGCGCTCAGCACGAGCGGCACGCCCCAGGCCAGGGCAACGGCGACGATCGCCCGGCGGCCCGAAGCCAGGGCTTGGTCATGCAGCAGTCCGACTCGTCGCTGCAGCTCGTAGAACGGGCCGCCATGCGCAATCTGGAAATCGACGACCGGCACGGGCCCGTCGCCCGGCGGGGGCTCGGCCGGTGGCAAGGGGTGCCGCATGCTAGAACCGCGTCGCGCGGTTGCCGGCGAGCTGGGCGCCCCGGAAAGCGACCTCCCGGGCGCTCGCAACGCTGGCCGCTGCCGGAAGCGTCACCACAGGCGCGGCGGGCACGCAGCTACGGTGCTTCAGCGTCGGATTCATCGTTCGACCCATCACCATCCTGGCCGGTTGTCAGCTTTGTCCCCACCCGTGGTTGAGGCAGCCAGATCTCACGGCTCGAGCTCGACAACGACCTCCGCAAGGGCGCCGCGAAAGGTGAACGGCAGCGGACAGTCGTAGGTCACGGGAGTGCCGGTGTCACTACCGAGATCCTGCTTCTCGGAGAGCACCAGGAACGGCGACGCACCGCGAGGCCCGCGCCTGAATTGCCCTGGACCTTCTCGACAGGATCCGAGGCTCGATCCCGCAGGGCTCGGCCCACACCGCCGAGCCGTCGCCATCGGACCGATAGAGCGGCCTGGCCGGAAGCCGCGGCTACAGGCCCGAATACCCCAGGCGCTGCGAGATCACCCCGGCGTGGTGCATGACGATCTTCGACATGCCGTCGGTCTTCTCGGGGCCGATCTCCCAGCTCGGGCCGCTGATGCTGACGGCGGCGAAGACATGGCCGTTGCGGTCGCGGATGGGAGCGCCGATGCAGCGCAGGCCGGGCTGGTGCTCGCCTTCGTCGACGGCGTAGCCGCGGCCGCGGATCTCGGCCAGCTGCGCCGAGAGCGCGGCCGGATCTGTCAGCGTGGCGTCGGTGTAGCGGGCGAGGCCCATGGCGACGATGCGCCGGAACACCTCCTCGGTCTGGAAGGCGAGGATCGCCTTGCCGACGCTGGTGCAGTGCGCCGGCGAGCTTTCGACATGGGTCGGCGCCGTCTGCGAGACGTCGGCGCTGTGGATCACGATGGCGCGCAGGCCGTCGAACACCGCCAGATGCACGGTCTGGCCGCTGAGCCGGCGCAGCGCCTCCAGCGTCGGCAACGCCTCGCGGTGCAGGTCGAGGTTGGAGAGCACGGTGTTGCCGTACTCGAACAGGCGCAGGCCCAGGCGATAGGATTCGCGCTCGCGGTCCTGATCGAGCAGCCCGACCTCGCGCATCGACGACAGGAGACGGTGGCAGGTGCTTTTCGGAAAGCCGGTCCGGCGGCTGATGTCCATCAGGCTCAGCGCGCGGGCACGGGTGGAAAAGCAGTCGAGGACCTGCGTCACCTTGCGCAGCGACTTGATGCCCGAATCGCCGTCCGGTCCGCCCAGCGCTGCCATCGCCGCACCCGCGTATAATTCCGTAATACGGAACTTCATACGATATTGCAGTGCAGCGCAAGCCAATCTGTCACCGGCTATGTTGACAAGTTGACAGACACGCCTAGGATGGCCCGCAAATCAGCATGAAGTTCCGGAATGAGGAACTATCATGCAATCGGCCTCCAAGCAAGAGCTTCAGGGAGACGGGCGACGGCCGGACCGTCGCATCATCCGTCCGCAACGTCACTGGGCCTTCGGGCCGTTCGTACCTCCCGGGCGTGAAGGAGCGCCTTTCGCCATGAGCAAGACCGTCGACTATCGCCAGAAGCTGCGCGGCGTCCTGCCGCCGATCGTAACACCCTTCGACGAGACGGGCCGGTTCGTCCGCGAGGGCATCGCCGAGGTGGTGGAGTTCACCATCAGGGCCGGCGCTCACGGCATGGTGGTGGGCGGCAGCACCGGCGAGGGCCACACGCTGACCACCCGCGAGCTGACCGAGGCAGTGGGTGCGGCCTGCGAGGCCGCCAAGGGCCGGGTGCCGGTGCTGGCCGGCCTCATCGTCAACTCGACCGAGATGGCGATCGAGCGGGCCAGGCAGTTCCAGGGCATGGGCGTGGCGGCGCTGCAGGTCACGCCTGTCCACTACCTGTTCAAGCCCGACGCCGACGCCACGGTGGCGCACTTCAAGGCCATCGCCGAGGAGACCGGCCTGCCGGTCATCATCTACAACGTCATCCCCTGGAACTATCTCAGCGCCGACCTGATGCTGCGCATCATGGACGAGGTGCCGGGCGTGATCGGCATGAAGCAGAGCAACGGCGACCTGAAGTCGCTGTCCGACCTGCTCTTGCGCATCAAGCCGCGGAACATCGTCGTCAGCGGCATTGACGCGCTGCTCTACCCGGCGTTCTCGCTGGGCGCCCACGGCGCCATCACCGCACTCACCGCCGCGGTGCCGGGCGTGATCGTACGCTTGTGGGATCTGGTGAAGGCCGGCGAGCACGAGCGCGCCAAGGCCATCCACTTCAAACTCAACGCGCTGTGGAACACCATCCGGCACGACAACCTGCCGGCCTGCACCAAGTACCTGCAGCACAGGCAGGGCATCAGCCTCTACTACCCGCGCCCGCCCATGGAGAAGGTGACCGAGGCGCAGAAGCAGGCGATGGACGGGCCGCTAGCCGACCTGCTGGCCTCGGTCTGAGGCCCTGGCGGGCGGCGAAGGACGATGCTCGGGCAGATCATCGCCAGCGGTGTGGCCATGGGGGCGATCTATGCCCTCGTGGCGCTGGGCTACGTGTTCGTCTGGAACACCATGAGCCTCGTCAACTTCGCCGCCGGCGAGTTCGTGATGTTCGCGGCCTTCATCTTCGTCGCCTCGTTCACCGAGGGCCTGGGCCTGCCCTTCGTCATCGCAGCATTGGCCTCGATGCTGGTGATGGCGGTGATGGGCGCCGGCTTCTCGCGTGTCGTCTTCGCCCGGCTGCAGAAGCAGCGGCCGCTGGTCGCCATCATCTCGACGGTGGCGTTCGGCATCGTGCTCAAGGAATCCGCCCGCATCATCTACGGGCCCGAGCCGCTGCTCTACACCAGCGACATCGGCGCCGGCGTCACCACGATCATGGGCGTGCGGCTGGTCAACCAGCACATCCTGATCGTCGGCATCGTCCTGGCGGTCATGGTCGCCCAGCACCTGGTGCTGCGCTACACCATGGCCGGCAAGGTGATGCGCGCCGTCGCCGTCGACCGTGACGCGGCGGCGCTGATGGGCATCCCGGTCGAGCGGGTGCTGGCGCTGACCTTCGCCTATTCCTCGGTGCTGGCGGCCCTCGCCGGCATTCTGCTGGCACCCCTGTTCTTCGTCACCACCGAGATGGGCACCATGGTGGGGCTGAAAGGCTTCGTCGCCATGGTGATCGGCGGCTTCGGCAGCATCCCCGGCGCCATCCTGGGCGGCCTGATTCTGGGTGTCGGCGAGAACCTCGCCGCGTTCTGGATCTCCTCGCTCTACAAGGACGCCATCGCCTTCGCCCTGCTGCTGCTGTTCCTGGCGATCCGTCCCAACGGCCTGATCCCCGAGGTCACGGCGGACCGGGCATGACGGAGCGCCTGGCCGCCGTCGGCGCGGGCCCGCGCAAGGCGCTGCTGGCCGCCTTCCTCCTGCTGCTGCTCCTGCCGCCGTTCCTCGGGCTCAACACCTATGCCCTGCACGTCCTGAACCTGTCCTGGATCGCCGCCATCGCCGCCCTGGGCGTCAACGTCGCTACCGGCATCGCCGGGCAGATCGTGCTGGGGCAGGCGGCACTGATGGGCTTCGGCGCCTACGCCACCGGCATCTCGATGCTGCGCCTCGACCTGCCCTGGTGGCTGGCCCTGCCGCTGGCGGTCCTGCTCACCGGCATCGTCGGCTGGCTGCTGGGCCTGGTCAGCGTGCGTATCCGCGGCCACTACCTCGCCATCACCACGCTGGGCCTCAACGAGATCTTCCGCCTCGTCACCCTCAACGAGGAATGGCTAACCGGCGGCCCGATGGGCCTGCGCGACATCCCGCACGCCAGCTTCCCGATGCTGGGCGCCAACCTGTCGACCCAGTTCTACATCCCGCTGCTGCTGGTGGCGCTCGCGGTCTATGCGCTGACCTTGCGCATCTTCCGCACCCGCCTCGGCCGCGACCTGCGCGCCATCCGCGACGACGAGATGGCGGCGGAATCACTGGGCGTGCCGCTGCCGCGCACCAAGACCATCGCCTTCGTCGTCTGCGGCGTGTTCGGCGCCCTGGCCGGCGGTCTCTACGTCATGCTGGTGGGCTTCATCTCGCCCAACAACTTCACCATCCTGGAGAGCATCCGCCTGCTGCTGATGGCGGTGGTGGGCGGCCTGGGCTCGGTGGCGGGCACCTTCCTGGGTGCCATCGCCGTCACCGCGCTGCCGGAAATCCTGCGCGGTCTCGAGACCTACTACCAGGCGGCCTTCGGCATCGTCGTGCTGCTGATCCTGCTGCTGGCGCCGCGGGGCCTGAGCGTCATCGCCGACTGGCTGGTCGCTCCCTGGCTGCCGGGCTTCGGCGCCAAGCCGCGCACGCGCGAGGACGGCGGCATCGCCGCCATCCCGGCCGTGCCGCCCTCGGCAGCGAA
>JRYC01002173.1_pt1 | contig 15915 bp, 11 predicted proteins | sample 235301 | NCBI WGS metagenome assembly JRYC01 (sample SAMN03074211, study PRJNA261470) | activated sludge metagenome | biome: Common Effluent Treatment Plant; feature: Wastewater; material: Activated sludge; isolation source: activated biomass of a common effluent treatment plant treating...
GGATGGTCGCCGCCGCCGGCGGCGACATCGTCCAGAGCTCGGCCTGGGCCGACGCCAAGCGGCCCCTCGGCTTCGAGGCGCACCAGATGACGGTGCGCGATGCGGAAGACAGTGTACTGGGCTGTGCGCTGCTCATCCTGCGCCGCTTCGGTCCGCTGGGTGCAGTCGGCTACATCGCCCGCGGCCCATTGCTGGTGCCCGGCGCCGAGGCGCAATGGGACCATATGCTCGGCGAGATCGAGCGCGCGGCGCGCCGCCTGACGGTACGGCATCTCATCGTGCAGCCCCCGGCCGGCGGCAGGGCCATGACCGAGGCGCTGGCCATGCGCGGCTACACCGCCGATGCGCCCGAGGTGTCGCCCAGCGCCACGCTGCTGATCGACCTGACCCAGGAGTCCGACGCCATTCTCGGCGCGATGTCGTCGAGCGCCCGCCGCAGCATCCGCCAGGCCCAGCGTCGCGGCGTCTGGCTGCGGCACGGCGATGCCTCGGACATCGAGACCTTCCAGCGCCTGCACGCCGCGACGGCGGCGCGCCGCGGCTTTGCGCCGATGACGATGGACTATCTGCGCCATCACTGGGAGGCCCTGCGCCCGAGCGGCGCCGTCGAGCTGATCTTCGCATGCCACGAAGGCACGCCGTTCGCCGCCGTCTGGCTCACCGCCTTCGCCGGCACCGTCACCGCGCGCCTGTCGGGCTGGACCGGCGAATGGCCGCACCTGCATGGCGGCGCCGCTTGCGAGTGGGAGTCGATCCGCTGGGCCAAAGGATCCGGCCATCGCCACTACGATGTGGGCGGGGTGGACAACGGCTTCGCGCGCCTGATGCTCGCGGGAACGCCGGTGCCCGAGACGATGCAACGATCGCCGTCCGCCTACAAGGCCGCATTCGGCGGGCGACCGGTCCTGTTCCCGCGCGCCTGGCAGCGGACGCTGAGCCCGCTGGCGCGGCCGGTCGTCAGGATCCTCATGGCCGGCCTCGGCCGCAGCGACCGGCTGCGCGCCTGCGTCGAGCGGTTCCGCAAGGGGTGATCGGCATGTTCCAGCCCGTCACCGCCCAGAATTCCGGCCGTCTGGCGGAGAGCCCCGCTTCCGTGCCGCGCTGGAAGCGGACCCTCGACCTCGGGGCGGGCGTGCTCGCGCTGACGCTGCTTGCCCCCCTGATGCTGGCAGCGGCCCTGGCGGTGAGGCTCAGCAGCCCCGGCCCGGTGCTGTTCCGCCAGACGCGGATCGGCCTGGGCGAGCGGCCGTTCACGATGCTGAAATTCCGCACGATGTATGTCGATGCCGACCATTCCGCCCAGAACGCGCTGAACCTGAGCGAGCTGCGCGGCGAGGCGGTGGCGGAGGGCGGACTCTATCGCCTCGCCGTCGATCCCCGGATCACTCCGGTCGGCCGGGTGCTGCGCCGCTACAGCATCGACGAGCTGCCCCAGCTCTTCAACCTGATGCGCGGCGAGATGTCTTTGGTCGGGCCGCGGCCGGCGCTGCCGTGGGAGGTGGAGCTGTTCACGCCCGAGCAGCGCCGCCGCCATGCCTCGCTGCCCGGCCTCACCGGCCTGTGGCAGGTCAGCGGCCGCAACCGACTCAGCATGCAGCAGATGCTCGACCTCGACCTCGCCTATGTCGAGCACTGCACGCTGAGCCAGGACATCGCCATCCTGATCCGCACGCCGGTCGCCGTGCTGCTCGACCGCGCCACGCGCTGAGGCCGGCGATGACCGCCCTCATGGTCGCCACCAATGGCGGACATCTGGCGCAGCTCGCCGAGCTGGCCGAGCGGATGCAGGAGATCGAGGCCGACCGGCTTTGGATTACCTTCGATTCGCCGCAGAGCCGTTCGCTGCTGGCCGAGCGGAGCCATCTGTTCATCCGCGAGATCGACGAGCGCGACGTCAAGGGCGTGCTGGGCGGCATGGCCTGCGCCCGCCGGCTGCTGCGCGACCTCGAGGTGAGCGCCGTGGTCAGCACGGGCTCGGCGATAGCCCTGTCCTTCCTGCCGCTGGCAGCGCTCCGGGGGATTCCCGCTCACTACATCGAGAGCTCGGCGCGCGTCGCCGGGCCGTCGATGACCGGCCGGCTGCTCGAGCTGGTGCCGCGCGTCCGCCTCTACCGCCAGTATCCGCATGCCGCGCGTGGGCGATGGAGCTATGCCGGATCGGTGTTCGACGGCTTCGAGGCCCAGGCCGCGGCGCCCCGCGAGGTGCGGCGGGTGGTCGTCACCGTCGGCAGCGGCGTGCACGGCTTCCGCCGGCTGATCGACCGATTGCTCGCCATCCTGCCGCCCGGCCTCGAGATCCTGTGGCAGACCGGCAGCACCGCCGTCGACGGCCTCGGCATCGCGGCACGCCCCACCGTGCCGGCGGCCGAGCTCGAGCGCGCCATCCGCGACGCCGATGTCGTCGTGGCCCATGCCGGCTGCGGCTCGGCGCTGACCGCGCTGGGCGCCGGCAAGCTGCCGGTGCTGGTCGCGCGCGAGGGCCGGCACGGCGAGCTGGTGGACGAGCACCAGATGCAGCTCGCCGGCTGGCTCGGCGAGCGAGGCCTCGCGGTTCATCGCACGCCCGAGAGCCTGGGCTTTGCCGACTTGGCGGCGGCGGCGGCGCGGTCCGTCGCCCGCCGGGCCGATCCCCCCGCGATCCTGCTGGCGAGGCCGTCATGAATGCACTGGCTCACGACGCGGTGCGCATCCTGGACGCCGGGGCCGCGGAGATGCCGACGGCCCACGCCATGTCCAGCCTGTTCACCTCGCCGTCCTGGATCGAGGCCCTGCGCGCCACTTATGGCTTCGACATCCGTGCTTCGGCCCTGGTCGAGGACGGCAGGGCCGGCTCGGCGATCCTGTTCAGCATGATCGAGGACCTGCGCGGCCGACGTGTCCTCTCCTTGCCCTTCTCCGACTACTGCGATCCGCTCGTCGACGATCCGGCGACCTGGCGACGGCTGACGGCGCCGCTGCTCGAGCTCGGGGCGCCTGTGCGGCTGCGTTGCCTGCGCAACGAGCTGCCGCTGGCCGACTCCAGGTTCGCCCGCACCGGCACCGCGCTGTGGCACGCCGCCGACCTGACGCGGCCCGAGGAAGCGATGTGGGCGGCGCTCGAAAGCCAGGCCCGGCAGAACGTGCGCAGGGCCGAGCGCGGCGGCGTCGTGGTGCGCGAGGGCCATGGCCTGGACGACCTGCGCAGCTTCCACCGCATGCATGCCCATGTGCGCAAGTCCAAGTACCGCCTGCTGGCTCAGCCCTTCAGCTTCTTCGAGAGCCTGCATGCCGCGTTCGGGCCGGACGGGCGGCTGGTGGTGATGCTGGCGGAGGCCGACGGCGTGCCGATCGCCGGCATCCTGTTCCTGATCCACGGCGACACGCTCTACTACAAGTTCAACGCCTCGCTCGAGCTGGCTCTGCGGCCGAACGATCTGCTGGCCTGGAGCGGCATGCGGATGGGCCGGCGGCTCGGCCTCGCCCGGCTCGATTTCGGGCTGTCCGACACCGCCCAGCCCGGCCTTGTCCGCTACAAGCGCAAGTTCGCCACCTTCGAGCGCGAGATAGCCCTGCTGCAATGGACCCCCGAGGGGTACCGGCAGCCGGTGGCCGACGAGGCCGGCCGCGTGCTCGGCCGGCTCACGCGCCTGATGACCGATCCGCGCGTCCCGGACGATCTCAGCCTCGCCGCCGGCGACGATCTCTACCGCTTCTTCTGCTGAGCGCCCCGATGAGCCCGCCCGTCGCCGGCCGTTCGACCCGCAGCCAAAGGATCTGAGCCATGCGCGCCGAGCCCACGATCGAGCTATCGCCGAGGCTGGCCGGAGCCCATCTGCGCACGGTCGAGACCGCGGCACCACGCCCCGTGGCCGCACCACAGGAGCCGCCTGCCGCGGCGGCACCACGGCGATCGCCGGCAGGGTTCGTGGCGCTGCTGGTCCTGCCGGCACTGCTCTGCGCCGCCGCCGCCTATGGCGGTGCCACGCTGCTGGACAAGGTCTACGCCGCCCGGACCGAGATCCTGTTCCATCTGACCCGGCCCGGCGACCAGGCCGAACGCTTCCTCGCCACCCAGGCCGTCGTGGCGCGCAGCCGCACCGTGCTCGATCCGGTGGCGGCCGAGCTCGGCGTGCCGGCCGAGCGGATCGAGAAGGAGCTGAGCGTCGACTTTCCCAAGGGCAGTGCCGTGATGCGCATCGAGTTCGCCACGCACAGCCAGACGGCGGCGCTCGACGTCATCAGGCTGGTCACCCAGCGCTACCTGCAGGCGCTCCGCCCGATCGAGGCGGCGGAGGGTGCGAGCCACCAGATCCTGGTCCCGCCATTCCTGCTCGACGAGCCGGTCTGGCCGCGGCCAATGCAGGCGACCGCGCTGGGAGCGCTGCTGGGCCTTGCCATGTCCGCCGGCGTGCTGGCTCTCCGCCAACAGCAGCGTCCCTCCTGAGCAACAGGGACCACGCTCGGACATGACCGTCGAGGCCAGCGAGCTCGCCAGCGATTCGCGCACCGTCGCCGTATGGACGCTGGTGAGCCGTATTACCGGCTTTGGCCGGGTGGCGGCGCTGGCCGCGGTGCTGGGGCCGACTTTCTTCGGCAACCTGTTCCAGACCTCGCTGATGATCCCCTACGTCATCTGTGAGCTGATGGCAGGCTCGCTGATCACCGCGACCCTGGCGCCGCATCTGGTGAGAGCGCTCGACGGCGAGGGCCGGCTGGCAGCGCAACGGCTGGCGCGGGGATTCGCCGGCACCGTCCTGCCGCTGTTCGCCGCGGTGGCGCTGCTCGGCATGCTGGCCATACCGCAGCTGCTCTCGCTGCTGACCCTGGCCGTCGACGATCCGGCGGTGAGGGCCAAGCAGCAGGCGCTGGGCTGGACGCTGCTGGTCTGCCTGCTGCCGCAGATCGTGCTCTACGGCATCGCCGGCATCGGCATCGCCGTCCAGCACGCCCATCGCCGCTTCGCCTTCGCCACGGCCGCGCCGGTCATCGAGAACGTCGGCATGATCACCGTGCTCGCCCTGACCGCGGGCCTGTTCGGCATCGGCCTCGACGTCGATGCCGTGACGTTGCCGCAGGTTCTCCTGCTGGGGCTGGGCTCGACCTTCGCCGTCGGCCTGCACGCGGCGGCGCAATGGTGGGGCGCCTGGCGGCTCGGCATCGTGCTGCTGCCCCGGGCCGGCTGGCGCGACTCGGAGGTGCGCCGCATCGTGCGCATTGCCGCCATGTCCAGCGGCTCGTCGGGCCTGAACAGCATCGGCCTCCTGGCGCTGATGGTGGCGGCAGGCCAGTTCCCGGGCGGCGCCGTCGCCTTCCAGATCGCCAGCAACCTGTTCAATCTGCCGATAGCGCTCTGTGCCCGGCCGATCGCCGCGGCACAGCTGCCGCTGCTGTCGCGCTCGTTCGCGCGGTCGGCGCTCGACGAGTTCCAGGCGACCTATCGTTACAGTCTGCGGCTGACCCTGTTCATCGCCCTGCCGGCCGCCCTGCTGTTCCTCGGCCTGCCCGAGATCCTGGCCGCCGCCGTGTCGCTGGGCGAGATGCGCAGCCCCGCGGCCATCATGCTGGTGGCGGCCTCGATCTCCGGCCTGGGTCTCGGCATCGTCACCGAGGCCGCCTTCATCGTCTCCACCTCGGCCGCCTACGCCCGGCACGACGCCGCGTCGCCGCTTCACGCCATGACGATCCGCCTCGCCATCGTGCTGGCCGGCGTGGCTCTGCCGCCCAGCGTCGGCCATGACGAGCTGACGCTCTGGCATCTGGGCCTCGCGGCGTCGCTGGCCAGCGCCACGGCCGCCGGCTACCTGCACTGGCGTCTCGCCCGCGCCCTGCCGCCGCCGGTTGCGGGCGCCGGGCTCTGGCCGGCCGCGAATCTCGGCATCGCCATGGTCGCGGTGGCGCCGGCGGCACTGATCGCCTCATGGCTGCCCGGCGGTCAGGGCGGCATCGTCGTCAGCCTGACCGAGGGCGGGCTGCTCGTCGCGCTCGCCGGCGGCATCTATCTGGGCCTGCAGTACCTGCGCGGGTCGCCGGAGCTGCACAGCCTGATCGGGCGAGCCCGCGTCCACGACCGCGAGAGCGTCAAGTCCGGGACCGCAACATGAGCGCCGTCGCCTTCGGAGCGCCGCCGGCGGTGCTCCCGGTCGCCATCTGCCTGACCTTGCTGGGTGGCTTGGCCGCCGCCGTGGCCGGTCCGCCCGTGCTGGGGCTCGTGCTCGGCGCCAGCCTCGTGGCTGCGATCGCCGTCCGCCCGATGATCGGCGCCGGGCTGTGGCTGGTGATTGGCCCGCTGATCGTCGGGATCGCCCGCGGCGAAGGAGCGATGGTGCTCCGGCCGAACGAGGCGCTGCTGCTGGCGGTGATGGGGGGCCTGGCGCTGCGCACCGCCTGGCTCGTCTGGAACGGCGAGCGGTGGCTGCCCCGCCTCGGGCCCATCGACCTGGCGGTGGCGGCCCTTGCCGTGACCGGCTGCCTGATGCCGCTGGTGATCGGCTACGGCCGCGGCCAGGCATTGTCCGCCGACGACGTGTTCTACGCCCTGGTGTTCATCAAGTATTTCCTCGTCTACGCGCTGTTCCGCGTCGCCGTGCGCCGGCCGGACGAGGTCGCCACCTGCCTTCGCCTGGCGCTCGCCTCCTCCGTGGTCGTCGGCATCGTCGCCGTGCTGCAGGTCAAGGACCTGGCGGGCGTGCCGGATCTGCTGAACCGCTACTACGACGCCCCGTTCACCGCCCCGGTGGGGCCGATCACCGAGCGCGGCACCTCGACCGTCGCCTCGCCGTTCGGCGTCGCCGACGTGATGTGCCTGTGCCTCGCCATCGCCATCGCCTGGCTGCTGCGCGGCGGCGCGCCGCGCGTGCCGTTGCTGGCCGCGGCCGCCGTGTTCGTGGCCGGCTGCCTCGCCGCCGGCAGCTTCTCCGGATATATCGGTGCCGCGATCGTCGCCCTCTCGGTCGGCTTCGTCTGCGGCCGGCTGCTGAAGCTGACGGTGGCGATGGTGCCGGCGGCGCTGGTCGCCACCGTGGTGTTCTGGCCGACGGTCGCCAACCGGCTCGAAGGCTTCGACAGCCGCATGGGCTTGCCCAAGAGCTGGCTCGGCCGCGTCGAGAACCTCGAGCGCTTCGTATGGCCCGAGCTGTTCTCTGGCCTCAACTGGCTGTGGGGCGTACGGCCCTCGGCGCGGATCCGGGCACCCGAGGCATGGCGTGACTGGGTCTATATCGAGAGCGGCCATGCCTGGCTGCTGTGGTCGGGCGGCGTGCCGCTGCTGGCGGCCTTCCTGGCGCTGAGCTGGATAGTCTGCCGCGACACCTTCGCCGTGGCCCGGCACGGCAGCGGCCCGGCGGCCATCGCCGCCGCCGCCGCCTTCGCCGGGATGACGATGATCTTCACGTTGATGCTGTTCGATCCGCACCTCACCGTACGGGGCTGTGCCGACCTGTTCTTTCCGCTGCTGGCCCTGGCGATGGTGGGCCAGGATCGACCGATCGGATCCCGCATTCTGTCCGACGCCGGGAACGCACCATGGTCAGGCCGAACACGCTGAACGCCGCCCTCCTGGCGCTGCTGCTGGGCTGCGCCGGGCTCGGCGCCTGCGACTACCGCTCGGCGCAGCGGGCGCTGGAGGCCGGCGATCGCGAGACCGCGGTGGCCACCTGGCAGAACCTCGCCCGCTTCGGCGACCTCGATGCCACCCTGGCCCTGGCGCGCCTGAGCCTCGATCCGGGCGCCACACCGGAGGAACGCGACGAAGCCCTGGCGAAGGCCAGATACGTGGCGCGGGTCGGCGAGCCCTGGCAGCGCTCCTGGGCGCTGGACCTTCTGGGCGAGCTGGAGCTGCGCGCCGGCCACCCCGAGGCCGCGGCCGGGCATTTCACCGAGGCCGTGGCGCTCGACAATGCCTGGTCCAAGCTCCGCCTCGGCCAGCTCTATCGTGACGGAAGTGGCGTGCCCGGCGACTCCGGTCGCGCGGTGCAACTGCTCCGTGAAGCGTCTGCGGCCGGCGTTGCCGAGGCCAGCCTGACGCTGGGCGAGATCTACGCCGAGGGAAAGGCCGTGCGGCGCGACCCCGGCGAAGCCGCGCGCTGGTACCGGCTCGCCGTCGATGCCGGCAACACCGAGGCCATGGTCCGGCTCGCCGACGCCTATAGCAAGGGTAGCCTCGGCGAGACCGATCCCGCGGCGGCCGAGGAGCTGTACCGGCGGGCGGCGGAGACGGGCGCCTCCGACGCCGAGGTAGCGTTGGGCGACATGCTGGCCCGAGGCGGACCGGACGAGCGCGCCGCCGCCATCGCCCACTACGAGCGAGCCGCGGCGGCCGGCAATGGCTGGGGTGCCATGCGGATGGGCGACGCCTATCGCAAGGGCGAGCTGGCCCCCGCCGACCCGGCGTGCGCCCGCGACTGGTACGAGCGCGCCGCGTCCTCGGGGATCGTCCAGGCTCACACCGCCCTGGGCGACCTGCAGGCGGCCAGCGACAAGGCGGCCGCGGTCGAGAGCTATCGGCGGGCGGCAGCCGGAGGCGATGGCTGGGCGATCGTCAGGTTGGCCGACGCCTACAGCAAGGGCCAGGGCGTGGCGGCGGATCCGGCCGAGGCCGCCGAGCTCTATCGCCGCGCCGCCGCCGCCGGGATACCGGGATCGACGCGCGGGCTGGCCGATCTCTATGTCGCCGGCAAGGGCGTGCAGCGCGATCCGGCCCAGGCGGCGAAGCTCTATCTCGCAGCGGCGCGCGAAGGCGATGCCGATTCCAGCATGGCGCTGGCCGAACTCTATCTGAAGGGCGACGGCGTGCCCAAGGACGCCGGGGAGGCCGGCCGATGGTACCTGGCCGCCGCCGACCAGGGCGATCCATGGGCCAGCTACAAGCTCGCCGGCCTGCTCGTGCAAGGGCGCGGCGTGGCCGCCGACCCCGCCCGCGCGGTCCAGCTCTATCGTCGCGCCATCGCCTCCGGGATCACCCCGGCGCTGCGCGACCTCGGCGATCTCTATGCGCAGGGCAAGGGTGTCGAGCGGGACTCCGTCGAGGCCCGCAGGCTCTACGAGCAGGGTGCGGCCGCCGGCGACGGCTGGGCCTGGTTCGGCCTGGCCCAGCTCGAGGCCAAGGGCGGCGATCCCGCCAAGGCCGCCGAGGCCTATAGACAGGCGGCGGAGGCGGGGATCGGTCCGGCGGCGACAGCGCTCGGCGATGCCTTCGGTCGCGGCCAGCTCGGCCTGGCGCGAAATCCGGCCGAGGCCATGCGCTGGTACCAGCGCGCCGCCGCGGCCGGCGATTCCTGGGCCATCGTGCGGCTGGCCGAAGCCTATCGGAAGGGCGAAGGCGTCCCGACCGATCCGACGCGGGCACGCACCCTCTACGAGCAGGCGGCGGCGGCAGGAATCTCCGAGGCCGAGACGGCCCTGGGCGATCTCTACGCCACCGGGCAGGGAGTGCCGATGGATCCGGCCAGGGCCGTCTTCCACTACCAGCGCGCCGCCGGCGGCGGCGACAGCTGGGGCGCCTTGCGTCTGGCTGACGCCTATGGATCGAACGGGCTCGTGACACCCGATCCGCAGCGGGCCACCGGCTACGCGCTGCAGGCGGCCAAGGCTGGCAATCCCACGGCGCAGAAGGAGCTCGGCGATCGTTTCGCCAGCGGCGACGGCGTGCCGCAGGATCCCGACGAGGCCCGCCGCTGGTACGAAGCCGCGCTGACCAGCGATCCGGCGCTCGTCGTCGAGATCGCGCGAACCTTTCTCGCCGCCAACGGCCCGGTGGGATCGCCGGAACGCGGCATCGAGATCCTGCGCACCGCGGCGGACGCCGGCAATGCGGCGGCAGCGGCGGAGCTGGCGAACGCCTATTCCAAGGGGAGTGCCGTAGCCCCCGACCCGGCCGAGGCGATGCGCTGGTACCGGCGTGCCGCCGACCTGGGCGACGCCCATGCCCGCCTCGTCCTGGGTCATCTCTATCTCGCCGGCGATGGCGTACCGCGCGACAAGGCCCGGGCGATCGAGCTCTATCGCGAAGCTGCCGAAGCCGGCGTCGCGCAGGCCATGACGGCACTCGGCGACCTCTATGCGATCGGCGACGGCGTGCCGCAGGACCCCGACGCCGCGGCCCGCTGGTATGCTGCGGCGGCCGAGCCTGCTTCAACCAACCGTGCAGTGCCGGATGATCGCCGGCCGTGATACGTCCATCCCCGATCGAACCGAGAGATTGAAAGCTTCCAGCAAGCTTGCGCGCATCTCGCGATGGCGGAATCCTCGGCGGCTGACGTTGTGGGTATGTACGGCCATGGGGTCGGGGCGAAAACGGAGATGAACGACGCGCGCTTCGTCCGGCTCGCGGAAGGATGCGAACGCATCCATGCGGCGAATGAGCCGGAGGCGATCCTGCGCGCCCTGCGCGATGCGGTCGCCGCCATCGCCAGGAGCGAGCTTGTCGCCGTCGCCGACAACGAAGGCCGCAGGCTGGTCCAGGGGCCGGAGGTGACGGGGCCGGCGTTGATCCAGCCCATCGAAGCCAGGGACGGCCGCATCCAGGGCGAGGTGAGGCTCGCTGCGACCGAGGGCGTATCGCTCGACGATGACGTTCGGTCGGCAGTCCGCCAGCTCGCAGCGGCAACCGCCTGCGCGATCGAGCGTTGCGAGCTGCGTCAGGCGCATGCCGAGCTGCGCACGGTGATGGAGACGGTGCCCGCGGTCATCTGGCTGGCCCACGACGCCGCCGCCTCGCGCATCACCGGCAGCCGCTTCGCGGCGGAGCTGCTGCGGCTGGCGCCCGCCGACAACCAATCGCTGTCGGCACCGCCAACCGAAAGACCGACGCATTACCGCATCATGCGCAACGACGAGGAAGTGCCCACGGCGCAGCTGCCGCTGCAGCGCGCCGCCCGTGGCGAGCTGGTGCGCAACGAGGAGCTGCGTGTCGTCTTCGACGACGGCAGCTACTTCGACGAGCTGGTGAGTGCCGCACCCGTCCTGGATGCGGCCGGCCGGCCGGCGGGGGCGGTCGGTACCTCGGTCATCATCACCGAGCTGAAACAGGCGGAGGCCAGGGCCTACCGGCTGGCGCACCAGGACCCGCTGACCGGACTGCCCAATCGGCTGCTGTTCCGCCGGATGCTGGCGGAAGAGCGCGAGCACATCGCCCGTGAGGGCGGCAACATGGCGGTGATGCTGCTCGACCTCGACCATTTCAAGCTGGTCAACGACAGCCTGGGTCATCTCGCTGGCGACGAGGTCCTGATCGAGGCGGCGCGCCGGCTGCAGCACGCCGTGCGCCGCAGCGACCATGTGGCCCGGCTCGGGGGTGACGAGTTCGCGGTGCTGAGCAGCACGAGGTACCGGGCCGAGGACTTCACACTGCTGGCCCAGCGCCTAGTGCAGATTCTGGCCGAGCCCTGCCGAGCCGGCGGCACCGAGGTCCAGCCGAGTGTCTCCATCGGCATCACCGTCTTCCCGGCGGACTCGTCCGATCCGGACGGCCTTCTGGAAAACGCCGATTTCGCCCTCTATGCCGCCAAGGAGAACGGCCGCGGCCGCTGGCGCATGTTCGATCCCTCGCTGCAGGAGCAGGCCCGCGCCTTCCGCGAGATCGGCCACGACCTGCGCCGTGCCATCGCGCAGGGGGAGTTCCAGCTCTATTACCAGCCGATCATCGACATCGGCAGCCTGCAGGTCGTCGAGATCGAAGCGTTGCTGCGCTGGAACGAGCCGGCGCGCGGCCTGCTGGGCCCGGCCGACTTCCTGCCCTATCTCGAGCGCAACCGGCTGCTGCCTGCGGTGACCGAATGGGTGGTTGCGGCAGGGCTGGAAGACTCCGTGCGTTGGGAACGCCGGGTGCCGATCGCCGTCAACCTGCCTGGCGTGGTGCTGGAAAGCGAACGGGCCATGGAGCGCCTGACGGCGGTGCTGTCCGAGCCTTCGCTGCCCCCGGCGAGCCTGTCGGTCGAGATTCCCGAATCGGCGATGGCGGGAGCCCAGGCCACCGCCTCCCTGGAAGCGCTGCGCCGGTTGGGCGTGCGCGTCGCCATCGACGATTTCGGCTCCGGCTATTCCTCCATCGGCCGGCTGCGGTCGCTGCCGATCGACCAGATCAAGCTCAGCCGGCACTTCCTGGGGGCCGCATCGACCGGTCCGCGCGACCGCGCCATCCTCCAGGCCATCGTCACGCTGGCCAAGGCCCTGGGCGTCGCCGTGGTCGTCGAAGGTGTCGAGCGGCGGGATCAGCTGGCTCTGCTGCGCGAGCTTGGCTGCGCCCGGGCCCAGGGCTTCCTGTTCGCCCGGCCGATGCCGGCCGACAGCGTCGCGGGCTGGCTCCACAGCTGGGCCGGGAGCAGGGCCGCGACCGACGGCGCCATGGTGGCGCCCCTGCTGGCCAAGGTCGGTGCCTGAGGCTGCGGCGCGGCGTCAGGCCGTGCTGCGCCGTACCCGTTCCCGGTGCATGATGTAGAGGCTGCTCGCCATCACAATGGCCGCCCCCAGCAGCAGGTTGAACCTGAGACTGTCGCCGAAGATCACCACGCCATAGAGCAGCGCCCAGACCATCATCGTGTACTGCATCGGCGCCACGCTCACCGCCGGAGCCCGGCGGAAGGCCTGCAGCATGACAAACTGCGCCGTGCCCATCATCAGACCGGAGGCGGCGAACAGCGCCACGTGGGACAGCTCGGGCGTGCGGAACGCCAGGATGGCGCCGGGTAGGCTGACGATGAAGAGGCCCAGCACCACCGAGGTGACCAGGGCCGTCGAGTGCTCGGTGCCGGCGATCTTGCGCAGGATCAAGGTGATGACAGCGCCGTTGAGCATCGCCGCGACCGCGGCCAGATGACCGAGCGACAGCTCGGTCGATCCGGGCCGGACCATCACCATGATGCCGAGAAATCCGACCAGCACCGCCGACCAGCGATAGACGCCGACCTGCTCCCCCAGCACCGGGATCGACAGGATGGTGACGACGATCGGCACGCCGAAGGCTATGGCGTAGACGTCGGCGAGCGGCAGGGTCGAGACGGCATAGTAGCCGAACACCGTGCCGATGCCGGAGAGAAAGCCGCGCAGCGCCACCAGCTTGAGATGCACCGGCCGCAGCCCGACAACTCCGCCACCGCGGGCCAGCATGATCGCGAGCGGAATGCAGGCGAAGGCCACCTGCATCGGGATGATCTGGAAGATCGAGTAGGTCCTGGTCAGCGTCTTGATGATGGCGTCGCTGCTGGCGAACAGGAAGAAGCCGAACGCGGCCAGGAGCACGCCGTGCAGCGGATTGGCCTCGCCGGCGACCGGGGCGGTGTCGATGCTGCTCATCGCCGCCCCGCCGGAGCCGGAGCGTATCGTCCTCCAGCCGGTTCACCGGCAGATAAGCCCGCTGGTAGGGGAACCGCGCGGCCAGGCCCTCGTCGAGGTCGATGCCGTGACCGGGCGTGTCGGTGGGGTGCAGGTGGCCGTCGCGCAGCGGGAAGTCGCACCGGAACACATCCAGCATGGCCTGGGTGTAGCCCGAATACTCCGGAATCCCGAAGTTTTGCACCCACAAGTCGGAGTGCAAGTCAGCACCCAGACACATGGGTGACATATCCGTCGCACCATGGCGTCCGGTGCGGACGTGGTGCGGGGTGGCGAAGTCGGCGATGTGGCGCAGACGGTGACGCGGGCATGGATCGTTCAGCGTCGCGTCGCCGACGCCGTAGAGACCCTGGTCGGTCATCACCTTGATGGTGAGGAAGTTGCGGCCGGACGGGCAGATGACAACCCTGACCTCGGCGATCCTCAAGAAGTCTCAGCGCGGCAGCGGGCAAAAATCGGTGTGGGTGACGAGGCCGGCCTCCGGCGTCCACCAGTGCAGGAACATGCCATAGGGCTCATCGATGGCAGGGGCCTCGCCTGCATGGAAGTGCAGGCCGAGCTGCAGGGCCGGGCTCGCCGCCACCAGCAGCGGCACGCCGAGCCAGGAGGCGACGACCGGCCGGTGATAGTGGCCGCACAGGATGCCGACCAGGCGCGGATGCCGCCGCAGCAGGCTCGCCAGCTCCTCGGCCCCCTCCAGCAGCCGCATCGCGTCCATGCCGGGAATGCCCAGCGGGACGGGCGGATGATGCATCAGCAGCAGGGTCGGCCGATCCCTTGCCTCGGCCAGCGCCTCGGCTGCCCAGGCCAGCCGCCCGGCGCAGAGCTGACCCTGCGGCTGCTCGGGCACCAGCAGGGTGTCGAGGGCGATCACCCGTAGCGGGCCGACATCCGCGGCATACTGGATCCAGCCGTCCGGGCTCGGCGAGGGCGGCAGGCCGAAGGCGGTGCGCATCGGCCCGCGCAGGTCATGGTTGCCGGGGATCGGCAGCAGCGGCATCGGCAGCCGGCGCAGCGGCTGCAGCAGCACATAGTCCTCGGCCGTGCCGGGATCGGCGAGGTCGCCGGTGAGCGCCACCGCGTCGATCGGCGGGTCGAACGCCAGGATACGGTCGACGATGGCATCGAGCCCGCCCCTGCTCAGGTCGCGCCAGCGCGCCGACGGCCCACGGCCGGCCCGCATGTGCAGGTCGGTCAGATGCGCGATCAGCATCAGCCGATCACCACGGCGTCCAGCTCGTTGCGGCCGATGAAGTCCCAATCGTAGCTGACGCCGAGGCCCGGGCCTTTCGGGACCTCAAAGCAGCCGTCCTTGCCCACATCCTCTGGCTCGTCGGAGTAGCCGCAGGTATAGATCGGCGGCTTGGGGTTGCCGATCTTCGGGGCGCAGAGCGCCAGCTCGTAGAAGTTGGTGTTGCGCAGCGCCGACATGCAGTGGCGATGGGCGGGACCGGCGCCATGCATCTCACAGTCGAGGCCGAAGGATTCGGCCAGATGCGCGATCTTCATGACGCCGGTGATGCCCATGTCGAGCGTCGGGTTGGCGCGGACATAGTCGGTGGCCTCGGACGCGATGGTGTCGGCCTTCGCCTCGAGCCCGCGCACGTGCTCACCCATCAGCAGGGGTGTCCGGAGCAGCTGGCGCAGCTTGCGGTGGGCGTGGCAGGAGTAGCCGCCGTCGCGGTAGGGGTCCTCGTACCAGAAGAAATTCGCCTCGTCGCAGGCCCTGCCGACATAGAGCGCATCGCCGAAGCTCTTCAGCTCGCAGGCCGGATCGAGCATCAGATCCATGCGGTCGCCGACCTTCGAGGCCACATGCAGCACGTTGGCCGCCTCCTCCCGGCGGTTGCCGTCCGACCAGCCATGGATCTTGAAGGCGCGGAAACCCAGGCCGTAGCAATATTCGGCATAGTCGGCGAAGGCCTCCTTGCTGGAAAGGCCGCCGTTGCGGTCGCCGTGGAAGGTGCTGGCATAGGTCGGCAGCCGCTCGCGAAAGCCGCCGATCAGCCTGGATACCGGCACGCCGTAGCGCTTGCCGGCGAGATCCCACAGCGCGATGTCGAGATCGGAGTAGCCGAAGGCCCAGAGCTTGCGCTGCACGCGCTTGCAATCGTCGTACATCTTCTCGCGGCTATCGGCGTCGCGGCCGATCAGCATCCTGGCGAGGACTTGGACCTGGGCCACGTTGGCGGCGTCGAAATTGACGTTCACCCACTCGCCGACGCAGCCGTCGCTGTCGGTGATTCTCACCACGAAGCCCTTGCGGTCCAGGATGGCACCGGGCGTGTAGACGGCGTTCATGCTGTAGTCGATCGACAGGCCTTCGACCTTGTAGGCGAAGGTGCGGATCTCGATGCGACGGATGACGGGCATGGACTTCTCGCGGCTGGGTCTGACGAAGGATGCGGCGGCCGGAACCTAGCCCGCGAACCGCCAGGTCGGCAGCCCCTTTACGCCCGGCACACGCAGAGCGAACAGTCCGCCTGCCTGTGGCTGGCTCGAGTCCTCGGCCGCGATCGAGGTGACATAGAGCGTGTCCAGCTCCCTGCCGCCGAAGGCGATCTTCGTCGGCTTCTCGACCGGCATGGCGATCACCTTGTCGACCTCGCC
>JRYC01005010.1_pt1 | contig 15848 bp, 11 predicted proteins | sample 235301 | NCBI WGS metagenome assembly JRYC01 (sample SAMN03074211, study PRJNA261470) | activated sludge metagenome | biome: Common Effluent Treatment Plant; feature: Wastewater; material: Activated sludge; isolation source: activated biomass of a common effluent treatment plant treating...
CACCGCCTACAATGAAGTGGATGACTCACTTTTGTGGAGCTATGAACGCGTCATTACCGCCTGCAACAAGCGGGGAGTCACAACTTCCATGTGCGGGCAGGCTCCCAGTGATTTCCCTGAACTTGTGGAAAAACTTGTTTCCTGGGGGATCACAAGTGTTTCTGTGAACTCTGACGCGGTGGATCATGTCCGCGAATTGATTCATCATGCGGAGCATAAACTGGTAAGCCGTAAATAACTTCCCGCTTGTACTATATGGCAACACAGCCCAATACCAATATCTATTCCGTGACAGCAAGAGAAATTCTTGACTCCCGTGCCAATCCCACGCTGGAAACCACGGTCATTTTGGAAAGCGGTTACCGCGGCACCGCGTCTGTACCGGCGGGGGCGTCTTTAGGAAAGTATGAAGCTGTCGAAAAGCGGGATAATGACGCAAAACGCTACGGAGGCATGGGTGTGCAGCAGGCAGTGGAAATTGTGAATGCGACCCTGGCCCCCAAGTTGACGGGGAAAAACGCGGCTGATCAGGCGGCCATCGACAAACTCATGCTGGATCTGGACGGTACGCCGAACAAAAAAAACCTCGGGGCCAACAGTATATTAAGTGTGTCCCTTGCGGTTGCTGTAGCTGCGGCGGCTGCCTACCGTACGGCCTTGTACCGTTATTTGAATGTACAGTTTTCCGTCTATGAAAGAACCCCCTTGGAGCGCATCCCCACGCCCACATTCAATATTATCAACGGAGGTAAGCACGGAGCCGGCAATCTGGATTTTCAGGAGTTTCATGTCGTGCCTGCAACAAGTAAGCCGTATGCAGAGGCGCTTCGCATGGGAGCAGAGATTTATCAGTCAACAAAAAAAATACTTCTGTACCGGAATGCTGTGCATTCTGTCGGAGATGAAGGAGGATTTGCCCCTGATCTTTTCACCAATCAGGATGCACTGGAAATCCTCACGGAGGCCATACGGGCTACTCCGTACCGCATGGGCGTTGATGTATTTTTGGGCCTTGATGTTGCCGCAACCCATTTTAAAAAAGATCGAACATACCAGATTAAAGACCGGCCTGCGGCCTACACAAGCGCGGAATTCATCGATTATTTTAAGGAGCTGCAGCGCACCAACCGTCTGCTTCTGCTGGAAGACCCGCTGGGCGAAGATGATTGGGAAAGCTGGAAAGCACTCACAAAAGAGCTGGGGGGCGAGGTGCTGGTCATCGGAGATGACCTCCTGGCTACCAATCTTGACCGGCTCAAAAAAGCTATCGATGAAAAAGCCTGCGGCGCTATTCTTCTTAAGCCCAATCAAATAGGAACGCTCTCTGAATTTTTTGCAGTTACGGCCATGGCAAAGCAGCACGATATAAAATGCATTGTGTCTCACAGAAGCGGAGAAACCAACGACACATTCATTGCCGATTTGGCTGTGGCTGTCCAGTCCCAGTATGTAAAATTCGGGGCTCCCGCACGGGGAGAACGCGTAGCCAAATACAACCGCCTTTTACAGATTGAGGCTGAATTACGACAACAATGACCGGCCCTCTTGTTCTCATCGTCCTTGACGGATGGGGCCTTGCCCCTCCGGGCCCCGGAAATGCTATCTCACTTGCGCATACTCCGAACATGAGAAGCTACTGGACGAGCTATCCCCATGCAGAGCTTTCCGCGTCCGGGGAAGCAGTAGGGTTGCCTCCGGGGGAAGACGGAAATACGGAAACGGGCCATATCAATTTAGGGGCAGGCCGGGTCGTCTACCAGGATCTCCCGCGAATCAACAAGGCCATAGAAGACGCGCAGTTTTTTCAAAACGAAGCATTTGTGGGCGCGATGAATTTCGCCTGCCAGCACAATACCAATATCCACCTCATGGGCGTACTTACGGATGCAGGCGTACATGCCAGCCGGGAGCATCTCTACGCGCTGCTGCAGCTGTTTAAAGAAAACTCCTGTACAGCCGGGGTATATCTTCATCTGTTTACCGACGGCAGAGATGCGCCGCCTCAGTCCGGACTGCGTTTTCTTTCGGAACTGGAGGAAGTAACAAGAGAGTTAGGAATCGGTGAAATAGCAACAATTATGGGCAGATACTATGGCATGGATCGTGACCGCAGATGGGAGCGCACGCAGAAAGCGTACGAAGCTCTCACGGAAACGGGAAAAAGCAAAACTGCCCAGTCTGCCAAAAGCGCAATTGAAGCCTCATACAAAGCGGGAATCACGGACGAATTTATCGAGCCTACCATTATCATGGATGCGGATGGGAATCCGCATGCCCGGATAAAAGATAAAGATGCCGTGATCTTTTTTAACTACCGTATTGACCGGCCGCGCCAGCTGACCCGGGCATTTGTGATGCCCAATTTTGAAGAACACAAAACCATTGATTCATTTGATCCGTATGCGGTGAAGTATTACCACAAGCATCAGATTGAGCAGGATACGCGTACCGCTCCGTTTACACGGTCCGTCATTCTTAATGATCTATTTTTTGTCACCATGACCCAATACGAGCGGGATCTGAATGTTACGGTCGCATTCCCCCCAATGCCGGTTCAAAAACCTTTGGGGAGCGTGCTTGCCCAGCGATCAATGCGGCAACTTCGTATGAGTGAGTCAGAAAAAGAGCGGTTCGTCGGATTTTACTTCAATGGTCTTCGCGAAGAACCGTTTCCCGGCGAAGACCGGATCATCGCGCCCTCTCCCAAAGTGGCCACATATGATCTTATGCCGCATATGTCAGCGCTGGATATGACGAATCTTCTGCTTGAACGGCTGTCTATCGGCGTATATTCGTTTGTCCTTATCAATTTTGCTAATCCCGATATGGTAGGGCATACAGGCAATGTAGCCGCTGCTACAACCGCATGTACATTTACGGATGAATGTGTCGGAAAGATTGTCGAAAAAACGCTCGCAATCGGAGGAAGTTGCATCATTACAGCTGACCATGGTAACGTAGAAGAGATGCTCGGAAGCAGCGGAGAGATGGATACTGAGCATTCTATTTTTCCGGTTCCTTTTATCATGATAGACAAGCGCTACCAAGGAAAGCCACATGTACTGCCGGACGGCAAACTTGCTGATGTGGCCCCCACCATCCTTGCCCACATGAACATTCCCATACCTGAAGAAATGACTGGTAAAAATTTATTAGCCGATCTTCGGCTGGAATAGGAGGCAGTATATGAAAATCACGCTCTCAGTTATCAAGGCGGACACCGGCTCCGTAGGGGGACATAACAGACCAAGCAACGCTATGCTTGCAAAAGCACAGGAAGAAATGGATAAGGCAATCAAAAAGGGTCTTCTTATTGATGGCCGCGTTTCATTTACCGGAGATGATATAGCGCTTCTCATGTCCCACACCAAGGGCACTGATCACCCGGATATCCATAAGTTTGCCTGGGATACATTTGTTGAAACTACAAAAATCGCCAAATCCCAAGGGTTGTACGGCGCAGGCCAGGATCTTTTGAAGGATGCGTTTTCCGGCAACGTCCGGGGCATGGGACCGGGATCCTGCGAGATGGAATTCGAGGAGCGGGCCAGCGAGCCTTTTGTGCTCTTCGCGGCGGATAAATGCGGGCCCGGCATGTTTAATTATCCGATTTTCTCGGCATTTGCTGATCCGTTTCATAATGCAGGACTCCTGCTTGCTCCGGATATGCGCGCAGGATTCACTTACAACATTATGGATGTGAATTACACAGAGGCGGACCGCGTCATAACATTGAAAGTGCCTGAAGACATATTTGATATCGGCACGCTTATCCGCGATCCTAATCACTATGTGATCGAGAGCGTCATTGAAAACGCCAGCGGCTTAACGGGGGCAGTGGTCTCAACCAGCCGCCTTCATAATATCGCCGGAAAGTACGTCGGCAAAGATGATCCGGTAGCTCTTGTCCGCACCCAAAAACAGTTTCCCTCTACGGGAGAAATTCTCTCCCCATGGGCAACTGCGCACTTTACCCTGGGAGACAATCGCGGCTCGCACCACGTAGCCGTTATGCCGGTCAAGCAAAACTCTATCATTTCCTACTTTGACGGGCCGACCATTGTTTCTGCAGCCGGATACTGCGTCCATGACGGCAAGTTAACTGAGGCTGTCGATCTGTTTGACCAGCCATTCTGGGATGAAATCCGTACCCGCGCAACCAATAAGACTCTGGAAATGCGCGCGCAAGGATATCATGGTCCTACCATGGCCGGCATGGATGAACTGGAGTACACGGGCGTTGTCGATAACCTCAAACGCCTGGATGAGAAATTTGTCGTCCGTACGCACAAAAGCTGATGAAGTACCGTACGATTCCTGCCAGCGCCAAGGATCAGCGCATCGCTTCCAATTTGGAAGACTATGACAAACTTGCTGCGCGGTTTACCTGGCGGGACGTCAGGCGGGAGATGGAATGGTTCGGCGACAAGATCAACGCCGCCCACAATGCTGTGGATAGGCATGCCCACACCTGGCGGGCAAATAAGGTAGCTCTGTTCTGGGAATCGGAACAGGGAGAGAAAAAAACGTATACCTTCACGCAACTGGCGGAAGCTTCAAATAAACTTGGCAATATCCTCAAAGACTTCGGCGTGGAACGCGGCGACCGGGTTTTTATGTTTCTTCCCAGAATTCCGGAGCTTTTCTTCGGATTTCTCGGAACCCTAAAAATAGGCGCTATCGCAGGGACAATGTTCAGTGCCTTTCAGGAACAGGCACTGTTTGACCGCCTTGACAGCGCAGCCCCCAAAGTTCTCCTCACCACGACTGAATTGCTGCCCCGTGTGGAAAAAATCAGAAAAAAATTAGGACAACCTATTCATATCATTACGGTAGATACGCCGGATTTTCAAACATCATTTGAAAACGCATCCGAAGAACTGCATGTTGCACACATGGATCCTGACGAATATGCATTTATGCTCTATACCTCAGGCACCACAGGCAAGCCGAAAGGGGTCGTGCACTCACATCGTGCCATTCTGCAGGAATACGCAACCTCACGCTGGGTACTTGATATCACCAATGAAGATACGTACTGGTGCACGGCCGATCCGGGATGGGTGACCGGAATTGCGTATGGCATATTAGGCACATGGGCGTGCGGCGCCACCACCGTGGTATATGAAGGACGATTTGATCCTGCCCGTTGGTATGGGATTCTTGCCTCCTATAACGTGTCTATCTGGTACACAGCGCCTACTGCGATCCGCATGCTTATGGCGGCGGGTATAAAAGAAGTAAAAAAACATGATCTTGGCTCACTCCGGCACTTGTGCTCGGTCGGTGAACCGCTTAATCCGGAGGCAATCGTGTGGGGCATGAAAGCCTTCGGTTTGCCGTTCCATGACACGTGGTGGCAGACGGAAACAGGTGCTATCGCCATAGCCAACTACCCTGCGCTTGCCATAAAACCGGGATCCATGGGAAAACCGGTGCCGGGCATGGCAGCTGCAATTGTTGACGACGAAGGGAAAAAACTTCCTGTAGGTACGGAGGGGAACATCGCCTTACAACCGCCGTGGCCTTCCATGATGAAAACTATCTGGAAAAGGCCTCAGAAATTCCAGAGCTACTTCACGAATGGCTGGTATATCTCAGGCGATCGCGGCCTGGTGGATAAAGACGGCTACTTTTGGTTTATCGGCCGGGCCGATGATGTTATCAAAACGGCAGGGGAACGGGTAGGACCGTTTGAAGTGGAGTCTGCGCTTGTTGCCCACCCGGATGTGGTGGAGGCGGGAGTTATCGGCAAGCCGGATGCCGTACGCGGTGAGATTATTAAGGCGTTTGTCGTACTTGAGAAGGGTGTGAAAAAATCTGAAAAACTTAAAAAAGAATTATCACTGTATGTCAAAAAACATCTGGCAGGACATGCATATCCCAAAGAGGTGGCGTTTATCGACAAGCTCCCCAAAACCCGTTCAGGAAAGATCATGCGCCGGATTCTTAAAGCCCAGGAGATGGGCCTCCCCATCGGGGATACTTCAACGCTTGAGGAGTACTAGTTCTCCTTTGAATTGTTCTACATTCTCAAGCGCTTCGCTTATCGTTCCTCTCCACACCTGTTCAAATTGCTTCGTCAATTCCCTGCAAATAACAATCTCACTGTCACCGGTTATGCTTTTCATGTCCTCAAGCACCACCCGCAATTTGTGGGGTGCACAAAACATAACAATAGTCGTCTCCGAAGGAAGCTGTTCAAAAAAAATTTGTCTTGCAGTCTTTTTTTCCGGTGGGTATCCGACAAAAAGAAACGGTGTGGGAGGCAGTCCTGATACCGACAGTGCCGCAACTGCGGCAGACGGCCCCGGAACTGGCGATACCGCAATGCCCAGCTTGTGGGCCTGAGAAACAATCAGATATCCGGGATCGGAAATAAGCGGCGTCCCTGCATCGGTTACCAGCGCCACGGATTTGCCCATCTCCAATTGTTCCAAAAGTTCAGGAGCACGCTTATGCTCAACCTCATCATAGTAGGCGACAAGCGTCGGCTCTTTAAAGGAAAAAGCGGGGATAAGCCCTACGTGGCGCTTCTTAAGCTCGGAAAGGAGCAGACCCGTACGCCTGGTGTCCTCACACGCAATAATATCAACGCTCAAAAGAATACGCAGCGCACGCAGACTTATGTCTTCAAGATTCCCGATCGGCGTTGCCAGCACATACAGCGTTCCCATGGTGCGTAGTATAGCATCAGTGTGCTATCATACATGTCTATGGAAATTATTCAAACCCTCGTGGACTTTATTTTACATCTGGATACCCACCTCACGGATCTCGTAAACACCTACGGTGTACTTACGTACGTTATTTTGTTTCTTATTGTTTTTGCAGAAACCGGATTTGTCGTCACTCCGTTTTTACCGGGAGATTCCCTTCTTTTTGCGGCAGGCGCTATTGCGGCATTGGGATCCCTGAATGTCTGGCTTATTATTGTTCTTCTTATTATCGCTGCCATTGTGGGCGACACTGTCAATTACTGGATCGGACATTACTTTGGCCGGAAAATCGTGGACAACACTCACATAAAATTTATTAATCAGGAGCACATCGACAAAACCGAGCAGTTTTATAAAAAATACGGCGCCAAAACGATCATCCTTGCACGCTTTGTTCCTATCGTCCGTACATTTGCACCGTTTGTGGCAGGAGTGGGAACCATGCACTACTCGACATTCATTTTGTATAACGTCGTAGGAGGAGTGGTATGGGTCGGATTATTTACGTTGCTGGGATATTTCTTCGGCAACATGGAGTTTATTAAAGAAAACTTCCACTACGCCGTATTTGCCATCATCGGCCTGTCCATTGTTCCGATGATTTATGAGTACATCCAGCATAAACGCAATCCGGATGTGCCAAGTCTTCCTAAGGAAAAACTAGAGAAGGCTGTCAACAAATAACGCTTTCCGCTTCACACTTCCCGTTATGTCCACATACCGCTTGCGGTAACAACCGGGGTAATCATTTCAGGCTCACTGAGTTCTGCTCCGTCACAAAGCAAAACTACGCTCGGCATGTTTGACGTTATGCCATGACAATACACTCTCGTTTCACTTTCGCCCTCATGAGACGTTGCCTTGGAGGGTAAAGGTGCGCCGTCTTGAAGAGGCTTGGTGCACCTTGAACCGTTCATGAAAATACAGCTATAGATTGGTATTTCAACCATAACGGACACATTATAAGCCGTGGGCAATGAGGATGCAAACTGAGAATTTCAACTGACGAACTTGCGTATGAGGCCGACGCATTTGCCCTGGATCTTCACATGCGTGGTGAAAATAGGGGCCATCGTGGCATTTGCGGGTGACAGCTTGATACGATCCTTCTCAAAGTAAATCCGTTTTAGTGTCGCAAGTCCGTTGGGGAGCAATGCTACCACAATATCTCCATTCTGCGCCTCCTGCTGATGTTGAATAACCACATAGTCACCATCCAAAATTCCGTCATCAATCATCGACGTACCTTTGACCTGAAGTACGTAGCTGGGCTTGTTTGAGGCCACCATGGTAGGAGCCACCGAAATATAATGATTGGGATCGGTATACGGCTCCAGAGGTGCTCCTGCCGCAATAAATCCCAGGACAGGAAGCTCCACCGGGGCTTCCGTAGCGCCCGAGCGGAAATTATCTTTGATTACCTCAAGACCGCGGGCAGTACCGTCGAGTTTTTTGATAAATCCTTTTTGGCGCAAGCGGTCAATGTGCTCATGAACGGTGGCGGGGGATGAGATCCCCATGGACTCACCAATTTCTTTCAGTGTCGGCGCAAACCCAAACCGCTGGATGAATTGCGTGATAAAATCAAGTAATTGACGTTCTCTTGGATAGAGTGTTGCAGGCATAAGTAAGTTGTGTATAATGAAGATATCGAATAAAACCCGAACTGTCAAGTGTTCTTAACCGTAGCAAACGGCATCAAAACAGAAGTTTAACCGAATATGAATCCATTTCAGCTTTCATCCGCATTTGCTCCTACCGGTGATCAACCGCAGGCAATTGAAAAAATCCTGCAGGGGATTGAGGCAGGGAAAAAGGAACAGGTGCTCCTGGGGGTAACCGGAAGCGGCAAAACGTTTACCATGGCAAATGTGATTGCCAAGCTCAACCGTCCGACACTTATTATTTCCCACAACAAGACACTCGCAGCACAGCTCTACCAGGAATTCCGCGACTTTTTCCCCAACAATGCTGTTTCATACTACGTGTCGTACTACGATTATTATCAACCCGAAGCATATGTACCGCAGTCTGACACATATATTGAAAAAGAAACTGAGATTAATGAAGAAATTGATAAACTGAGACTAGCCACAACCGCAAATCTTCTTACGCGGGGCGATTCCATTGTCGTTGCATCGGTTTCAAGCATTTACAATATAGGATCCCCCAAAGAATACGGCAATGTTGTGCTGCCTCTTTCATTAAGGGCCCTGCTTCCGCGTAAACAATTATTTTCTAATCTCATACGGCTTCAGTATGAACGGACGAACATGGGGTTCCACCGCGGAACATTCCGCGTGCGGGGAGATGCCGTAGACGTATATCCCGCGTACGAAAACGATGCGATACGCGTTGTATACGAAGGAGAGAAGATAAAAAGCATTGAGCGCCGCGACACATTAACCGGCCGAAAAATCGCGGACCTCGCTTCTGCATTTATCTTTCCGGCAAAACATTATATGACCGACCCCGCCAAATACCAGGATGTGTTTGCAGTGATACGGGCAGATATGGAAAAACAGGTGGAGATTTTTACAAAAAACGGCAAACTTCTTGAGGCTCAGCGCATACGGCAACGCGTTGAGCATGATCTGGAAATGCTGCAGGAGGTCGGATACGTCAATGGTATCGAGAATTATTCACGGTATTTTGACGGACGTAAACCAGGTGACCCCCCATACTCACTGCTTGAATATTTTGAAGAATCGGCAGCCAGACACGGAAAGAATGCACAAGACTGGCTTCTTTTTATCGACGAGTCGCACATGACGATCCCGCAGATCAGGGGAATGTACAACGGAGACCGTGCACGCAAGCAAACTCTTATTGATTACGGCTTCCGCCTGCCGGCAGCTCTGGATAACAGGCCGCTCCGGTTTGAAGAGTTTATGAGAAAAATTCCGGACACGGTGTACGTGTCGGCTACTCCGGATGAATGGGAGATGGGACGCGCGGTAGAATACGGCAAAGACAGCGTTACCGAACAGCTTGTCCGTCCTACCGGACTTTTGGACCCCCAGATCACCGTCCGTCCTGTAGAAGGACAAATCGAGAACCTCGCGGAAGAAATAGAAAAACGTAAAGAGCATGGAGAGCGGACTCTGGTCACTACGCTTACCAAACAGATGGCAGAAGATCTTACCCGATATCTTGCTGCTAAATCCATCAAAGTGCAGTATTTGCATTCTGACGTAGAAACGCTGGACCGCTCTGAAATCCTTACCCAACTCCGCACAGGGGATTACGAAGTAATTGTGGGAGTAAACCTTTTGCGCGAAGGGCTGGATCTGCCGGAGGTAGCACTTGTGGCCATTTTGGACGCTGACAAGCAGGGATTCTTAAGGAGCCGTACCAGTCTTATCCAGACCATGGGCCGCGCCGCGCGACATGTGAAGGGAGAGGTCATTCTCTACGCGGATGTGGAAACGGATGCCATGCGTGCCGCTATCGAAGAAGTCAGCCGACGCCGCGCAGCACAGATGGAATACAACAAAAAACACGGCATCACACCAACCGGTATACAAAAGCCCATCCGCAATGCACTGGTGGACCGGGAAGAAAAAGCAGTCGAGGGCTATCAGATCGCCGAAGAAGACGAGTCAGAAGAAATGCTCTCAGAGATGACGCCGCAGGACAAAAAAACATATATTGCCAAACTGCGTACCCAGATGCGGCGGGCTGCCCGCGAGATGGATTTTGAAGATGCGGCACGCCTGCGGGATCGTATCACCCGCATAGAAAACGAGGTATAATACGAGGCGCCCCGGAACCATCCGAGGGGATTTTTGTGTTTATATACACTATGGACGAACTGATTATCAAAGGAGCGCGGCAGCATAACTTAAAAAACATTACGCTGCGGCTGCCTAAAAATAAACTGGTGGTCTTTACCGGCCTTTCCGGATCCGGCAAGTCTTCCCTGGCGTTTGATACCATTTATGCCGAGGGGCAACGCCGGTACGTGGAATCCCTGTCATCGTATGCGAGGCAATTTTTGGGCGTCATGGACAAGCCGGATGTCGATAGCATCGAAGGTTTGTCTCCTGCAATTTCAATCGACCAGAAGTCTACATCCCACAATCCGCGTTCTACGGTAGGAACCGTTACGGAAATCTATGACTATCTGCGTCTTTTGTTTGCCCGTATCGGGCATCCGCATTGTCCAAGCTGCGGCCGTGAGATTTCACGGCAAACACCTCAGCAGATAGTATCTGCCGTTGCGACACTCGCAAAAAACGAACTGGCAAACGGCAATACCAAGCAGATACGTCTCCTACTTCTGGCTCCGGTTGTACGGGACCGCAAAGGGGAATTTACCGGTCTTTTTGACAACCTTCGGTCCAAAGGATACCGCAGAGTCCGTGTAGACGGACGGATCTATGACCTGGATGAAGATCTTGTGCTTATCAAAACCAACAAACATTCAGTGGAAGCGGTCATTGACGCGCTCAGTCTGGACGGAAAAACGGTAAAACTATTGGCTGATGGCAAGGAAGAAGCGGCAACGGTGCGGGCCCGCATCAATGAGGCGGTAGAACAGGCGCTGGCGCTGGCGGACGGACAGATGATCGTGTCTGTCGTGGGAGATGCAGGGTTTACCATGCCGGAAAAGCCAAAAAAAATGGAGGATCATCTGTTTTCCGAAAAATTCTCCTGTCCTGTATGTAATATTTCTATTCCTGAAATAGAGCCGCGTACATTCTCCTTTAACTCCCCGCATGGCGCGTGTCCTGTCTGCAGCGGTATCGGTCATATTCTTATGGTCGACCCTGACCTGGTAATCAATCCTGACCTTTCGATAAGCGAGGGCGGCATTCTGCCGTTCGCCAAAATGTTTTTCCACGACACCTGGTACTCCCGTGTCATCGCAACCGTATCAAAGCACCTGGGAATAGATATGCGTGCGCCCTTAAAGCTTATGAACGCTAAGCAGCGGGAGGGCCTGCTGTACGGAACCGGGGACACGCTCTACCGGGTCTACGGAACGAATCGCTTTGGCGAAGGAACCAGTATTGAAGAATCATTTTCAGGTATTATTCCTGAGCTTAAGCGCCGCTATTCCGAAAGCCAGTCTGATTTTGTCACTGCTGAGATTGCCAAATACATGCGCGAAGAAGTCTGCCATGAGTGCAAAGGCCGCCGGCTGAAAAAAGAGAGCTTAACGGTGACTATTGACGGTCTTTCTATTGCTGATATAACACAACTTTCCATTACTGATGCCAAAACGTGGATGACGGATGTAAGCGGGTCTGCAAAAACACCTCTTTCTCAAAACGAAAAAATAATCGCAACACCCATTGCCAAAGAGATTGGCGCACGGCTCGGTTTTCTTATCAGCGTCGGGCTGACGTATCTTACCCTGGGGCGAAGTGCACAAAGCCTCTCCGGTGGTGAAGCGCAGCGCATCCGTCTGGCCTCCCAAATAGGATCGGGTCTCTCCGGCGTACTCTACGTGCTTGATGAACCATCCATTGGTCTGCATCAGCGGGACAATACAAAACTTATTGATACGCTCAAAAATCTGCGGGATCTTGGCAATTCCGTCGTCGTCGTTGAGCATGATATGGAAATGATGGACGAGTCTGATTTTCTCGTTGATTTCGGACCCGGTGCCGGAAAAAACGGCGGCAATGTCGTTGCGGCGGGCACAAAAAGCGAAGTGGTCAAAAATCCCAAATCCATTACTGGTCAATATCTTTCAGGCAAAAAAATTATTAAACGTACGATGAATCCGCATCCCCATGCCGATCCAAAACATCAGCCCGTGCTCACGCTCAAAGGGGTTACGCAGAATAATTTGAAAAACACGACGGTGCGTTTTCCGTTGTCCAATCTTATTTGCATAACCGGAGTATCGGGCTCCGGAAAATCTTCCCTCATTGTAGAAACACTGTATCCGGCCCTGCAAAATGCCACCAACGCGCAATCGCGGACCCGGGCAGGGGACTTTGCCGAACTTACCGGAACGGAACATATAGACAAAGTGATTCTTATCGACCAGTCGCCGATCGGCAGAACTCCCCGGAGTAATCCAGCAACCTATACCGGCATGTTTACCCATATCCGCGATATCTTTGCCATGCTGCCGGAGGCAAAAGCCCGCGGATACAAAGCAGGACGATTCTCTTTTAATGTAAAAGGCGGGCGCTGCGAAGCATGCGAGGGAGAGGGGCAAAGAAAAATTGAAATGCAGTTTCTGGCCGATGTATATGTCACCTGTGAAGTGTGCGGCGGTACCCGATATAACCAGGAAACCCTGGCAGTCACATTCCGCGGAAAAAACATCGCACAGATTCTGGATATGACAATTGATGAAGGTGTGGAATTTTTCCATTCACAGCCCACTGTCATCGGAAAACTAAAAACCCTGCAGGAAGTGGGGCTGGGGTACATGCATTTGGGACAATCGGCTACGACACTTTCCGGGGGAGAGGCGCAACGCGTAAAACTGGCAACTGAACTTGCACGCCGGGCTACCGGAAAAACGGTCTATATCCTGGATGAGCCGACCACCGGTCTTCATTTTGCCGATCTGGAAAAGCTTCTGCATGTGTTAGGCGCCCTGGTCGCGAACGGGAATACTGTCATTGTGATCGAACATAATCTGGATATCATCAAAAATGCCGATTGGGTCATTGATCTGGGGCCTGAGGGAGGAGACGGCGGCGGGCGTATCATTGCAGAAGGAACACCGGCGCATATTGCCGGCATCAAGTCTTCTTATACAGGACAGTTTTTGAAGAACATACTAAAATAAGAAGGACGGATGAAAAAATTTCATCTCCTACTATCGTGCATCCTCGGGCTTCTTGTGCTTTGCTTCCCCCGTCCCGCATGTGCCGCCGGAGAATTTGGCATAGCCTATGATGTGTCGTATGCCGTTGCGCCCGCCGGCACTACCATTGTCACCCAGCAAGTCACGCTGACCAACAAAACAACCAATTTATATCCCCAGCAATATTCGCTAACCCTTGACAGCACTGCCATAAAAAATGTGATTGCGTATGACGGAGGGGGAGTCATTAGTCCGGCAGTAAGCCAGGAAGAAGGCAAAACGCGTGTGCTGTTGGCATTCAATGAGCAGGTGGTAGGCCTGGGAAAATCCCTAAGCTTTACGCTCCGCTACGAACACAATGACATTGCGCGAAAAAACGGAACAATATGGGAGGTGACGATTCCCGGCATTGTCCCGGATCCGGGATTGGAAAGGTACGATACCACGTTAAGTGTTCCTCCGTCTTTTGGCCCCAATGCGTATCTGACTCCTCAACCTGCCAACGGCCGTTCATGGAATAAAGAACAGATGATAGCAGGGGGGATCTCAGGCGCATGGGGAGAAGCGCAACAATTTGATCTTACGTTACGGTATCATCTGAATAACCCTTCATCGGCAGCGGTCACCCAGGCTATTACCCTGCCGCCCGACACAGCGTATCAGAAGGTGGCCGTACGAAGTATCAATCCGCAACCGGCTGATGTCCTGCGTGATCCTGACGGCAACTGGATTGCACGATATACCCTTGCGGCAGGCCAGTCTATCGATATAGAGGCCAGCGCACGGGTACAGACGTTTCTCATACGGCAGGATGCCGCAGCGCCGCTTATCAATATTGCTGATTACACCACTCCCCAAAAATACTGGGAGTCCGATAATCCGCAGATAAAAGAGATTGCCGCAACTCTTACTACCCCGCGTGAAATTTACGAATACGTTGTACGAACACTTTCATATGACTATGAACGGGTAAATCAAAACCCTACCCGCCAGGGAGCCCTGGCTGCCCTGGCTGACCCCACCAGTGCGATATGTATGGAGTTTACCGATCTTTTTATCGCGCTTGCCCGTGCGGCTGGTATTCCTGCCCGGGAAGTCATCGGCTACGCCTATACCACAAACGCCAAGCTGCGACCGCTGTCATTAGTTTCTGATGTACTGCATGCCTGGCCTGAGTATTACGACACTACACGCGGTATTTGGATTCCCGTGGATCCGACATGGGCAGACACGACAGGGGGAGTGAACTACTTTGACAAGCTGGATTTCAATCATATCGCCTTTGCAATTCATGGCATCTCCAGTGAAGCGCCGTTTCCCGCCGGATTCTTCCGCAAAAGCGGTGCCACGGGCAAGGATGTAGAAGTGTCATTTGCCCAGGCTGCAGCAGACGAAGTGCCGCCAAAATTTTCCGTGGATTTTCATCTTCCCGACTCCATTACCGCAGGCTTTCCCACAAGGGGACAGGCTGTAATCAAAAACACCAGCGGCGTTGCCGTTTCACATGCTGCAATTACCATACGGGGCGAGCCATATAATCTGACGGAGAGTTATGAGGACAAATATTTTCCTCCATTGGGGACCTACGAAATTCCGTTATCGCTGGCTCCCCTTCATCCCTTCACGAGGGGCGCTGCCCGTTTTACCTTGATGGTCAATGGAGACGTATTTGAACACACAGTTCCTGTGCGGCCTCTGTATTGGCTGCTTTTGCCGCTTGTCGGAGCTGCGGCTGTTATTCTGGGCATATGGAAAATACGACGCCACAAAATCTAAAATCACTTCCAAAAACACCGGGTATCTATATATTTGAAAATGATAGCGGGGAAGTGCTCTATGTAGGAAAGGCCAAAAACCTGTTCTCCCGTGTGTCTTCATATTTTCTCAAAGCACACGAAGAGGCCATACGCACCCGTCATTTGGTTCCGCAAATCGCCGCTATCCGTACTATCCGCACCCGAAGCGAATTTGAGGCGCTTCTTTTGGAAGCCAAACTTATCCATTCCTTCCAGCCCAAATACAATGTCCTGGCAAAAGATGATAAGAGCCCTTTATATCTTACGATTACTCTCTCGGAGCAGTTGCCCCGGCTTCTTTTTATCCGCAAGCCAAAAAATTCCCCCAGCAAACAGGATAAAAATATCTATTTTGGACCATTCCAAAGCCCCAGGGCAGTGCGCACGCTGATACGGCGTCTCCGGGCAGTGGTGCCTTACTGTACCCAAAAACAGCGAAACGGACACCCGTGCTTTTATACGCAACTGGGGCTCTGCGGACCCTGCCCGTCCTACATAAAAGGGCTGCCTGAAGGCAGTGCGGAGAAAAAAACTGCAACCGCCCGATACCGGCGT
>JRYC01000740.1_pt1 | contig 15783 bp, 15 predicted proteins | sample 235301 | NCBI WGS metagenome assembly JRYC01 (sample SAMN03074211, study PRJNA261470) | activated sludge metagenome | biome: Common Effluent Treatment Plant; feature: Wastewater; material: Activated sludge; isolation source: activated biomass of a common effluent treatment plant treating...
GGCGCTCGCCTCATCGAAAAGCCGAAGGGGCCCTGGAGGGCCCCTTCGTGGGTCGCGCGATGGCCGGGATCAGGCGGCCTGGAGCAGCACCTTCTCCAGCCGGCGGGTGGCCTCGGCCTCGTCGACATGGTCGATGGCCGCGACCTCGCGGGCCAGCCGCTCCAGGGCGGCGCGGTACATCTGGCGCTCGCTGTAGGACTGCTCGGTGTCGTCGGCGCGGTGCAGCTCGCGCACCACCTCGGCGATCGACACAGGGTCGCCCGAATTGATCTTGGCCTCGTATTCCTGGGCGCGCCGGCTCCACATGACGGTGCGCTTCGGCCGGGTCTTGATCTTCAGGGCGTCGAGGGCGGACTGGATCTTCTCGCGCGAGCTCAGCTTGCGCATGCCGGACTTCGGCGCCTTGTCGACCGGCACCCGCAGGATGAGCCGCTCGTTCTCGAACGACACGACGTACATTTCCAGGTCGATGCCGGCGATCGATTGGCTCTCGATGCCGGTGATGCGGCCGACGCCATGCGACGGGTAGACGATGTAGTCACCCGCAGCGAACGCCAACTTCCTTGCCATCTGCTTACGACTCCGACTTCTTGGCACAGCCCGTGCCCCACCAGGCACGGACGGCGCGAGCTCCGTCGTTTGGGCCATATCGAGCCGTGCGAGCGCCTGGACGGCGTTCGCAAAGGGACGTCAGAACGGTCACGATGTGGCTATGAACCAGCGATCAAGTGCTGAGCGCTCAAGTTCTTCGGTGGCGTCTGTCCTCTAAACAAATAGCACAAAAAACAGGCTTCCGCCAGCCCCCGCGAAACACAGGAGAGCCATGCGGCGAGCGCAAGCTGACGAAACGGTCAGGTTATGGGCGAACGCCCTCGGGGTCCACCTCCGATGGCGCTCAGCCGCCCTGTCCCGCCGCCGGGACGAAGTGGTCCTTGAACTTGTCCGGCACGCCCTTGAACTCGTCGGCGTCGCCGGGCGGCTCGCGCTTGCGGGTGATGTTGGGCCAGGCGCCGCTCGAATATTCGCGGTTCAGCTCCAGCCATTTCTCGGCCTCGGATTCGGTGTCGGGGAGGATGGCCTCGGCCGGGCATTCCGGCTCGCACACCCCGCAGTCGATGCATTCGTCGGGATTGATGACGAGCATGTTCTCGCCCTCGTAGAAGCAATCGACGGGGCAGACCTCGACGCAATCCATGTACTTGCAGCGTATGCAGGCCTCGGTGACCACATAGGTCATTCAGTCGCTCCACGAACACTCGCCGCCGCCACTCCCGGCGGCCGGCGGCGGCGATATAGCCCAGCCGCCGGCGCCCGGCTACCGCCGCTGGAACAGCCGCTCCAGGTCGCTCCTGGAGAGCTGGATATAGGTAGGCCGGCCGTGATTGCACTGCCCCGAGCCCGGGGTCGCTTCCATCTGGCGCAGCAGCGCATCCATCTCGGCGTGCGCCAGCCGGCGGCCGGCGCGCACGCTACCGTGGCAGGCCATGGTGGCGGCCACCCGCTCCAGCGCCTCGCGCAGCGCCAGCGCCTCGTCGATCTCGCCCACCAGGTCGGCGGCGAGGTCGCGCACGAGGGCCTTGGCGGCCGAGGCCCCCAGGATCGCCGGGGTCTCGCGGACGATCACCGCCCCTTCGCCGAAGCCCTCGACGACGAGACCGAGCTCGGCGAGCTCCGCCGCCCGCTGCAGCAGCGCGTGCGTCTCGGCGGCCTCGAGCTCGACGATCTCGGGCAGCAGCAGGGCCTGGCGCCGCACGCCACCGTCGCGCAGCTCCTGCTTCAGCCGCTCGTAGACGATGCGCTCGTGTGCCGCATGCTGGTCGACCAGCACGAGGCCGTCGGCCGACTGGGCCAGGATGTAGCTGTCGTGCAGCTGCCCCAGGGCGGCACCCAGGGGGTGCGGCGACGGCTCGGCGGGCGCTTCCGGCATGGGCTGGGCCTGCGGTGCGCCGAGATCGAGCGAGCCGGCACCCTGAAAAGCGGCGGCGGCCTCGGCGAGGCCGAGCGACGGGCGGATGGGCGCCCGCGACATGCCGCCGCCGGCCAGCCCCAGGGCGGCGCGGCCGAGCGTCGGCGAGGTGCGCTGGCCGTGCTCGGCGAGCGCGCGCTTGAGGGCCCCCACGATCAGGCCACGCACCAGCGCCGGCTCGCGGAAGCGCACCTCGGCCTTGGCGGGATGGACGTTGACGTCGACCTGCTCGGGCGGCAGCTCCAGCCAGATCGCCGCCAGGGGCTGGCGGTCGTGGAACAACAGGTCGCTGTAGGCGGCGCGCAGGGCGCCGCGCAGCAGCCTGTCCTGCACCGGCCGGCCGTTGACGAAGAGATATTGGTGGCGGGCGTCGTTGCGGCTGGCGGTGGGCAGGGCGATCAGCGCGTCGAGACGGATCGCCTCGCGCACCGCCTCGACGACCAGCGAGGCGTCGCGGAACTCGCGGCCCATCACCGCGGATGCCCGCTGGCGGCGGGCCTCGACCGGATCGGCCAGCACCGGGTCGGCGCGCCAGGCCGCGCGGCCGTCGACCTCGAGGACGAAGGCGGCGGCGGGGGCGGCCAGGGCGAGGCGGCGGACGGTCTCGGTGATGGCCTCGGTCTCGCTGCGCTCGGCGCGGAGGAATTTGAGACGTGCCGGGGTCCTGTAGAACAGGTCGCGGACCTCGACGCGGGTGCCGCGCGGCCCGGCCGCCGGCCTCGCCGTGCCGACCTCGCCGCCCTCGACCTCCAGCGCCCAGGCGTTGTCGGCCCCGGCGGTGCGGCTGAGCAGCCTGAGGCGGGCGACGGCGCCGATCGAGGGCAGGGCCTCGCCGCGGAAGCCGTAGCTGGTGATGCGGATGAGCGCGTCGTCGTCGAGCTTGGAGGTGGCGTGGCGCTCGACCGCCAGCAGCAGGTCGCCGGCGGTCATGCCGCAGCCATCGTCGGTGACGGCGATCAGGCCGCGGCCGCCGCCCTCGACGGCGATGGAGACACGGGCCGCGCCGGCGTCGAGGGCGTTCTCGACCAGCTCCTTGACCACCGAGGCCGGCCGCTCGACCACCTCGCCGGCGGCGATGCGGTTGACCAGGCCCTCGGGCAGGCGGCGGATGGCGGGCAAGGATCGCTCCCCAGGCCCCCAGGGGTCAGGCGGTGGCCTCGATCCCTTGCGGCTCGCCGACGATGGTAACGAGCAGCGGCTGATCGAACAGCCGCCTGGCCGCCCGCCTGGCGTCCTCGAGTGTCACCGCCTCGATAAAGCCGTTGCGCCGGTCAAGGAAGTCGAGGCCCAGATCCCAGACCTGCATGCCGAGTAGCGCCTTGGCGACCTGGTCGTTGCTGGTCAGGCGCAAGGGGAAGGAGCCGGTGAGGTAGGTCTTGGCGTCGGCCAGCTCGGCCTCGGCGATGTCGCCCTCGGCCATGCGGCGCAGCTCGGCGCGCAGCAGGTCGAGGGAGAGCGCCACCTGCTCGTTCTTCGTGGCCAGCCCGCCCAGCCACAACGGCGCCAGCTCGGTGTCGTGCAGGTAGGAGTAGACCGAGTAGGCCAGCCCGCGCTTCTCGCGGATCTCCTCGGTCAGCCGCGAGCTGAAGCCGCCGCCGCCCAGGATGTAGTTGACGATGTAGGCCGGGTAGTGCTCGGGATCCTTGCGGCCGATGCCGCCATGGCCGAACTGGACGACGCTCTGCGGGATCGCCATCGGCACGATGTGGACCATGCCGCCCCTGGGCGTGACCGGCGGACCGGCGACCGGCCCTCCGGTGGCCGGCAGCTCGCCGAAGATGCGGTCGAGCACCGCCGCCAGCTCCTCGGCCTCGATGTCGCCCGACACGCCGACGCAGAGCCGGTCGCGGCCGAAGCGGGTGGCCACCGCCTCGCGCATGGCGTCGACGCCGATGGCGGCGATGCTTTCAGGGGTGCCGCGCACCGAATGCGCATAGGGATGGCCGGCGAAGGCCAGCCGGTGCCAGGCCCTGCCGGCCAGATGGTCGGGATCGCTGGAGCGGCGGCGCAGGTCGGCCTGGATCTGGCTGCGGATCCGCGCCACCGGCTCGTCGTCGAAGCGCGGCCGGGTCAGCGCCAGGCGCAGCAGCTCGAAGGCCTTGTCGCGGTGGGCGGCCAGCGTCTTGAGGTCGAGATGAAAGGCGTCGCGGTCGACGTCGAAGCTGAGCCGGATGGCGTCGTCCTCGAGAGCGGCGCGGAAGGCCTGGCTGTCATAGGGGCCCGCACCCTCGTCGATCAGGCCCGAGGTCATGTGCGACAGGCCGGCCAGCTCCTCGGGGTCGAGCGCCGCGCCGCGGCGGAAGCTCGCCACCAGCGAGACGATCGGCAGCGAGCGGTCTTGGATCAGGTAGGCGCGGATGCCCAGCGGGCTGACCACCTCCTGGACGAGTCCGGAGGAGGCCGCGACGCTCGTCTGGCTCACGATGATTCCCTTGCGCGTTCAGGCGGCGGCGAGGAGCCGTCCGGTCACCGACCGGCGGCGGTCGAGGACGAGGGCGGCGGCGGCCGCGACCTGTTCGGCGGTCACGGCGTCGATGCGGGCCGGCCACGCCTCGACGTCGGCCACGGTCTGGCCGGCGGTCAGCGCCGCCCCCAGCACATGCGCCGCACCGCTCAGCGAATCCCGGGCATAGATGGCGTCGGCCAGCATGCGCCGCTTGGTGCGCGCCAGCTCGTCGCCGGCGATGCCGTCCTCGAGCAGCGCCGCGATCTCGGCGTCGAGGGCGGCCTCCAGCTCGTCGAGCTCGACGCCGGGGCGCGGGCTCGAATAGATGCGGAAGGTGGTGCGGTCGAGGCAGCTCGCCCAGTAGTAGCAGCCGGCGCCGGTGGCGAGACCCTGGTCGACGACCAGCCGGCGATAGAGCCGGCTGGTGCCGCCGCTGCCCAGCGCCTCGGCCAGCACCGCCAGCGGATAGGCGTGCTCCGAGCCCTGCGAGGCATAGCTCGGCGCCAGGTAGGAGCGGATCAGGCTGGGCTGCCGCACCCTCGGATCGGACAGCGACAGCCGGCGCTCGGCGTGCTGCGGCGGCTCGACGAGCCGGCGGCGCTGCGGCACCGGCCGCGCCGGAATGCGGCCATAGGCCCGCTCCGCCAGCGGCCGCAGCTCGTCGGCGTCGATGTCGCCGACCACGACGAGGATGGCGTTGTTGGGGGCGTACCACTGCCGATAGAAGGCCTCGGCGTCCTCGCGCCGGTAGGCCTCGATCTCGTGCATCCAGCCGATCACCGGCAGGCGGTAGGGATGGTGCAGGAACTGCGCGGCGTTGAGCTGCTCGCCCAGCAGCGAGCTGGGCTCGTTGTCGACGCGCGAGCGCCGCTCCTCGAGGATGACGTCGCGCTCGGGGTAGACGATGTCGTCGACCAGCCGGAGATCGGTCATCCGGTCGGCTTCCATGCCCATCACCAGCTCGAGCCGGTCGCGGGCGATGGTCTGGAAGTAGGCGGTGTAGTCGTAGCTGGTGAAGGCGTTGTCGTTGCCGCCGTTGCGGGCGACGGTCTTGGAGAACTCGCCCGGCGGGATGTGGCCGGTGCCCTTGAACATCAGATGCTCGAGAAAGTGCGGCAGGCCGGAGAGGCCGGGCGGGCTGTCGGCGGTGCCGACGCGGTACCAGACCCAGTGCGAGACGACGTGCGCGCGGCGGTTGGAGACGACCACCACCTCCATGCCGTTGGCCAGCGTGAAGGTCTCGGGGTGGAAGACGCCCTCGGCGACGTGGCCCTCCGCGGGATTCAGGCCCATCTCGCGCGCATCGGTCAAGATTCGCTCCCGGTCAAGATTCGCTGCCAGTCTGGGGCAGCGGCGTGCTGCCGGTCCGGATGGTGACCGGGCCGGTCGAGGCGATGCCCTCGGCCCGCAGCCTCTCGGCCTCGGCGGCGGCGTTGATCGGCGTGCCCTGCGGCGTCATGCGTCGGCGCTGCCAGTCGAGGATGACGAGGAACCGGCTCTCGTCGATATTGGCGAGCTCGGTGTTCTCTTCCAGCAGCAACCGGCGGATGTCGGGCTGGGCCTGGGTACGGGTGTCGGCCAGCAGCGCCTGCTCGCCGCTGCTGAGCGCGGTGTCGGGTGCCGGCGACGGCGTGCCGGTGAGCACCTCGCGCGCCTGGCTGGAAGCGCTCTGCGTCGCCGGGCCGGCCTCGCCGGGCCGGGGCGGCCGCAAGGTGGCGTCGGGCGGGATGATCAGCGGCTGGCGGCGGACGATCTGGAACTCGTCGGGGGCGCGCTTGCCGATGCCGAAGGTCTCCTGGACCGTGGTCTGGCAGCCGCTGGCCAGCCCCGCCGCCAGCACGGCGACCCCCAAGGCCCGCATCGGAATCATCGAACCTGTCCCCGCATCTGGCCAGTCGCCGTGCGATCCGAGCGCAGCCCGTCCAGGACCAGCAGCGCGGCGCCGACGACGATGGCGCTGTCCGAAATGTTGAATGCCGGCCAATGATAACCCAAGGCATGGAAGTCGAGGAAGTCGATCACGGCGCCGAAGCGCACCCGGTCGACGATGTTGCCGACGGCACCGCCCAGCACGAGCCCGAGCGCCAGGCGCGTGGTGGTGCGGGTCTCGCGGGCGAGCCAGAAGCCCAGGGCCAGGCACACGGCGAGGCCGAAGCCGGTGAGCAGCCAGGGACCGAGATTGCCCAGGCCCTGCAGCATGCCGAAGCTGACGCCGGGGTTCCAGACCAGGACCAGGTTGAAGAAGCCGGTGACCTCGACCGGCGGCCGCCCGCCCAGCAGCGCCAGCGCCAGCGCCTTGGTCGCCTGGTCGAGCGCCAGCACCACGAGGGCGACGAGCAGGCCGGCGCGCAGTCCCGCCATCTGGCCGCGCATCAGGCGGCGGCCGCCGGCACGGCGTCGTCGCAGCGCCGGCAGAGGTCGCGCGGGCTCACCGACACCTCCTGCAGCACCTGCCAGCAGCGGGCGCAGCGCACGCCCTCGGCCAGCGCCGGCACCACCGCCACGTTGTCGACGTCGTCGAGCCGGAAGGCGGCGGCCGGCGGCGGATCGGTGCGCAGCCGCAGGCCGCTGGTGATGCACAGCTCGGCGAGATCGACCCCGCCCAGCGCCATGAGGTCGGTCTCGTCGAGATGGACGATCGGCGCGGCCTGCAGGCTGGCGCCGATGCGCTTCTCCTTGCGCTCGATCTCGAGGGCACCCGTGACCACGCGGCGTACGTCGCGGATGCGCTGCCAGCGCGCCGCCAGCTCGGGCTGCCGCCATTCCGGCGGCAGATCCGGGAACAGCCGCAGATGCACGCTGCCGGTCTCGCCCGGATGGCGGCAGAGCCATGCCTCCTCGGCGGTGAACACCAGCACCGGCGCCAGCCAGGCGGTCAGGCAGTCGAAAAGCCGGTCGAGCACGGTGCGGGCGGCGCGCCGGCGCAGGCTGTCCGGCGGATCGCAGTAGAGCGCGTCCTTGCGCACGTCGAAATAGAACGCCGACAGGTCGGTGGCGCAGAAATGGTGCAGGGCGCCGTAGATGCGGGGAAAGTCGAAATCGACACTGGCCTCGCGGACCAGCTGGTCGAGCTCGGCCAGCCGGTGCAGCACCCAGCGCTCCAGCTCCGGCATCTCGGAAGCGCCGATGCGCTCGGCGGCATCGAAGCCGGCGAGGTTGCCCAGAAGATAGCGCAGGGTGTTGCGCAGCCGGCGGTAGGCGTCGGCCTGGCCCTTGAGGATCTCGGGGCCGATGCGGACGTCCTCGCTGTAGTCGGCGCTCACCGTCCACAGGCGCAGGATGTCGGCGCCGTGGGTCTTCATCAGCTCGATGGGCGAGACGACGTTGCCCAGGGACTTCGACATCTTGCGGCCCTCGGCGTCGACGACGAAGCCGTGGGTCAGCACGGCCTCGTAGGGCGCCCGGCCGCGGGTGCCGCAGCTCTCGAGCAGGCTCGAATGGAACCAGCCGCGGTGCTGGTCCGAGCCCTCGAGGTAGAGCGAGGCCGGCCATTGCAGGTCGGGCCGCTGCTCCAGCACCACGGCATGGGTCGAGCCGCTGTCGAACCAGACCTCCAGGATGTCGTCGATCCGCTCGTAGTCGGCGGCGCTGTAGGCATTGCCGAGGAACTCCTGGGGATCGCGCGTCCACCAGGCGTCGGCACCCTCCTGCTCGAAGGTGCGGGCGATGCGCTCGCAGACCTCGACGTCGCGCAGCACCTCGCCGGTGCGCCTGTGGACGAACACCGCGATCGGCACGCCCCAGCTGCGCTGGCGCGACACGCACCAGTCGGGCCGGGTCTCGACCATGGAGCGGATGCGGTTGCGGCCGCGCTCGGGCACCCAGCGGGTGGCGTCGATGGCGGCCAGCGCCTTGGCGCGCAGCTGCAGCGGCCCCTCCATCGGGATGAACCACTGGGCGGTGGCGCGGAAGATCAGCGGCGCCTTGGACCGCCAGGAATGCGGGTAGCTGTGCACCAGCGTGCCGCGCGCCAGCAGGTTGCCCTTCTCCGCCAGGGCCGCGACGACCGGCTCCGCCGCCTTGAAGACGTGGACGCCGACGAAGCCGGGGGCGGCCTCGGTGTAGCTGCCGTCCTCGGCCACGGTGTCCGGCACCTCGAGGCCGTGGCGCTGGCCCAGCTCGAAATCGTCCTCGCCATGCGAGGGGGCGACGTGGACGAGGCCGGTGCCCTGCTCGGTGGTGACGAAGTCGCCCGGCAGCACGGGGACGGCGAAGTCGTAGTCGCCGGCGAAGCCGCGCAGCGGATGGGCGCAGACCAGGCCGGCGAGGGCGGTGCCGGGAAAGCGCGCCAGGGTCTCGAAGCCGGTGACGCCGGCCTCCTTGGCCAGCCCGGCCGCCAGCTCCTCGGCCACCACCAGCCGGTCGCCCGGCGCCAGCCTGGCGGTGTCGTCGACCGCACCCACCTGCATCAGCAGGTAGGCGATGTCGGGGCCGTAGGCGATCGCCCGGTTGGCCGGCATGGTCCAGGGCGTGGTGGTCCAGATGACCAGGGAGGCGCTGCGCAGCAGGAGGTCGAGCCCGTCGTCGCGGTCCGGTGCCGCGGTCACCGGGAAGCGCACCCAGATCGTCGTCGAGGTGTGGTCGTGGTACTCGACCTCGGCATCGGCCAGCGCCGTCTTCTCGACCACCGACCACATCACCGACTTCTTGCCGCGATAGAGCGTGCCGCCGGCGAGGAACCTCACCAGCTCGCGGTAGATGCCGGCCTCGGCGGCAAAGCTCATGGTGGTGTAGGGATTCTCCCAGTCGCCCATGACGCCCAGGCGCTTGAACTCCTGGCGCTGGACGTCGATCCAGCGCAGCGCGAAGTCGCGGCACTCCCTGCGGAACGCGGCGATCGGCACCTCGTCCTTGTTGCGGCCCTTCCTGCGATAGTCCTGCTCGATCTGCCATTCGATCGGCAGGCCGTGGCAGTCCCAGCCGGGGACGTAGTTGGCGTCCTTGCCCAGCATCTGCTGGCTGCGGTTGACCACGTCCTTCAGGATCTTGTTGAGCGCCGTGCCCATGTGGATGTGGCCGTTGGCGTAGGGCGGCCCGTCGTGGAGCACGAACTTCTCGCGGCCCCTCGACTGCTGGCGCAGCCGCGCCCACAGGCCCATGCGCTCCCAGCGCTCGATCAGCGCCGGCTCGCGCTGCGGCAGGTCGGCCCGCATCGGGAAATCGGTGCGCGGCAGGAAGACGGTATCACGATAGTCGGGGGTCATGGTCGAGGCTTCGTGGAAAAAGTCAGGCGGCGAGTCGGGCGAGGGCGGAGCGGCAATCCCGGCCGATCTGGGCTTTGAGCTCGTCGACGCCGGCGAACTTCCGCTCGCCGCGCAGCCGGTCGACGAAGGCGACGCGCAGCCGCTGGCCGTAGAGGTCGCCGCCGCCTTCCAGCAGGTGGACCTCCAGCAGCAGCGTCCGCCCGTCGAATGTAGGGCGGCGGCCGAGATTGGCGACACCCGGCAGCCAGCGGTCGCCGCGGCCGGCGCTGCGCAGCACGCGCACGGCATAGACGCCGTTGGCCGGCAGCACCAGACGCGGATCGAGCGGATGGAGGTTGGCGGTGGGAAAGCCGAGCAGGCGGCCACGCTGGTCGCCATGGCGGACGATGCCGTCGACGGTGTGGGCGTGGCCGAGGAGAAGCGCCGCACCGGCGACGTCGCCGTCGCCGAGCAGGGCGCGGATGCGCGAGGACGACACAGGGCCGCCGTCGTGCACGGCGGGAACGGCGGCGAAGGCGAAGCCGAAGCGGCGGCCCAGCTCGGCCAGCGTCCCGACATCGCCCTGCCGCCTGTGGCCGAAGCGGAAGTTCTCGCCCGCCGCCAGCGCCCGCACGCCCAGGCGGTCGACCAGCACGGAGCCGACGAAGGCCTCGGGCGACAGCTGCATCATGGCGCGCGAGAACGGCAGGACGAACAGCTCCTCCACGCCCAGCCCGCGCAGCAGGCCGGCCTTGGCGGTGAATCCGCTGAGGCGGGGCACGACCTCGCCCGGGCTCACCACCTCGCGCGGGTGCGGCTCGAAGGTGACCACGCCCAGCCGGGCGGCGAGGTCCGCGGCCATGCCGGCCGCGCGAGCCACGACCGCACGGTGGCCGCGATGCACGCCATCGAAGTTGCCGATGGCCACCGCTGCCCCGCGGGCGGCCGCAGGGAGGCTCGCAAATCGACGGTGGACGCGCATGAGCGGCGTATGTTTCACGCGCGATTCGGGCTGTAAAGGGCGAACTGGGCGCAGGGCCGCCGCCGACCCGCTCAGGCCGGCCGGCGGCTCACCATGATGAGCGCCTCGCCGATCAGCACCTCCTTGCCGGCGGCGACGCAGGCGGTGTCCATGGTGATCCGCCGCTTCTCCACATTGATGTCGCGGATCGTCACATGGGCGGTCACGGTGTCGCCGGCGCGGACCGGCTGCAGAAAGCGCAGGGTCTGCGTCAGATAGATGCAGCCGGGACCGGGGAGCTTGGTGCCGATCACGGTAGAGATCAGGCTGGCGGTCAGCATGCCGTGGGCGATGCGGCCCTTGAACGCGGTCTCGGCGGCGAATTCCTGGTTGAGGTGGACCGGGTTGGTGTCGCCGGAGACGCCGGCGAACATCAGGATGTCGGCCTCGGTGATCGTCTTGCCGAACGTCGCCGTCATGCCCGGCGTCAGATCCTCGATGTAGTAGCCGTGCTCCGACATCCGAACGCCCTTCTTTGGCCCTTGCCGCTTTGCCGCGCCGCACAATGGCGATGATGCAGCGCGGCATCAAGTGTTGCCGCAAAGAGATGTTGGAATGGTTAAGGATTGGGCAGAGGGGCCTTGACCGTGGCGGTGGCGGCTGGCCACACCGTCGCGGCGACAGCACAGGATGACGAGATGCAGGCGATCGAGGCCATTCTCGGGCGGCGGACCGTGCCGCAGGTGAAGATGGCGGAGCCGGGCCCCGACGAGGCCCAGCTGCGGCTGATGCTGGAGGCGGGGTGCGCCGCGCCGGACCACGGGCGGGTGCGGCCCTGGCGCTTCCTGCTGGTGCGCGGCGAGGCCCGCCTGCGCCTGGGCGAGCTGTTCGCCGAAGCGGCGCTGGCCGCCAACCCCGCGGCCTCGGCCGGCGACATCGACAAGCAGCGCACCGCCCCCTTGCGCGCGCCGCTGATCATCGTGGTCGCGGCCAAGATCGACCGTCGTCCCGGCCGGCCGCCCGAGATCGAGCAGATCGCCGCCAGCGCCGCCGCGGCGCAGAACATCCTGCTCGCCGCCCATGCCATGGGCTATGCCGGCAAATGGTCGACCGGCAAGAACGCCTACATGGATCCCATCAAGGCCGGCCTGGGCCTGGCGCCGGAGGACCACGTGATCGGCTTTCTCTACATCGGCTCGCTGGGCTCGCCGCAGGAGGAATCGCCGCGGCCCGATCTCGCCGACATCGTCAGCGAGTGGCGGTCCGCCGCCCCGGCCTGAGCCTTCCCTTGGCGCGGCGGCCGGGCTAGATGCGCCGGGCCCGCCCGCACCCTGCCGCAGCTCCCGGAACCGCCGATGACCGATACGCAGCCCATCGTCACCGACATGATCATCATCGGTGCCGGCCCCTGCGGTCTGTTCGCGGTGTTCGAGGCCGGGCTCGTCGGCATCAAGTGCCACGTCGTCGACAATCTCGACAAGGTCGGCGGCCAGTGCGCCGAGCTCTACCCCGAGAAGCCGATCTACGACATCCCGGCGGTGCCGCGCTGCACCGGCCAGGAGCTGGTCGACCGGCTGATGGAGCAGATCGACCCGTTCAAGCCGGTGTTCCACCTGAGCCAGCAGGCCTCGGCGCTGACCCGGCTCGAGGATGGCCGCTGGCGGGTCGAGACCACCGCCGACACGGTGCTGGAAGCGCCGGTGGTGGTGATCGCCGCCGGTGCCGGCAGCTTCGTGCCGAAGCGGTTGCCGCTGCCCGGTGCGGAGGCCTTCGAGGACAAGTCGCTGTTCTATGCCGTGCGCAAGAAGGAGACCTTCCGCCAGCGGCGGATCCTGATCGCCGGCGGCGGCGATTCGGCGCTGGACTGGCTGATCAGCCTGCAGCCCATCGCCGCCACCATCGGCATCGTCCACCGGCGCGACGAGTTCCGCGGCGCCCCGGATTCGGTCGAGAAGATGCGCCATCTGGTGGCCGAGGGGGCGACGGGCCTGCATATCGGCCAGATCTCGGCGCTCGAGGGCGAGGGCGGCCAGCTCGAGGCGGTGCGCGTCCGCAGCCCCAGGGGCGAGGAGCGCATCGCGTGCGACACGCTGCTCGCCTTCTACGGCCTGAAGATGGAGCTGGGGCCGCTGGCCGAGTGGGGGCTGAACCTCGAGAGCAACCTGATCAAGGTCGACACCGAGGCGTTCGAGACCGGCCGGCCCGGCCTGTTCGCCATCGGCGACATCGTCACCTATCCCGGCAAGCTCAAGCTGATCCTTTCGGGCTTCCACGAAGCGGCTCTGATGTGCCAGAAGGCTTTCAAACTGTGCTTCCCCGAGCAGAAGCTGATCTTCCGCTACACCACCTCCAGCACCGAGCTGCAGAAGAAGCTGGGCGTCGCCTGACATGTCGAAGCTGTACGTCACCGATCGCGAAGGCCGCGAGCATCCGCTCGACGGCACCGTCGGCTGGTCGGTCATGGAGATCATCCGCGAGAACAACATGGACATCGAGGCGGCGTGCGGCGGCTGCTGCGCCTGCGCCACCTGCCATGTCTATGTCGACGAGGCGTGGACCGTCCAGCTGGGCGAGCCTGGGCCCGACGAATCGATGATGCTCGACGAGGCCCTGGACGTCCGCGACAATTCCCGGCTGTCCTGCCAGATCCGCTACACCGAAGCGCTGGACGGGCTCAAGGTCACCCTGGCACCGAAGTTCTGACGGCGGCCGGATCCGCCGCCCGGCGCACCAGCACGGCATCGTCGATCGCCGCCTGCTGCCGCCTCGTTGCCGCCTCCCCGGCGCGGCGGGCCTCGGCCTCGGCCAGCAGCTCGTAGCGGCGCGCCTCGGCGAGGTGGCCGCGCATCGCCTCGGTCACGGATTCCCCGTGCTGGCGCAGCTCCTGCAGATGCGCCAGCAGCTCCTTCTCGGCGGCGCGCGAGCCGGCCCAGAAGGCCGCCACCGGCGCCGCACCCTGGCCCATGCCCCAGCCGATCGTCGCCTCGACCGGCCGGGCGGCGCGAAGCCCTGCCAGCGCCCGCTCCACCGCCTGGGCACGGCGGTCGATCTCGGCCAGCTCGCGGCGATGGGCGTCGACGGCGCGGCGCTCCAGCCGCTGCAGCAGCGCCAGCGTCCCGGGCTTCATGCCAGCGCCTCGGCGAGGCGGGCGAAGCCGTCGGCCGCCGGGGCGCGCTCGTCGGGCTCCTGCCGCAGCAGCTCCTCCAGCGCCGGCCGGCGGGCGATCGCCTCGTCGACCTCGGCGTCGGCGCCGCGCTTGTAGGCGCCGAGGCGGATCAGCTCGGCCATGTCGGCATGGGTGCGCAGCAGCCGGCGGGCCCGCGAGACGAGCTGCCGCTCCTCGGGCAGGTAGCAGCCGGGGGCGGTGCGCGAGACGCTGCGCAGCACGTCGACGGCGGGAAAGCGCCCGCCCTCGGCGATGGCGCGGTCGAGCACGATGTGGCCGTCGAGGATGCCGCGCACGGTGTCGGCGACGGGCTCGTTGTTGTCGTCGCCCTCCACCAGCACGGTGAACAGGCCGGTGATCGCCGCCTCGCCCTCGCCGGGGCCGGCGCGCTCGAGCAGCTGCGGCAGCTCGGCGAACACGCTGGGCGGGTAGCCGCGGCTGGTCGGCACCTCGCCGGCGGCGAGATGGATCTCGCGCAGCGCCATGGCGAAGCGGGTGACGCTGTCGAGCGTGCAGAGCACGCCGAGACCCTGGTCGCGCAGCGCCTCGGCCACGGTCATCGCCAGGTAGGCGGCGCGGCGGCGCATCATCGCCGGCATGTCCGAGGTGGCGACGACGGTGACGCAGCGCGCCCGCGCCTCGGGGCTCAGCGTCTTGTGCAGGAACTCGTTGAGCTCGCGGCCGCGCTCGCCGATCAGGCCCACCACCAGCACGTCGGCGTCGCTGTCGCGCGCCATCATCGACAGGAGCGTCGACTTGCCGACGCCGGAGCCGGCGAAGATGCCCATGCGCTGGCCACGGCAGCAGGGCGCGAACAGGTCGAGGGCGCGCACGCCGAGCCCGATGCGCCCGCCCACCAGCGAGCGGCGGTGCGCCGGGACCGGCTTACCGCGCAGCGGATAGGCGCGCGGCCCGGCTGACAGCGGCGGGCCGTCGTCGAGCGGCCGGGCGAACGGGTCGAGGATGCGGCCACGCCAGTCGGGCCCGGGGCTGACGCTGTCCAGCCGCGGCTCGACGGCGACGCGGGCGCCGAAGCCTATGCCGGTGGTCTCCCCGTAGGGGATCAGCACCACCTCCTCGCCGGCGAAGCCGACGATCTCGGCCGGGACGGCCCGGCCGGCGTCGAAGGCGGGCTCAATGGGCAGCGGCCGCACCGGCCGGCGCTCGATCAGGCAGCTGTCGCCGATGCCGACGAGCCGACGCATGCCCGCCGCCGCCACCGTGAGACCGGAGCAGCGGCGAACCCGGCCACCCAGGCGCAGGCCGGGCTCGGCGGCGAGACGATGCCGCAGCCGCGCCAGGCCGTCGCCATGGCTGACCGATACACCCGTGATAGTTGTATTTGTATGGTTCATACACTTTTATGTTGCGTGCACGGTTAACTTTTGGTTGTATCAGTCCCGCCGGTTGCTCGCTTCACGGGCTGTCCAGGGCCAGCGACGCCAGAGAACACAACCCCCGTTAACATGGACTTAACGAACTGCCTCTTAAGGTTACGTCATCGAACCCAGGCAGTCGGAACGGTCGGAGCGGATCATGCGTGCATTGACCATCGAGGACGATCCGGTTTCGGCGCGGCTGATCGAGGCCGCGCTGCGCAGCGAGAACATCGTCTTCGAGCCGACCGACCGCGGCGAGGAAGGCATCGAGCTGGCCAAGCTCTACGATTTCGACATCATCATCCTCGACCTGCGCCTGCCCGACGTCGACGGCTACGAGGTGGTGCGCCGGCTGCGTGCCGCCCGGGTGCAGACGCCGGTGCTGATCCTGTCGGGCCGCAGCGATCCGACCGACAAGGTGAGGGGTCTCACCAGCGGCGCCGACGACTACCTGACCAAGCCGTTCAACAAGGCCGAGCTGGTGGCGCGCATCCAGGCCATCGTCCGCCGCTCCAAGGGCCATGCCGAATCGCTGATCCAGACCGGCAAGCTGGCGATCAACATGGACGCCCGCTCGGTCGAGGTCGCCGGCCGCCGCCTGCACGTCACCGGCAAGGAATATGCGATCCTGGAGCTGCTCTCGCTCCGCAAGGGCACCACGCTGACCAAGGAGATGTTCCTC